>Ga0078972_1007779_pt1 | contig 23369 bp, 15 predicted proteins | sample YelNatPaOPGAMG01_FD_67568 | JGI IMG/M metagenome (GOLD analysis project Ga0078972, IMG submission 67568) | Hot spring thermophilic microbial communities from Obsidian Pool, Yellowstone National Park, USA - OP-RAMG-01 (SPADES assembly) (version 2) | ecosystem: Environmental > Aquatic > Thermal...
CTTCGCTCCCTCCCCCCTGGTGGGGGAGGGTTGGGGTGGGGGGCTTCTTCGCTCCCTCCCCCCTGGTGGGGGAGGGTTGGGGTGGGGGGCTTCTTCGCTCCCTCCCCCCTTGTGGGGGAGGGTTGGGGTGGGGGGCTTCTTCGCTCCCTCCCCCCTGGTGGGGGAGGGTTGGGGTGGGGGGGAATTGTGCCCAGTTCAACCGTGCCCCGTATACTCTGCCGGGCATGGCTTCGCTTTCCAGATCTCGTCGGCATACTCCCGAATGCTGCGGTCGCTGGAAAACTTGCCCGAGTAAGCGATATTTAGGATCGCCTTCCGACACCAGGCGGCGCGATCGCCGTAGAGTTTGCTGACGCGCTCGTGGGTCTGGACGTAGGAACTCAGGTCGGCGAGATGCATGTAGAAATCGCCCTTGGTCAACAGGGCGTCGCGGATGGGCGCGAAGATGCCCCGTTCGTTGCGGCTAAAATAATCGGTGAAAATCAGGTCGAGGGCGGCGCGGGTCTCCGGCTCGTGTTCGTAATGCCACATGGGATTATACCAGCCGCGGGTGGCGAGGACTTGTTCGGCCGTCAGACCGAACAGAAAGAAATTGTCCTCGCCGGCTTCCTGGGCCATCTCGATGGTGGCGCCGTCGCGGGTGCCTACGGTGAGAGCGCCGTTCATCATGAATTTCATGTTGCTGGTGCCGCTGGCTTCGTAGCCGGCCGTGGAAATCTGTTCGGAGACGTCGCTGGCTGGGATCAGCCGTTCCGCCAGCGTCACGTTGTAATCGGGCAAGAACAGCACCTTTAATCGGCCTTGGACCGCCGGATCGTTGTCGATAACGGCGGCGACGTTGTTGATGAGCTTGATAATGAGCTTGGCCAAATGATAAGCCGGCGCCGCCTTGCCGGCGAAGAAAAAAGTGCGCGGCGGCGCATCGTACTTGGGATCGCGGCGCAGACGATTGTAGAGAACAAGGATATGCAATAGATTCAACAGCTGCCGTTTGTATTCGTGGATGCGTTTGACCTGGCTGTCAAAGAGGGTATCGGGATCCACTTCTTGGCCGGTCGCGCGTTTCACCCAGTCGACGAAACGGCCCTTGAGGGCGCGGATGGCCTTGCGGAAGCCGGCCTGGAAGGCGCTATCGTCGGCGAGAGGCGCGAGGCGGCGCAGCTGACTCAAATCGGTAATCCAGCTGTCCCCGATGGCTTCGGTGATGTGCCGGGCCAATTCAGGATTGGCCAACAACAGCCAGCGTCGCGGCGTCACGCCGTTGGTCTTGTTATTGAAGCGCTCGGGATACATCTCGGCGAAATCCTTGACGACGTGGGTGCGCAACAGCTGCGAGTGCAAGGCGGCGACGCCGTTGGTGCTGTGCGTACCGACGATAGCCAAATGGGCCATGCGCACCTGCTTGGATGGTCCCTCGCCCTCGAAAAGACTCATGCGCTGTACCCGTGCCTCGTCTCCCGGAAAGCGTTTTCGCACTTCGTCGAGGAAACGGCGATTGATCTCGTAGAGGATCTCCAGATGGCGCGGCAAGATGGTCTCAAAGAAGCTGACGGGCCATTTTTCCAGGGCTTCGGGCAACAGGGTGTGATTGGTGTACGCAAGAGTGCGGCGCGTTAAGTCCCAGGCGTCGTCCCAGCCAAGTTTGGCGTTATCGACGAGAAGGCGCATCAGTTCGGCGACCGCCAAGGCAGGATGGGTGTCGTTGAGCTGGATAGCCACCTTATCGGGCAAGGCGTGCCAGTCGTTGCCGCGGCGGCGGAAGCGGGCCAGGATGTCGGCCAACGAACAGGCGACCAAGAAATATTCCTGAGCAAAACGCAGTGCTTTGCCGGCCCGCGTCGAATCGTCGGGATAGAGGACGCGCGTCAGGGTCTCGGCGGCCAGCTTGTCCAAGACAGCTTCGACGAAGTCGCCGCGGCTGAACTCGCCATAGTCGAAGACGTTGCGGGCCGATGCCTCCCAGAGCCGCAGCGTGTTGATCGTATGCCCGCCGTAACCGACCACGGGACGATCGTAGGGGATGCCGCAAATGATGTAGGGATGATTGCGCAGCGGTTGCAGGGTGCTGCCGGCCAAGGTGAAGGAACAGCCCAACGTGACTTCGACGCTTTCGGAGCGGCGCATCACCTCCCAGGGATCCGGCTGGAGCAGCCAATTGTCGGGATGTTCGACCTGGTAGCCGTTGATGATGTCTTGGCGAAACATGCCGTACTGGTAGCGCAGACCGTAACCGATAGCAGGGATTTGCAGCGTGGCCAGGGAATCGAGAAAGCAGGCGGCCAGACGGCCCAGCCCGCCATTGCCCAGCCCGGCGTCTGGCTCTTCTTCGGCCAACTTTTGCCAGTCTAGCCCTTTGCTGCGTAAGCGTTCGCGCACCAGCGGTTCGATGCCCAAATTGACGAGGTTGTTAGCCAGGGACCGGCCGATGAGAAACTCCATCGACAGATAATAGACCTGCTTGGGATTTTGCCGATCGTAGGTCTGTTGGGTCTTGATCCAGCGCTGTGTCAGCAAATCGCGGACGGAGCTGGCGAGGGCCTCGAATTGTTGCCGCGGAGTGGCGGCCTCCGGGGCGACGACATGATCGAAGATCAGGTGTTGTTCGTACCAGGCCCGATCGTTGCCGGAGAATTGGGCAGGTCCGCAGCCATAATGCCGGACCATTTTGTGCAACAACGTGGTATCCGCCATGTTTCCTCCCTTAAAACTTGTCGTCCGTCGTCCGTAGGCCACAGCAAGTCCTTAAGATGACAACCTATGGCCGATGGAGGTGTTGATATCGTCGTTCCACAGGCGCAGGACCGGCTCGTCGAGATTGTGTTCGTATCCCAGAATGCTCAGGGCGGCGGTGCTCAAGAGTAAGAATTGGCCGTCCGAGGCGGGCTTGCCGAGCCAGCGGGCGGCAAGAACGCGCAGGAAATGGCCATGCGAAAAGATGAGGACATCACCGTTCAGAGCACGCAGTCGGGCCACGATACGGTCGGCCCGTGCAGCGACGACCTCGGGCGTTTCGCCGCCGGGACAGCCGTCGCGGAACAAAAACCAGTCGGGCCGCTCCTTGCGGATGTCCGCTGTACGCTTGCCCTCGTAGTCGCCGTAGTTCCATTCGACCAGATCGGCGTCTACTTCGGCCTGCGCTCCGAAGCCAGCCAATTCGCAGGTTCGGCGGGCGCGCTGGAGAGGACTGGTCAATACCTGCACGAAGGCCATGCCCCGCAAGCGCTCGCCCAAGCTGCGCGCGTTGCGTTCGCCGTGCTCCGTGAGGGGAATGTCGGTGACGCCGGTATGCTGGCCGGACAACGACCATGCCGTCTCGCCGTGGCGAGCGAGATAGATTTTTGGCAATGCCTTGCTCATTCAGTTATTATAGGCGGAACAAGAAAATGCCCACGGGAGACGCGCTCCCGTGGGTCGAGGGGAAGAGAGAGTTACTGTTTCTTTTTGCCGCCGAGAACGCGGATCTCGGTGATCTTTTTGCCATCCGTGACGATAAAAGCCGGTACGCCTTTCTCCGGAATGTCGGTGAACCTCTTGTTCTTCAAGCCGCCCGGCAGTTCGTCCCCGGCTTCCACCGACTTGGTTTCCTTGTTGAACTTGCCCTTGACGACCTTCACGTCCTTGGCGACGGGCAGCGTTTGCTCCTCGCCCTTTTGCCCTTTGCCTTTCATTTCAGCGAAGGTGACCTTATCGCCTTCTACTTTGGTGATGATCGCCCGGAACTGGTCGGCGAAGACGACGCCGACGGAGAGTACCAGGACCAGCGATGTGGCAACGACTTTCCGCAACATAAACTTTACCTCATGCAAGAAACACCTCTAGGAGCAGCCCGACCCGGTATCGGGACCGTTCTCAGGACATAAGCAGAGCGATGGTTGGGCAACGGATTAAACCCGCTACCGTCGTCTCGGTCTCGCTTTTGCGTTCGATTCGGGAAAAAAATAGTCTCCTCTGCCCGGGGAGCAGCGAACACATTGTATGCCGCCTGGGGGCGCCGTCAATCAGTCTGCCAGATCCACAACGGCATGTGCTGGCGTGGCGGACAGGGCGGAGGGCCTTTGTCATGGCGCGGGCAGCGGTTCCGGCGGGGGCGGGCGCGTGAAGTCGATGCGGAACCAATCATTGGCGCGGACGTGAATGACGCGGCGGTCGGTGACCATCCTGCCGTCGGCATCGGGATAGCGAACGACAATGGTATAGTCGAAGAGCTTGCCCGGCGTCAGGGGTGGTGAGACGAACTCGCGGATGGGGCCAGTCTGCGTGGTGGGGTCACCGTTGAACAACACTTCGGCATTCTGCGGCACCATCAGCTGCAAATGAGCGGCATTATCGGGTGGCGGCGGCGTCTGATTGACCGGCGGGCCGCCCATCCCGCCCACTGCGCCGCCGACTACCGGGTCGCCAACTCCGCCAACGGCGCCGCCAGGAGGAGGCGTTACTACAACCGTTGTTGGATTCACGATGGTAGTGCCGCCGTAATAGGGACGATACCAGCCGTAGCTGCCCAGTCCATAGCCCAGCCCCAGCCCCAGCCCAAAACCCAAGCCGCCCGCCAGCACGGCCGGCCCATACAGGCCGTAATAGGGCCGATAGAACCCATAAGGGGCGTAAAGGCCGGGACGATAGGGTCCGTAAAAAGCGTAGCCGTGGTAGGGATAGTAGAAACCACCGTAGTGAAAGCCGCCAGGAGGGCCTCCATGATACCCCCCAGGTCCGTGCGCCCCTGCTGGCGTCAGGAACAGCATCGTCGCCAAGGCCGCCGAGCCGAAAAGATGCGCGAATCGCCTGGTCATGAGACATCCTCCGTAACAGAAGTAGAGAGGGGGCCGTATTGCACTCGGCCTGCTCTACAACTATTTCACCGGGCGGAGGCCCATGAGAAGGATGGCACGATCAGATTAGGGCGGCAGCGGCGGCGAGAGGTAGAACATTCGGTGCAACAGGCGCTACGGGAGCAGGCGTTAGACCGCGCTTTCCTTACTATCTTTCTTGTCTTCGCCGGGCCCCCGGCGGAAGCGGCGTCGCCCTCCGTCCGGCCCGTCTTCCGGTCTTTCTCGGCCGCGTTCCCACGGCTGGCGCGCCAACAGCGCACCGACGCCGATGGCGCCTAGCGAAGCCAAGAAAAGACCGATGAACGGCAGGAAATTTCGCCGCGTTGTTGTTTTCGCTGCGGCACCTGCCGCCAACGTCCCTGCCGAGGAGGATGTAGTGGTCAGGCCCCGTACTACGCCACGCTTTTTACAGACGCGGCACATAATCATCTTGCCGGCCAACTCGTCGGCGACCTCGTAATGGGCCTTACAACTCGGACAGTCAAAGCGAATGGCCATAATCTCCTCCGCCATACAAAGGCACAGCCAAACCTCTCCCGGAGTAGCTGCTGTTGTTTTACTGTAAAGAAGCGTTCATGAGAAAATCGTGAGTTGGGGAGCAATCAGGCGAAGGGCACAACGTTTGCTCCTCTTTCGCTGAAAAGGCGCCTGCGTACTTGCCTGCGCGAATAAACAAAGGTACGATAAGGGCGGAGTTGCGATCTGCTCACAAGATGCGAAGTTTTCTCATCCTACGGGAGAAGCGCCATGTGGGACTCTGTGCGACGAGTGGGCGCGGGGCTTGCCGGCGTAGCGGCCCTGCTGGCGTTGGGGCCCTCGGCAGTTGTCGGCCAGCAGCCGGCCCCCGCCGCCAATCCGAATGTCTACGTCAATCCATTGGCCTCGGCCGGACGAGCCGCTGCTCCAAGCACAGGCCGACTCGGCTATGGTTCGCTGACGCCTAGCGCCCCATCGGGTCTGGGCTACGGTACTTTGGCCGCCTCCTATGCCAATCCAAGCCTGGGCTACGGCACCTTGAGCAACGTTGCCACCCCCAACCCCTATGCTTACGGCGGCTACGGCATGTACGGCTACGGGATGTGGGGCACGCAATGGATGATGAATCCCTATCAAGGTTATCTGATGGGTGCCGCCGATCTCACTCGGGCCAACGCCGAATACTACTCGACCATTCAACAGGCCAAGCTGACGCGCCAAGAGGCCATCCGCTCGTCGCTCCAAACGCGGCGGGCCTTTATCGAAGAGGCCGAGTGGGAACGCCAGCACATGCCCGACCCGGAAAAGATCCGCCAGCAAGCTCTGGAGCGCGAACTGAACCGCGCCCGCAATACGCCCCCGCTCCAAGACGTTTGGGACGCCGTCGCCCTCAACGCTTTGCTTCGCTATCTTATCACTCAGCAGGGGCTTGGCGCCAAAGGCCCCAGCATCCCCCTCAGCGAAGAAACGCTCGATCACATCAACCTGACGGTCGGCGGTACACGCAGCAACGCCGGCTTGCTCAAAAATAGCGCCGAGTTGCAATGGCCTTTGCCCCTCCAACGCGAAATCTTCAAGGAGCCGCGCGAGAACCTTAATTCGCTATTACGAACAGCGTACAAAAGTGCGGCGAGTGGCACCCGGCCGGACAGTTCCATCCTCAGCGACTTGCGGCACAACTACGACAACTTAAAGAAAATACTGGCCGCCAACGTGGAACAGTTCTCCCCAGACGAGTATATTGAGGCCAACCGTTATCTCAACGATGTGAGCAAAGCCATCGAAGCCTTAAAGTCGGCCAGCGTCGTACACTACTTCGACGGCAGTTGGAAAGCCAAGGCCCGTGATGTGGCCGGCTTGGTACAGTTCATGCGCGAGCAGGGGCTGTGGTTCGCCCCGGCAACCCCCAAGGACCAGGCCGCTTACATCTCGCTCTATTACTCCTTGGTTTCTTTTGACCGCGGTTTGCAGCGCGTCGCTCGTGACACCAGCGGGGAAAGCGAAAGGTAAGAAGTCTGCTTCGGGCCGCGGTCGGAAGAGGAGCACAGGAGACCTCTCCCATGCTCTAAGACCGCGGCTCGGAGCGGAGCCCCTCACCCCACACTTGCAATCCAAACCCTTCCAGATCGATGTCTTCGCCTTTCTCCGCCTCGCCCGGCCCACCCCGTTCCAAACTCAACCGTAAAAAGGCCCACAAGCTGACCGGCTCACCCGTATGGTCGTAACCGTCGGCGTCGGTGTCGCCTTCCAGCATCCAGCGCCACGAGCGTCGTTCGCTGCCGGGGTCAGCCTCTTCTTGCCAGCCCTTAAGTACCCGCGCTGCCGTTTGCAGTGCCGCGCGGCACGTTTTGGGATCGTCGATGTGCAGTCGGACTTCATCCAGCCCGTTTTCCAGCTGTACGCGCGGCAGAGCGCGAATGGCCTCGAAGAGCCGATGTTCCAAGGCCGCTGCCCGCCACGGCGACCACAAGTACACGCTGACACGAGGCGTTTCCAAGACCAACCCATAGAAATCGACGCGCATGTCACGTCCCCCACAGCCTGATGCTTGCCGAGGATTGGGGATTGGCTCAGCGCAGCCCTCCATCCGCAAGTATCAAGACCTCTTCGCGGCGCAGGGCCGATTTCAAGGCGGCTCGCATGCGCAGATATATCAAACCGCCGAGCAGGCCGAGCGTCCAGTTAACCACGCGCTGCACCAGGGAGCCAAGCACGCCGCTGGCCTCCGAGCAACCCAGCCACTGATAAAGCAAACCAAAACCGAGTTCGCCGATGCCGGCCCCGCCCGGAAAAAACGGCGCTGCCTGAATCACTAAACCGATAGGCACAATCAGGAAATGCTGGGCCAGCGTGGGGATCGGTTCCTCGGAACTCGGTTGCCAGAGCGTCAACATGGCAAAATAAAAGAGAAAGACGAAGCCGACATGGCCGACCCACGATAACAGCAGCACCCCGCCGACGGCGCGCGGCCGACAGCGGTACATCCATACTGCGCGCCACAATTCGGCGACGGCGGCGCCGACTTTCGGCCAATGTTCCAGCCGGCCTGCAAATCGCTGGGCGCGCCAATCCGGCAGCAACCCCAACGCTATCCATCCCAGGCCCGACACGCCAACGACCGTCCAGGCAAGGGTGACAATCTTACGACATTGCTCCGCACCTTGGCCGACGAGCAGACCGCGCAACCAAAAACCCGCCCCTAACAGGGCGACAAACCAGATCAACGCCCACAAGGCAATGGCGCGGTCCATGAGGACAGTGGCCACCGCCACGGTTCGGCGCGCTTGCTCGCGCGCCAGCACTGCCGCCTTGATGACATCGCCGCCCACCGAACCCGGCATGAAATTGTTGAAAAACAAGCCGATGAAACCCAAGCGAAAGGCATCGGTCAAACGAAAAGGTAGTCCCACGGCACGAACAAGGATGTACCAGCGCACGAACGTCAGCAGCGTGCTAGGCAGCGCAACGGCGAAGGCCAGGAGGAAATAGCCGGCGTGGATCGGCTCGCCACCGTAAACGTGCCGCTGCCAAACGTAGGCCAAACCACGCGAGATGTCGCTGAGCGTAACCACGGCACCAGGCTTCACCGTCTCGCCCTCGGCGGCAACGATGATCGTTTTGCGGTGGGGTTTGAGGGCAAACTCCATTTGCTGATCGGGGTCATCCCCTTCCGAGGAGCGCTGGATGGTGATAGATTGGTCGGGTGTATACGACAATACCTTGCCCGTGATTGTGCCTTTTTCCGCCATGCCGCCGACACGGATTTTACCGACGGTGCCGCGCGGATCGCCCCAGTTGGTGCCGATGACCCAGGCCATCAGGCCGAGGGCCACGGCGTATTTCAGAAAATTAATGACGAACGGTTTCCTCACCGGCCATCCTCATGCGTGTGCGAAAGCCCTTTTCCGCTTCTTAACGAAGCCTAGCTCACGTCCTTGTCAGAGAAGCGTCCCGTTGGCTCATTTTGCTTGCCAAAGACGAGGCTGTCTACAGCGATTTTGCTGAGGTGAAGGGGGGGCGCAATGGACCGTCTGTCAAACCCAAAATAGCAATGTGTCGAAGCCCCTTCGACTGGCTCGGCCGTTGGTCCCAGGGTCACGGCCAGCCACTGGTTTTGTACACCGATCGGGATAGCCTTAGGACTAGCGGACATTGTCTATTTTGGTTCGACAAAACTCTGTTGGATGCTTGCGACCGGAAGTGCGACGAGCTATCCTGGAAATATCGTGAGCAGCGGGCAAGAACATTCTTCCGGCTGTTTGTGTTCTCCGCTTCGGTCCTCGTGGGACATCCATGAGCACATCGGGTGCAGTCCGAGCTGCGATCGGAAGGAAGCAGACGCATTGCACTTCCAACCGCATCTTTACGGGCGTGGCCCAACTTGGATTTGTTGCGCTGCTTTTGCTCGCTTTCTTCGGCGGCAGTCTCCTCAAGCTAGCCGCACGCTGGAGCAACGATCCTAGCTATTCGCATGGGTCCTTGGTGCCGTTCATCAGCCTGTGGCTGGCCGTTCGCGCCTATCGCCGAGCGGGGCCGCCGCTTTGCGGCAACCCTCGCATCGGCTGCCTGGCGATCACGGCTGGTATGTTGCTGCACCTGATCTTGACCGTCCTGAACAATCCGGTCTTCGATTTTGTGGCCGTTGGATTGGTGCTGTGGGGAATAGCCGCGGCAGCCGGCGGGGTTGCCTGGGCCCGGGGATTTCTTTTTCCCATCGGGTTTCTGTTTTTCTTATTTCCGCTGCCGGCGACATGGACGAACTTCGCCGGACTATGGCTGCAAGATTGGGTAGGCCAAATCAGCGCTGCCCTGATTGATCCGTTCGTCGTCTGCTATCGGCGCGGCAACTCACTCTACCTAGCCGGTGTATCGGGGCCGTTGGTGGTGGCGACCGAATGCAGCGGCTTGCGTCAAATGGTCTCCTTTGTGGCGCTGGGGGTATTGGTCGGTGGATTAGTCCGCAAACCGCTGGCCTTCCGGGTTTTGCTGGTCGCAGCGGCGGTCCCGGTCGCCCTCTTCACCAATGTGGCCCGCATCCTCTTGATGGCGGCAGGGGCTGTTCGTTTTGGCCCCCAATGGATAGGCACTTGGGTGCATGAAGTTCCGGCATGGGTGACATTACCTCTGGGGATAGCGCTGTTCTTGATGGTTATCTGGGGATTGAATCGCTTAATGCCCGTATCGGGGCCGCGACCGTTAGAAAGCAGAGAGGCGAAACCACGACCGTTAGAGGATGACTGGGCAAGACACGGCTTGCGGATTGCCGTTGTCTGCTTGCTTGGGGGAGTACTGACCGAGGGCGGATTAATCTGGTATCTCCATGCCGGCGAAACCCCGGCCTATCCCGATCTCCATGCTCCCTTCAGCAGACTGCCCTGCGAATTGCTGTCGTCGTCTCAAGTTTGGCGAGGGCGCGATCTGCCCAACCTCGAGGAGTTCCGCGCCAAGCTGCCTTATCACGCCGATGATCTGCTCTATCGCCTGTACGAAGCTGAGCCTGCGGGACCGGCCGTGTATCTGTACATAGTTTATTCCCGTCAGGGCGACGACCGCAAACATCACCCGGAAATCTGCATCCGCGATGCGTCCGGCGCTACGGAAGATCGTGCGATGCGGCGGCAGATCACCCTGGACACCGAGGGCCGACGGTGGGTAATGCGCTTCCGCTTCCGCACCGGCGTCAGTCAGTTCACAACTGTGTACTATTGGCACTACACGTTAGAAGCTCCACCGGGAACGGGACAAACGCTCCTGCGCCGCCTCTATCAGCAGCAAAATTATCCGATGCCCAGCGTCACTGTGCAAGTTTCGCTCTTTGGAGGAGAAAAAGAAGCGAAAGCGGTGGAACAGGGATTTCTAGCCGCCGTGGATGAGGCCTTGTGTCGGGCGCATCTGCCAACCCCAGTCCACCTCGGCTGTGAACGGCTGCCCATTGCCTTGGTGCGCGAGTAATTCGGGTGCAGGAACTTGTGAAAACACAACCACTCGAACAAAAGATATTTTCATGAGCAACAAAGGTCGCTGGATCAAACTTCTTGGGACCGCAACGGTGGTCGCTGCGGCATTGGCTGGCGGCATCTCAGCCAGTCGGGTCTTTTTCGCACCGGGTGTGGAGAAACTACTGAGCAAAGCCGAAGCGGCCTACGCTAAGGGCGTAGATGCCCTCGACCAAGGCGACACAACTACGGCGGCGATTCGTTTCGAAGAAGCCAATCTGCAAGCGAACAAGTTGCTCGACGCGATTGCCAAGGAGGGCCAGCAAGCCAGCGAGGAAACAACGGCGAGGTTGGACCCGATCGAAGGAAAGGCCCTTTGGCTCAAGGCACGCGCTTTGCGCGATCTTTTCGTTGCCAAGGGGATCGCCGAAGGGCGCCCTTTGCCGCAAACCATCGATACGCTCAGTGGGGCTAAGTTCTACGCCATACTTGCCATCCCCAATGACGCCGCGCGTCAAGAAGCGTTCACCTGTCTGCGCGAGGCTGCTCGGCGACTGAGCCGCGACCCCGCTGTGCAGCGGCAAGCGTTGCTCACGGAATTAATGCTATCTGCACCGGACTGGAACATCCTCGAAAAGATCGCTCGCCAGCTAAGGCAAATCAACGCCGAAGAGCCCTGGGCCTTGTATCTGCTCGCACGCATTGATTTCGAGCAGCCCAACAACACCGGCCGCCGCAGCCGCACGCGCGTCTTGCAAGCTCGGCAATATGTCAAGCAGCTCAAGGCCTCCGGCAATTATCCGCTGTGGCGGACGCTTTTCCTGGAAGCACAAATCGCCCAATGGCTGCGCGACGATGCCGCCCCGAACAACAGCAAACGCCGGGAGAGCGAAGAGCAAACCTTGCGTTCGCTGCTTTTCGCTCCCAAGGGTGCCTTGGCCCGCGCCGCCAACGGCGAAGGGTTGGAGCATCCGGGAAAATGGGATATTGAAGGTCTTCTAGGACTTCATCTTCTGGCCCTGACGTTGGCCGTAGAGGACAGCCTCCTCCCCGCAGGGCCGACCCGCAAAACACCAGATGCAGTGTCCCAAGTCGTAGAACTGCTCCACGCCACCCTGACTCGATGCCGACAGCTGGCCGATCAAGGCCCGCCCTACAGCGCCGTTTGCGCCCTGTCCGCTGTGCAGGCGCTGGCCAAGGCGGGGTCGGCTTTCTGGGAGGAGTCGCCTTCCGACTGGGAACAAGACCTCAACCTTGCTCAGGAACTGGTGCGCAAGGCCCGTGAGCAAAAAGTATCCAACCCCGTCCTGTATGAAACCCTCGCCAGTCTGTTGGTCCGTGAGGCTTACCTTGCGGGCAAACGCGCCAACAAAGAGAGGCAGGCCGAGTGGAATAAACAAGCCCTGCAATGGCTTGAGGACGGCTTGCGTCTGGCAGGAGAAGCGCTAGTCCCAGCGGGTCAGTTAGTGGAACTGCATGCAAAGGCGGCCGAGATAATGACCCTCGCCGGCGCCAAACTGGAAAAGGTCCGCGTCCACTTGAACGCTCTTAACGAGTCGAAATCGTCGCGCGCTTGCGCCCTGGCCGCGCTACTAGAAGCGTCCATTGCCTACCGCGACGGCCGGCTCGTCCAAGCCCGCAAGCTCGCCGAGCAAGTCCTCGCATCTGGCGAGGCCGATCTCGTGAGCCGGGCCCACATGGTCCTCGGCGCCGTTTACTCGGCCCTGGGACAGCCCGACAAGGCGCTGGCCAGTTTGCAGCAGGTAGCTCAGGCATACAAGGTTTATGATCGCCTGACGCTGCAAGAAAAAACCTGGGCGCTGGAATTTATTCGCGGCCCGGAAGATTTGGCCTTGCTTCTGATGAACGCTCACGCCGATAGCGCCTTGGCCCAACTACGGGCCGCAGCCCACCGCTATCCCGACAAGCCCGTGTCCCTGAGCCTTGCTCACGGCCATGAGAATGCTATCGTGAACCTACGCAAGCAATTCCGGAAACAGACACCGCAAGACCGGCAGGCCCGCCAGCTCCTCGTCACTTACTACGCTGCTACAGGACGCCGCGAACGGGCCGAGCAGGAACTAACCCAGCTGCGCACCCTCTATCCCCACAGCGTAGACGTGTTACGCACAGAGGTTCATCTATTCTGGCCAGCCCGTGACGCCGAGAAGCGTATCGACCAATTCATCCAAGATCACCCTGCCGATCTCGATGCTCGCTTTTTCAAGGTGGAGTGGCTGGTCCGCATGAAGCGCATCGATGAGGCGCTCGCTTATCTGCAAGCGCCGGCGCATTTCGCCGACACCAAGAGCGAGCGCTACCAGCGCGTGCTGGCGGCGGTGCTACTGATTAAGGGTGACCGCCAAGGCAGCCAAAAGGTATTAGAACACCTGCCCCACGATGTCGCCACGGACGCTCTGCTGATCCAGGCTGCTTCGGCGGATGAACGGGAGAGACAGGTACGCCAGGCGCTAGCGCGGCACGCAGACAGTGCGTTGATCCAAAGTTGGCAGGCCGTGCTTGCATTCCACAAGTGCGATTACGCAGTTGCGGCAGAAGGGTTCTTGCGCGTCTGTCAGTACAACCCTTACGAAGCGGCGGGCCGGCGGGGCCTGTTGCAGTCGTTTCTCGCTTTGGCTCAGAGCGATCCTGTCAAAGCCCGTGATTTAGCTGCGCGTCTGCATAATGATGCGCCTGAGGAGCCGGCACTCCTTTTGGCCAGCGCCTATGCCTATCTTCAGCTCGATGAAATAGGTACTCCCGGAGACAAACCGGCCCCGGTCACGAGTATGGCCGCGGCCCTCAATGCCTGGGAGCAGATGGTGCTGAATCAGCAGCCACAAGCCAAGGCATCGGCCCTTCTAACTAAATCGGCCTTCTGGGCCTTGGCAGGACGGCAAGACTTGGCCCTGACAGAGGCCGTCCGTGCCCTCAACCTAAGTCCCAGAAACCCTGCTGCTTTGGAGCTGGCCGTTAACCTCGCCTTGGAGTTGCGCGATCCCGATCTTCGCCCTGTTACGCGCAAACGCCTGGATACGCTGCGACGACTTCTGCCGAACAACACCAAGGTCCGTCTTCTCGAAGCGCGGTTCAACGAATGGGACGATCAAGCCAACAACGCCCTTGCGATCTATGAAGACCTGCTCCGCAATGATGCGAAGTTGAGCGCGGCCTATAAGGGGTCGATTTCCTTGCTTCTCAAACGGGGCGACAAGGACAAGGCGTGGCAATTGGTCAAGCGCTGGCGGAAGGAGCAACCCGACAGCATTGCTGCCGCGCAAGCGGAGGTCCGCCTTCTTGCTGAGGACAACAAGCTCCAGCAAGCGCGAAAGTTAGCCGAAGCTACGGTACACTCCCACGCAGAACCAGGGCGCGAAGGAGAGGATCGAGCTGCACTCGATCTCTCCTTGCAGATGGTCGCCGCTTTAGCTCAGGGCAAAGCGTGGCGCGAGGCAGAGAATTGGCTGAGGCAGTTGCTCGACAAAGAACCCGCCAATGCAGCGCTGCTGCTGCAACTGGGCGAAGTGTACCTGGCGCAAGCATCCTGGGACAAGGCCCGCGCTGTTTACGAGAAAGTGCTGGCCCAAGGCAAGAACGCTGTCGCCGCCAACAACCTGGCCTGGCTGCTTGCCAGGCACTTCAACAACGCCGCCGAAGCCCTGCGCCTGGTCCAGGAAGCACGCCAGGGACGATTCAGTCACAAGCCGATCTCCGCCGATCGTCTGCGTCCGGAATTTCTCGACACACTCGGCATGGTTTACACCAAGGTGGGCGAGGCAGCGCTCTATCCGGAGATGCGGGACGTGTTTGAGGCCGCGCGGCAGCGTTATCCGCACGATCCGCGCACCTATATGTACTTGGGCCATGCCTATGCAGGATTGCAGGAGAGGGAACAGGCCGAACATCTGTACGCATGGGCCGTAGAGGTAGCTCGAAAATCGGGCCGGCAATTCCTCTCGCCGGAGCAGTGCCGGGACGTGATCGCCGAGGTTCAGGCCGCTCAGAAGCAACTCCGGGAAACGGCCCCTCTTCGCCCCGATGGGCGTGTAAAATAAGTCCCATGCTCACCGTTCACGTGCGCATCAGCGATGCAGCTACTGGCCAGCCGACGCCGGTGCGTTTGCGCCTGGTTGATGCGGCCGGCGTCTGCCGAATGCCGTTTGGCCGCCTGACGGAGTTCGCCACTGCGCCCGGCGCCGACGTCGGTGGTCAGGTCCGCCTCGGCGATGTCGATTTCGCCTATATCGACGGCGTTTGTGAGGTCCACTTGCCTCCTGGGCCCGTCCGTGTCGCGGTTTCCAAGGGACCGGAATATCTGCCCCTGTGCCGCGAAGTAGTCCTCGGTCCGGGGAAAATCGCCCTGCGCCTGACGATCGAACGGATCCTCGATTGGCGTTCCCGCGGCTGGTATTCCGGCGACGGCCGCGCGCACGACTTATCGCCGCACGCGGCTCGCCTGGAAGGAGCGGCCGAAGGACTGGATGTGGTGAACCTGTTAGCTTACGAACGTCCGCCTTCCAGCGATCGTCCAGCCGCCTTCGTCAACCTGTTGGCCTTCAGCGGCACTCAGCCGGCCCTGGAAGGCCCCCCCTACGTCGTCGTCAATACTTGCAACACGCATCCTGTCCTCGGCACTGTGGCGCTTTTGAATTGCCACCGCGTTGTTTATCCGCTGCGCTTCGGAGCGCCCGGGGGGATGGACGATTGGTCGATCGTCGCTTGGTGCGATCAATGCCATCGCAAAAGGGGCCTCGTGGTCTGGCCGGACTTGCCACGTCTGACGGCGGAGCAACCTCAAGGCGAAGCGCTCGCCGCCCTGCTGCTGGGCAAGATGGACGCTTTCGAGGTTTGCCGCCTGTCCCACTCTTTGAGCGATTGGTATCGATTGCTCGCCTGTGGCCAGCGTCTGCCGCTGATAGGCGCCAGCGGTAAGGACAGCAACGCCGTAGCGCTGGGGGCAATGCGCACGTATGCTCATCTGGAGCCGAACCAGGAATTTAGTTATGGTGCCTGGATCGAGGCTGTCCGCACCGGCCGGACTTTCGTGACAGACGGCCCCTTGCTGGCGCTGGCGGTCAACGGACAGGAAATCGGCTCCGTATTGTCCTTGCCCGACGAGGAACAGCCAGTGCATGTCCAGGCCGAGGCCCACAGTGTGACGCCATTTGCTCGGCTGGAATGCGTGTACAACGGGGCGGTTATTGCCGCCAACTCCCCTGTGCAAGCGGAGGGGACGAAAGGGTGGACGACAACACTCGCGACCAACGTGCCGATTGCCGGCAGCGGTTGGCTGGCAGCGCGCTGCCTGGGCGCCGACGGCGTCTGCCGTGCTCATACTTCGCCGGTATACGTACAGAGGAAGGATCGGCCGCTGTGTCCGGACGCCGATACGATGGCCCCGTTGCTCGCCGTTCTCGATCAGACGCTTGCTTGGGTGCGACAGGAGGCGCGCTGCCCCAAGGAGCAACAGCGCGATCAGTTGATGCAGACCTTATCGGCCGCACGCCAGGAGTTGTGGCAGCGCAGTCATATTCCGCACAGAGCGTTGTGAACTTTTTCCTCGCTCACCCACACGGGGAAGAGGGGAGATTCTGTCAGGAGCCGTAGAGTTTCCTCCAGGCCGCACCCCAGCAGGCGGCTTGGATAGGTTCGGACGGGAGAAGGAACGTGCCGCCGCGCCGCTACCTGATTCTCATCTTGATCCCAACCGCCCTGATGATCGGCGGCACGGCCGGCTATTACCTCCTCGACGATCGCTATACGCTTCTGGACGCGCTTTACATGACGGTCGTGACGCTGACTACGGTCGGCTACGAAGAGGTCCATCCTTTAACGCCGTCCGGACGTATTTTCACGATCGTCCTGCTGCTGGTCGGTGTGTTGACGTTTTTTTACGCAGTTACCGAGTTGGTCCGCGTTGTTATCAACGGCGAAGTCCAACAAGTATTAGGGAGGCGGCGCATGGAACGCAGCCTGGCGAAATTGAAGGATCATATGATCATCTGTGGCTATGGCCGCATGGGACGGCATGTCTGCCAGGAATTCTCACGCCGTGGCTTGCCGTTCGTCGTCATCGATCGTCGTGCCGAATTGTTGCACGATTTTGATTTGGCACATGGCATCGCTCTGGAGGGCGACGCCACCTCTGATGCCGTCTTGCGTCATGCCGGCGTTGAGCGCGCTCGCGCCCTCGTTACCGTGGCCGCTTCCGACGCCGATAATCTGTTCATCACCCTCAGCGCCCGCTTGCTCAACGACAAGCTCTTCATTGTGGCTCGCGCCGAAGGCGAACTGGCGGAGGAGAAGCTGCGCCGCGCGGGCGCCAACCGAGTGGTCACGCCCTACGCCATCGGCGGCGCCAAAGTGGCGATGGCGGTGTTGCGCCCCACGGTAGTTGATTTTATCGAGTTGGCCACGGGCGCAGAACAACTCGATTTACAAATCGAGGAGACGCGGATTCACAGCGGCAGCAAGTTAGCCGGCCTCACGCTGCACGCCAGTGGGTTGCGTCAGGAGTACGGCATCATCGTCGTGGCCATCAAAGATGCTCAAGGCCATCTCATTGCCAATCCGCCTCACGACGCCGTCATCAGGCCGGGCGACACGCTTATCGCCCTGGGAGCGCGGCAAAGCCTCGATCGCGTCGAGGCCCTGGCCCGCCGTGCCGCCTGAGTTATCAACGACGCAAGCGTTATCCTCCGCATTTTCCGTTCTTCTCGTTCTCTCCGCACAGGCCGTGCGGCGAGCCTGGCTCAAGCACGAGGCGCGTCACGGTCGATACCAGTCCGCAGCGCCAATACAGACAGTCCTTGCCGGCGCAGTAAACGGCGAAGGGCTGACGGCCCCTTCCTCACCAAGGGAGGCAGAAAAAATCGGCTGGCCCTGGAGAAATCGGGTATAGCATTTGCCCAGTTGTCGGCTACGGCCTGAACGGCCGCGCTTCATCTGTACGAGAACGCACCCGCGACGGAGAGCTGCATGAAGCGAACTGCCTGGCTGCGCAAAACATTGAAGATCGGCCTGATCGCCCTGCTTCTGCTCGTGGCAGGCGGTCTGGGCGCGCTGCGGTTGTATCTGGCCTCTACAGCGGCTGTTCGCCAAGTCGCCGCACGTTTGCAGGCCATGCTCGGCGGATCGATCGTCATTCAAAGCGTTCAGATCGGCCTAACCGGCAGCAGCTGTGTGCGCGGCTTAGAAGTCTACGAAGATGAAGAGACTAATAAGCCCTGGCTGCGCATCGACACGGCGACGGCGGATCTGTCCGTCCTGAGCCTGTTGTGCGGCCAATCTCCCCACGTCCTCCGCCTTCAGGGCGCCCGTGTTCTCTTGCGCTTCGACGCAGAAGGCCGACTGCTCACCAAGTTGCCGACCCAGAACCAGACGACACCGGACCAGCTGCCGAGCTTGCACCTCGACGACGGTGAACTGACCTTGGCCCAGCAACAGCGCTCGCCGATGATTTTCCGCGGCGCCTACGCTGACCTGGTCCCAAGTGACCACAGCTTGACACTGGAAGGAACCCTAAGCGATCCGTTTTGGGGTAATTGGAAGATCCAGGGCAATGCGACTCGCACGGCCAGTCGAGTAAGCATCACGCTCGCTACCGAAGGCGTCGCCGTCACCCTGGCGAAGCTGAAGGCCATCTCTTTTGTGCCGCCATCGGTCTGGCAACAAGTCCAGGTCGAAGGAACAACGCCGGCGCAAGTGCGTCTGGACATGGAAACGTTGGGCGACAAAACGGCAGTGCATTATCGTATCGAGATTTCGCCCCAGGCAGCGCATGTGCGCGTGCCGTCGATCGACCTGGAAGTGACGCAAGCCCACGGCAAGGTGAGCATCGCCGATGAAATCGTCGAGCTGGACAAGGTGTGCGGCAAGACGGCCGGCGGTTGGATCCGGGCCAGCGGCAAGTTGAATTTTCAGGAAGGACCGATGCGCTTGGCCTTCAAGGTCCGCGTGCAAGACGTGGTCCTGCGCAACTTGCCGCGCAGCTGGGACCTGCCCAGCGACATCGACGGCCAATTGACCGGAACGGCCGATCTGGTCGTGACCATTCGGAATGGCAAAGTCGAGACCGCAGGATCGGGAGAAGGCTTGGTCTGCGAAGCAAGCTGGGGAGGATTTCCTCTGGACAGACCAGTTCGGCTGACTCTGCACTCCGAGAAGGGACGTTTTCGCTTCCACCAACCGGAACGGAGCAGCCCCGCTGAGGGAAAAAAGATCGAGACGCAAGTGCGCGGGAAGCATCCGAGCGGCGACCGCGAACTTGCCCCATTGCAGGGAAATAAGCCGACAAATCCAGGGGACGTCTTCTCAAATGCGCCTGCCGAAGTGGTAGACCTGCTCGGCCGCGGCATCAAGTTAGCGGCGGACGGCCTGGCCAAGGGCGTCGACATCGCCGCTCAAATGCTGGGCAAACTTAAGCCGCCAAGCAAGCCCAGCGAAGGGCCGACCTATCTCGATGTGGATCTCCATCTACAAAATGTGGACCTTGCACAGCTGGTGCAGAAGCTGAAAGGGGACTTGCCTTATAGCATCAGCGGCCGCTTGACGTTTCAGGTCCACGCCTCCATTCCCCTCAATACGGCGGGAGATTGGCAAGCATATCGGCTGCGCGGCAATGCCCGGCTGGCGACTGTTAACGTGGCTGGATTGGCGCTGACCAACGTTGAGGCCAAGGTGCGCTATGCCGGCGGCGTCCTTGTTCTGGAAAACCTCTGTGGGGAGATACCCAACGCCAAGAACGCCCGATCCGTGGGAAAATTTGCCGGCAATGCCCGTATCGAAGTTGTGCCGTGCGGCCAGGTGCAGGCAGCGCTGCAGCTCGACGCGATACCACTTGCTATGCTTGTGGACCGGGTATCTTCGATAAAAGGACCATTGGCTGGCGTTCTATCGGGCACGGTGCAGGCGCAGGCGCCGCTGAAAAAACTCAGCGATCCGGCGAGCTGGCGCGGGACAGCGGACTTGCATGTCCCCCACGTCGAGATTTTCAACCTGCCGTTCCGCAATGTCGTCGTCCGCCTAAGCGTGGATCAGGGGCGAGTGCGGCTGGCAACATTCCAAACAAACGTCGAAGGAGCGCCGTTGACCGGACAAGGGGAATTGCAACTCCGAGGGGCTTGTCCCTTCCAGGTCGAAGCACATCTGGACCGCGGCGATTTGACGGCCCTCGATCGCCTGGCGCCGCCGTTTCGTCCACCTTTTGAACTCAAGGGCCGTATTCAGCTGGAAGGGGCAGCGAAAGGAACGTTGAGGCCATTCCAGTTCGACGCCAACGGTCGGCTGCACGCGCACAACCTTATTGTGGAGCGCCTCGCTGTAGACGACCTCTCATTCCGTTGGTCAAAGGATAAGAACGATCTTAAATTGGATAAAATCAAGATGGAATTGTACGGCGGCAGTGTGACCGGCTCCGCGCGACTGCCGCTTAGCGCCAGGGCGCCGGGCGGCGCTGATTTGGACATTCGCCATCTTGACATACAAGCAATGGCCAAGGCATTGCCCGCTTTCCCGGTGCGCCTGGAAGGCAAAGTCTCCGGTACGGTCAAAGGCCGATTGTCTGCCACCGAAGAAGGCCGGCCGCGCACCTGGGCAAGCAACGTGGAGGTGACCGCTCCACAGCTGCGCGTGCAGGGCATCCCGGCCGAGCGATTGAAAGGCACTATCCATTCTTGCGCCGGCAAGACTCAGTATGTCCTCCAGGGCGAAACGTTAGGAGGCACATTCACCATGCAAGGCGATCTGCCAGCATCGGCGAAGGAAGACAGGAAAGATTCATCGGGCGAACGGCCTCTAAGGAAACAGACTCAGAATATCCGTGAAGGGCAGGAACGTCCCTGGCCAACGCTCCAGGCCTGTGCTTTTGTTGCCGATGGACCAGGTGGGAGCGGGCATTTTGAGCTTCGCAATGCTCAGCTGGCGCGCTTGTGGCCCCTTTATAACATCACGGGGCCTCTGGCGCTCCTCAATGGCCGATTTTCCATCTTCTTAGATTACCGGCACACCGGGCCGAACTTGGCGCCGCTGGGCGATGGCTCATTTGAGATCGTTAATATCAGTTGGGGCGACGCCCTTCTGGGCGCCGGCTTGCAGGGCGACGTCCGGCTGACGGCCTCTAGCTTGGACGTTTACAACGTTACGGGCGATGTAGCCAGCGGTCTGTTTCTCGGCCAGTTCACCTTTGGACTTAGGCCCAACAGCCGTAGTTGGTTCCGAATCGATTTGCAACAAGTCGAGGCAGCGCGCTTGCTCGGGCCGCTACCGGCGGCGGCAGCGCATGTGAAAGGGCTGGTGGACATGAACCTCCGGGGCAACCTCGGCCGCGATTGGGACGGCAACGGCGGAATCACGCTGGCCCGCGGTCAGATCTACGGCCTGGAAATCACGGAATGGCGCATCCCGCTGACATTTAGCTTTTCGCCGTCGCAGGGCAGCGGTGAATTGGCCATCCGCAACAGCCAAGCTCGGCTCGCTCAAGGGCGTGCATGCTTCGAGGGCGCCTTGAACTGGGGCAACGGCCTGCGTTTGGTCGGTCTGGTGCTCTTCTATGATGTGGACTTGGGTACGCTCCTGCGGAGTGTGCCGGAAACCAGTTCTTACGCCTCCGGGCGCGTATCCGGGCGCATCGATTTGGCCGGCAACGAGATGCGTTCGCTCCACGACTTGACGGCCTTGGTGCAGATGAAGATGCGGCAGGGACAAGTCTTGCAAATGCCGGTGCTGCGGCACATCACGCCCTATCTGCGTCCCGGCGCCGCCTCCGCCCCGTTTTCGTCGGGCGAGCTTAAAGGCCACTTGGCCGGCGGCGTCTTCCGCATTGAGCATGCCGCCCTGGTGGGCGATTTCATCAAACTGCTTCTCCTCGGCGCCATCAACTTGGCCGGCAACCTGAACCTGGAAGTGACGGCCCAAACCGGGCTTTACTGCCTCCATCCGGCGCGGACTAGCGCCCTCCGGTCGCGTATTCCTCTGGTCGGCGCTATCCCGCGCCTGGTGCTTTACGAAGCCAACGCCCTGTTGGCTGCTGCCGTCGTTCATCTGCGTATCACCGGCACTGTCCGTGCGCCAGTCGTGCGTCTGGAGCCGCTGGTGATGCTCCCGGAAGAGGCGGTGCGCTTTTTCCTTGGCCGTGCCATCAGTCTGGCCATTCCTAACGTTCCTTAGCCGCGCTTTTTTCCTGTATCCCGGCCCTTCCCCGGTCGATAATGACCATACAGCCAGGACGGCCTCCTTGATCTGCGCATCGCGCCGGCAATGCAACCATCTCCGCAAAGAGACGGGGATTCAGGTGGAGGAGGATCACACCAATGTCGCGATTGGGTCAGGGACAAGGCGCGCATTGGAAGACGCCCCTGTCGGTGTTGTGCGTTTGTGGTTTCCTTTCCGCCGGCTGCTCCAATATCCTGGGCCTGACGCCGACCGGCCATCGCTTGACTGCTGAAGCCAAGGCGTTGCGTTCGGCTTATCTTGATCCGTTGTCCTTGCCGCGTGAATTGGATAAGCGCGTCGCCCCGCCTTACGTGGTCGAACCAGGGGACGTATTACTGGTGCAGCCTGCCAACTTTGAGTCGCCGGTTCGTCTGCCAGGCGACCAGACGGTGCTGCCCGACGGTACCATTCAGCTGGGCCGCTATGGGCAGATCGTGGTGGCTGGTAAAACCATCCCGCAGATCGAAGCCGACGTGCAGGCTCAGATCGAAGCGCAGGAAAAGAATGCCGGGCCTGTCACAGTGCGCCTGGTAACCCGTGTCAGCAAAGTGTACTACGTTCTGGGCGAAGTCAATGCGCCCGGCGCTTTCCCCCTTCAGGGACGCGAGACAGTCCTCGACGCCATCTTGGCGGCCGGCGGCCTGAACGAAAAAGCCTCGCGGAAATTCATCACGCTATCCCGGCCGACGCCGCCAGACGGCTGCCGCGTCGTGCTGCCCATTTGCTACAACGACATTGTGCAATTGGGAGATACGTCCACGAATTATCAGATCGCCCATGGCGACCGCATTTTCGTTCCCACGCGCAGCTGGGACGATTGCGGCCGTAACAAAATACGTCTACCGTGCCTCCGGCCGCAAACGCCCTGTCCGCCGCCAAACTGCCCCGCGGCGCCGCCGAGGACCGCTCCTGTTGCGGACCCGTTTGCCCAGACTTCAAACATATATACCAGACGCGGTAGAGATTGACACCAGACCTAGGCGAGCGGGGGGTGTTAACCCCCCGGTTGTACATGGCGAGCGGGGGGTGAACCCCCCGGTAACATGGCGAGCGGGGGTGTGAACCCTCCGGTAGCATGGCGAGCGGAGGGTGTGAACCCCTTTCAAGGGTAGGTTTTCAAGCTACTTTCCGCGGTCGGCCAATGCTACCACCGTCCCGTCACGACGAAGCGGTCACCCAGGGTCGAGGCGTCCCTAGCCACGGCGACTGGACGGTTGGGCCAGTCACGCAACAGCCAACGCAGTAAGGGGGGCAAAGCATGGGCGGACATCGAGTTGTCGCCGGTGTTCTCCTTTTTTGGCGTCGGCTTCTTGGTAGAATTCGCGTAGTCGTTGGCGTACGCTGTTGCGTTTTTGTCCCACGAGTTGGGTGAGCAAGAGGGCGACGGCCGTTAAGGTACATGCGTGTGCCAGGACCA
>Ga0078972_1007780_pt1 | contig 23368 bp, 39 predicted proteins | sample YelNatPaOPGAMG01_FD_67568 | JGI IMG/M metagenome (GOLD analysis project Ga0078972, IMG submission 67568) | Hot spring thermophilic microbial communities from Obsidian Pool, Yellowstone National Park, USA - OP-RAMG-01 (SPADES assembly) (version 2) | ecosystem: Environmental > Aquatic > Thermal...
TGCGTTCTCTCTTGAGAATTATTGTCCACTTATCTTCTATTATCCATTCTATGCTTTCTCCTTTTGTTAACTCAAGAGCTTTACCAACAGGCGCTGGGCACATTAAATAATATTGCTCCGTATTATTTTTTCTTTGTATTACCTGCAATCTTGTTAAATAGCCCATCTCTTTCACCTCCTTTTTTTATACATATTATATAACTCGCTATATCGCAAGTCAAGTAAAAAATTTAATTTTTTTTTAATTTTTTCACACCTTCTCTTTAAAAAAGAGGGGAATTAAAAAAAATTTTTCATTTTTATCTCTCCCTTTTCAAAAGGGAGATTAAGAGGGATTTTTAATTTTTATTATTACCTCCCATAACTGAGGCATTGTCGATAGCGATTTTCAGGGAAAAATTAAAATATAAAAATATATTTAAAAACAAACAAAAATTATAAAAATTTTTTTTAATTATTCATCTACTATTGGGTGATTTAAAAATTAAATTTTTTCTTTTATTTTATTATATTTTTAACCCCAAAATCGCCTCTATCGCGATTTTGGGACTGAAAATTGCTATTGCAGTTTTTAGATTTTATATGATAATATAATAAAAAATTATACGTGATAAAATATGGATAAATTAATTATACAACAGGATAAAATAGAAGATATTGTTATATTAAATCCCAGTGGGAGAATAGATGCAGAAACTTATACTATTATGCGGGATGAAATTGAAAAATTATTTTTAGAAAATAAATATAAAATAATAATAAATCTGCAGAATATTGAATATATAAGCAGTGCTGGATGGGGCTCTTTTATTGGCTATGTGAATACAGCACGTAACAAAAAAGGGGATATAAAACTTGCAAATATGGTTGGTGAAGTAAAAAGAGTTTATGAAATGATTGAATTTAAGGAATTAATAGAAGCATACAATACCATAGAAGAAGCAAAACTTGCATTTAAATAAATTTATTTTTATAAAAAATCACCTAAAATTCATTTACAATTTAAAGTAAATATTTTATTTTTTTAATAAATTTTTATATAACAACAATCCAGCTATTGTTTTTGCATCTTTAATTTGTCCTTTTAATATCATTTTTATGGCTTTGTTTAAATTAACAAAGATAACTTTTATTTTTTCATCAATATCAAAATTTTGTTTGGATTTTATTAAATTTTTTGCAATAAAAAGATGCATCTTTTCTGTCATTATGCCTGGGGATGGATAAAATTCCGCGATTTTTTTTAAAAATTTTGTTTTATAACCAGTTTCTTCCAGCAATTCTCTTTTGGCGCACGATAATGGATTTTCATTTTTTTCCAGAGTCCCTGCTGGCAATTCAATTATAGTTTTATTGATTGTATATCTAAATTGTTTTATCAAAATTATTTCATTTGTTTTTTCGTCCAACACTGGAATTATGACAACAGAACCTGGATGAACAACTAATTCTCGTGTCAGGATTTTATTTTGTATATTTATTTTATCATTATAAAATTTTATTATTCTTCCATCGTAAATTTTATTTCTTTTTATTAACATTAATTATCTCCTTTTCAGTTATTATATAATCCATTTTTATATCATTTTTTGTTGCTGGTATTTTTTTTAAGACCTGAAAAGAAAATGCAAGACCTATTTTTAATGTATCCCTTTTTATTTTTTTTAAAAATTTATCAAAATAGCCCATTCCAAAACCCAATCTGTTGCCATTTTTATCAAATGCGATACCAGGGACTATCACTGCTGCAATTTTTGATAAAGATTTTAATTTAATTTTGTTTTTTGGTTCAGGGATTCCATAACGTCCATCTTGCAGATTTTTAAGTGATAATAGTTTGCATGGTACTATTTTATCATTTATAATGCAGGGGTTGTAAATTTTATATTTTTTTTTCAATAAAAATTTAATTAATTTTTTTGTTTTAACTTCTTTTTTAAATGAATTATATATAACGATAGTTTTGCCATTTTTTATTTTTGGAAAAATAAAATGGAGAAAATTATTAAATATTTTATTGGATTTTATAATGCATAATTTTTCTGGCATAGAATCGCGCATTTTTTTCATTTTTTTTCTTAAATTTAATTTATTCATAAGAAAAATATAATATATATATATATTAAAAGCAATAAAAATTTTGTTTTAAAAAATTACTTAGAAAAATACATTTATCCGAAAGGTATTAGGTGAAAAAAATTTTTCATTTTTATTAATAATATTTTACTATACTTATAAATTAGCATTAGAAAAAATAAAAATACTTAAAATTGCGATTGTGTTCTAAAATATATACTTATTCAAAATATTAAATACACATTAGATTTACTCTTATTTCTAAATTGCAGTTATGAATTTTGGGCGAAAAATAAGGGGAAAACTATGAATGTTTATAATACAAAAGATGCAATAGATAATTGGCTGCTTGTTTTAATAAAAAGGAGCGAAAAGAATGTATGATAGGACTGTTTAAAATTTAATATGCGGACATAAATAAATGTAAACCTTTTATATGTTGTAAACCGTCAAAATAAAAAATTAAAAAGAGAGGTGAATTATGAAAATTAAAAAAGTTTTGATTTTTACCTTGCTCTCTATGCTTTGTTTTTCTTATATTAGTGCCGCTGTTAGCGTTGGTATGACAGTTGGGGACGAAGGATTAAAAAATTTTTATTTTTCAATTGGTGAATTTTATAAAGTCCCGGAAAAGGAAGTAATAATTGTTAGAGAGAGAGGAATACCAGATGAAGAATTACCAATTGTTTTTTTTCTTGCTAAAAGAGCAAACGTTTCTTATTGGCAGATAATAAAGTGGCGTGTTCATAATAGATGGACATGGATGAAAATTGCAGCAAAATTGAGATTAGGACCGGAAGTATTTTATGTTCCTGTTGACGCTCCTGTTTCAGGTGGCATTTATGAAAGAATTTATGGTTATTATCAACAACCAAAACATAAATGGGTAAAAATAAAATTAACAGACGAAGAAGTTATGCATTGTGTGAATTTGCATTTTATTTCAAATTATTATGGATATAAGCCAATAGAAGTCATTAAAATGAGGCATGCAGGTAGAAATTTTATTGTGATAAATAATGATATTAGAATAAATAAGACAAAAGAAATGAAAGTAAAATACAGAATGCAAGGGAAACGGGGAAAATTTTAGGAAAGATTTTTGAATGCCGAATACTAATTGTTAGCTGGATAATAAATTTAAAATATAAATGTTTTATATAATTATGGATACAATTATAACCATTGCTCTTGTAATTAAAAATTAATAAAATAATAGATTTAATTTGCTTGTTATATGTCTATCCTTATTTCCAAAAAAATTAAAAAAAATTCTTGACATAACTTTTTGATTTTGGTAAAATCTCGTTTACTTTAAAAAAGTTGAATATATAACCCTGATGAGGGAGCACTATTAAATTTATAGGAATGAAAATTCCGAATAGTGGTTCTATATGTAAAATTTTTTTTATTTTTTAAAAGATTAAAAATTTAATAAATTTTGCCCATGTAGCTCAGTTGGTTAGAGCGCATCCTTGGTAAGGATGAGGTCGGCGGTTCAAATCCGCTCGTGGGCTCCATGATAAGTTGATATAATAAAAATAAAGAATTGAGGAGGAGATGATATGAGTAAACAAAAGTTTGAGAGGACAAAACCGCATGTGAATGTAGGGACAATAGGACATGTAGACCATGGAAAGACGACATTGACAGCGGCAATAACAAAAGTAATGGAAGCAAAAGGATATGCAAAGTTTATAAGTTATGATGAGGTAGCAAAGGCATCAGAGTCGCAGGGGAGGAGAGATGCGACAAAGATATTAACGATAGCGATATCACATGTAGAATATTCAACAGACAATAGGCATTATGCACATATAGATTGTCCTGGTCATGCGGATTATATAAAGAATATGATAACAGGGGCGGCACAGATGGATGGGGCGATATTGGTGGTATCAGCAGTAGATGGACCGATGCCGCAGACGAGGGAACACATACTGTTAGCGAGGCAGGTAGGAGTGCCGTATATAGTGGTATTTATGAATAAGGTAGATCTGGTAGAAGATAAAGAGATGTTGGATTTGGTAGAATCAGAGGTAAGGGATTTATTAAGCAAGTATGAATTTCCTGGGGATAAAGTGCCAGTGATAAGGGGATCTGCATTAAAGGCATTGCAGGACCCGACAGGAGAAGGAGGGAAATGTATATTAGAATTAATGGATGCACTGGATAAATACATACCGGAGCCAAAGAGGGATGTAGATAAGCCATTTTTGTTAGCGGTAGAGGATGTATTTTCGATAACAGGTAGGGGTACGGTAGCGACAGGAAGGATAGAGAGGGGGAGGATAAGATTGAATGAAGAGGTGGAGATAGTAGGGATAAGGGAGACGACAAAGACAGTGGTGACAGGGATAGAGATGTTCAGGAAGTTATTGGATGAAGGGATAGCAGGAGACAATGTGGGATTGTTATTGAGGGGGATAGAGAAGGATGGAGTGGAGAGGGGACAGGTAATAGCAAAGCCGGGTTCGATAACACCGCACAGGAAATTCAAGGGTAAAGTATATGTATTAACGAAAGATGAGGGAGGGAGGCATACACCATTTTTCAGCAATTACAGGCCGCAATTTTATTTCAGGACGACAGATGTGACAGGTTCAATAAAGTTGCCGGCGGGAGTAGAGATGGTGATGCCGGGGGATAATGTGGAGATGGAAGTAGAATTGATAACGCCGATAGCGATGGAAAAGGAAGTGCGTTTTGCGATAAGAGAAGGTGGAAGGACAGTAGGAGCAGGTATTGTTACAGATATTATTGAATAAAAAATGGAGTAAAATATGCAATTAGAAACCCAAAAAATAAGGATAAGATTAAGAGCTTATGACCATAAATTGCTTGATAAGTCAGTGGTTGATATAATTAAAAAGGTTAAAGAAACAGGGGCAAAGGTTTTTGGACCTGTTCCTCTTCCAACAAAAATATATAAACAAACAATTTTAAGATCGCCTTTTATTGATAAAAAGTCCAGAGAACAATTTGAAATGAGAATTCACAAACGGTTAATTGATATTATAGAGCCCAACAATGAAACAGTTGAAAAATTAAGGAATCTTGATTTGCCAGCAGGCATTGATGTTGAAATAGAACTCTGATGAAATAATTTTGGAGGTTTAATTTGATACAGAATTTGCTTGGAAAAAAAATAGGAATGACACAGATTTTTAATAAGGAAGGAAATGCAGTTCCTGTAACCGTTATTCAAATAGAGGATGCATTAGTTGTTGATAAAAAAACAGAAGAAAAAGATGGTTACAATGCATTAAAAATAGGTTATATTGATGAAAAAAAACCTAAAAATATACCAAAACCAATAAAAGGAATTTTTAAAAATGAAAAAAAGAAAATTGATTTACCATTAAAAAAATTTCTAAAAGAAATTAAAGTTGACAAAGATGATATAGAAAAATATAAAATTGGTGATGTTATAACAATTGAAGCAATTAAAGATGTTGAAAATAAGAAAGTTGATATTACAGGAATAACAAAAGGTAAAGGCACCCAGGGTGTTGTGAAAAGGTGGGGTTTTAGTGGCGGTGGAGCAGCTCACGGCTCTATGAGTCACAGAAGACCTGGAAGTATTGGGTCAAATACTTTTCCAGCCCATGTCTGGAAAAATAAAAAAATGGCAGGAAGAATGGGTGGAAATAGATTTACTGTGTTAAATTTAAAAGTTGAAAAAGTAGATGTTGAAAATAAATTTATTCTTGTAAGAGGCGCTGTTCCCGGTAATAAAAATGGTTTGGTTTTTATTAGAAAAAGTATAAAAGACAATAAATAATATCTGGAGTGAAAAATGAAAATTGATGTATTTAATACTGAAAATAAAAAAGTTGAAGAGATTGAAATAGATGATAAAATTTTAGATGTAAAGGTAAAAGATGACCTTGTTCATAATGTTTTACTTGCTTATTTAAATAATCAGCATATTGGCTCAGCAAATACAAAAACACGTGGAGAGGTTTCAGGTGGTGGTAAAAAACCATGGAGACAAAAAGGAACCGGTAGGGCAAGACACGGAAGTATTAGATCTCCTATCTGGAAAGGTGGAGGAGTAACCTTTGGTCCACGCGCACATAAAGTTCGTTTTAAAGTAAATAAGAAAGAAAGTCAAAATGCATTAAAAGCGATTTTAAGTAAAAGAATAAAAAATAATCAAATAACATTATTGAATGAAATAAATATAACGGCACCAAAAACAAAAGTCCTTTTTAATATTTTAAAAAATTTTATGAGTAATAAAAATAAAAACTTATTAATTGTTGACAAGATGGATGATGTGTTAAAAAAAGCATCAAGAAATATTGACTGTTTAAAAGTGGTAAATTCTGAAAATCTTAATACTTATGATTTTTTTATTGCAGATAATGTTTTAATTACAAAAAATGCAATTGAAAAACTTTTAAAGAGGTTAAATTAATATGGATTCATACACGATAATAAAAAAACCATTAATTACAGAAAAAAGTACTTTTATTAAAGAAAAGGGAAATTATTATTGTTTTAATGTTCAAAAAAATGCAACAAAAACAGAAATAAAAAAAGCAATAGAAGATATTTTTAAAGTGCATGTAATTGAAATAAAAACAGTTACGATGCCAGGTAAAAGTAAAAGATTTGGAAGATTTCAATCCAAATCCGAAAGATTTAAAAAAGCGTATGTGAAAATAAAAAAAGATGAAAAAATTGATATAATAGAAGGAGTTTAAAAAATGGCAATAAAAGAATTAAATCCCACTACTCCTGCAAGAAGACAGATGACAATAGATACCAAAGATGATATAACAAAGGAAAGACCTGAAAAAAAATTAACGGTAGGATTAAGGAAGTCATCAGGCAGAAATAATTATGGGAGAATAACATCCCGTTTTAGAGGTGGTGGGCATAAAAGATTATATAGAATAATTGATTTTAAAAGAGATAAAAAAAATATACCAGCTATTGTTGAAGCAATAGAATATGATCCGAATAGAAGTGCAAGAATTGCTCTTTTAAAATATAAGGATGGAGAAAAAAGATATATAATTGCACCGCTTGGATTAAATGTTGGCAGTAAAGTTATCAGTGCTGATGAGGCAGAAATTGAACCAGGTAACGCAATGCTGATAAAAAACATACCTGTAGGTACAGTAATTCATAATGTTGAATTAATACCAGGAAAGGGTGGACAAATTGCACGTAGTGCCGGTTCATTTGCACAAATAATGGGTAAAGAAGGTAATTATGCAATTGTTAAATTGGCTTCAAATGAAATACGAAAAATAAATGTGAATTGTATGGCAACAATTGGTCAAGTTGGAAATCTTGACCATGAAAATATTGTTATTGGTAGTGCAGGACGTTCAAGATGGCTTGGAAGAAGACCAAGAACAAGGGCAATAGTAATGAATCCGGTTGACCATCCAATGGGTGGTGGTGAAGGAAAGTCAAAAAGTGGAGAACACCCGAGGTCACCAACAGGCGTTAAAGCAAAGGGCTTTAAAACAAGAGATAAAAAAAGATATTCAGATAAATTAATTATTTTGCGCAGGAATCAAAAGGGAGGACAGTTATGAGGTCTTCAAAAAAGGGACCATATATTGATGAAAAGTTATTAAATAAGGTCTTAAAAATGGTGCAAACAGGAGAAAAAAAAGTTATTAAAACGTGGGCAAGAAGGTCAACCATAACTCCTGAAATGGTTGGTTTAACATTTGCGGTTCATAATGGTAAGAAATTTATACCTGTTTTTGTTACTGAAAATATGGTTGGGCATAAATTGGGTGAATTTGCTCCAACAAGAATATTTAAAGCCCATGGCGAACACAAAAAAGAATCCACTGAGAAAACATAATAAATAAGGAGAAATAAAATAATGGAAGCAAAGGCAAAATTAAGATATTTAAGAATGTCACCGAAAAAAGTAAGAGTTGTGGCAAAAGAAATAAAAAATAAAAATGTTAATTTTGCATTAACAAAATTAAAGTTTATTAGCAGGGCTGCTGCTTTACCTATAAGTAAGGTTTTAAAATCAGCAGTTGATAATGCTGTAAAAAATTTTGGAGTTGATGCAGATAAATTATTTGTAAAAGATATTATTGTAGATGCCGGTCCTATTTTAAAATACGCGAAAAGATTTATTCCACGAGCTTTTGGCAGGGCATCACAGATACATAAACGAACATCACATGTTACAGTAATAGTAACAGATAAAAAGGAGTAAAACGGAATATGGGACAAAAGGTTCATCCTGAAGGTTTAAGAATTGGTATTAATAAAACATGGAAATCAAAATGGGTTGCTAAAAAAAATTTTAAAGATTTTTTAATTGAAGACCAGATGATAAGAAAGTATATAAAGGATAATCTAAAGGATGCAGGCATTTCAAAAATTGAAATTGAAAGAGCAGGTAATAAAGCGATTATAAAGATATTTACTTCTAAACCAGGTTTAATTATAGGAGAAAAAGGAAGTTCAGTTGAGAATTTAAAGAAAGAATTGGAAAATATGGTTAAAAAACAGATACTCATTGAACCAATAGAAATAGATAAACCAGAAAAAGATGCCCAATTGATTGCAGAAAATATAGCACGACAAATTGAAAAAAGAGTACAGTATAGAAGAGCAATGAAAAAGGCAATACAATCGGCAAGGGCAACGGAAGACGGAGGGGTTCAGGGAATAAAAATTTGTGTTTCCGGACGTCTTCAGGGTGCTGAAATTGCAAGGTCTGAATGGTATGTTGAAGGTAGAGTTCCATTGCAGACATTAAGAGCAAAAATTGATTATGGTTTTGATGTTGCTAAAACAACATATGGAACAATTGGTGTAAAAGTATGGATATATAATGGAGAAGAAATAGAAAATAAAAAAAGGAACAAGGAGAATAATAATGTTAATGCCGTCAAGAGTTAAATTTAGAAAACAACAACGTGGCAGAATGAAAGGTATTGCAACAAGTGGAAATAAAATTGATTTTGGAGAATATGGGTTAAAAGCTTTAGAGCCAGCATGGATTAGTGCAAAACAGATAGAAGCTTCTCGTGTTGCAATAAATAGAATACTAAAAAAGGGTGGAAGGTTGTGGGTAAGGATTTTTCCGGATAAACCATTTACCAAAAAGCCGGCTGAAACAAGAATGGGAAAAGGAAAAGGTGAACCAGAGTATTGGGTTGCAGTTGTAAAGCCAGGTCGCGTTCTTTTTGAACTCGGTGGGGTTCCTGAAGAAGTTGCTCAACTTGCATTTAAAAAAGCAGCAGCAAAATTGCCAATAAAAACAAAATTTGTGGAAAGATATGAATAATAAGTTTTTGGAGGAATTATGAAACCGCAGGAAATTAGAGATTTAACACCGGATGAAATTGTAAGAAAAATAAGAGAATTAAAGGATAATTTGTTTAAATTAAAAGTAAAACTTTCAACAAAACAATTGGAAAAAACCCATCAAATTAGATTCATTAAAAAAGATATTGCAAGATTAATGACAATTTTAAATGAGAAAAAGAAACTTGCAAAGGAGGTAGCCAAAAAATGAATTTGGTTACAACAAAGAAGACAGGGCGAAAAACACTTACAGGTAAAGTTATAAGTAATAAAATGGATAAGACCATTATTGTAGCAATAAGTAGATTAATAAAGCATCCGTTATATGAAAAGTATATCAGGAAAACAACAAAAGTAATGGCTCATGATGAAAAAAAAGAGTGTGACGTTGGAGATATAGTGTTAATAAAAGAAGTTAGACCAATAAGTAAGAAAAAGCACTGGATGCTTGTTAAAATTCTTAAAAAGAATAAGGAAGAAAAAATTGAATTAAAAGAAGATGTATTAGAAGCAAATAGCAGGAGTGATAAAAATGATACAGGCACAAACTAGATTAGAAGTTGCGGATAATTCAGGAGCAAAAGTTATAATGTGTATTAAGGTTTTAGGAGGTACAAAAGCACGTTATGCTGGTATTGGAGATGTTATTGTTGCATCTGTAAAAGACGCTATGCCAGATGCTATAGTAAAAAAGAAAGATGTTGTTAAAGCGGTAATTGTGAGAGTAAAGAATAAAGTAAGAAGAAAAGATGGTACTTATATCCGCTTTGACAACAATTCTGCTGTTATAATTGATGACCAGATGCAACCAAAGGGAACACGAATTTTTGGACCTGTGGCAAGGGAATTGAGAGAAAAGAATTTTCTTAAAATAATTTCCTTAGCTCCTGAGGTTGTATAGGAGGATGATTAAATGGTTGCCAAAATAAAGAAAAATGATATAGTTACAGTTATAAAAGGCAAGGATTTAGGAAAAAGCGGAAAGGTTTTAAAAGTATTTCCAAAAGAAGGCAAAATTATTGTTGAAAAAATAAATTTTGTAAAAAGGCATACAAGACCGTCTCAAAAAGTTCAGCAGGGTGGCATACTGGAAAAAGAAGCCCCCATATCTATTTCAAATGTAATGTTAATTTGTAATAAATGTGGTGCAAAAACAAAAGTAAAAATAGGTGTACTTGGTGAAGGTAAAAAGGTAAGAATTTGCAAGAAATGCAATGAAATGATTGATGAAAGTAAATAAGGAGGATTTATTTTAATGAAGCCAAGATTAAAAGAAAAATATGAAAAGGAAATTATAAAAGACATTATGGAAATAAGAAAATTTAAAAATAAATTTCAAGTCCCAAAACTTAAAAAAATTGTTTTAAATATGGGCGTTGGCGAAGCAACGCAGAATATAAAAATTCTTGACCAGGCAGTTGAGGATTTAAAAATGATATCAGGACAAATGCCAGTTATAACCCGTGCAAAAAGTTCGGTTTCTGCTTTTAAATTAAGGGCAAATATGCCGATCGGATGCAAGGTTACTTTAAGAGGAGATAGAATGTATGAGTTTTTGGACAGATTAATTACAATAGCTCTTCCTAGAGTCAGAGATTTTAATGGTGTTCCAACTGATTCATTTGATGGGCATGGAAATTACACACTTGGAATAAAAGAACATATAATTTTTCCCGAAGTTAAACATGAGAAAATTTTACAAATACTTGGAATGGATATAACTTTTGTTACAAGTGCTAAAAAAGACGAAGATGCTTTTTTGCTTTTACAAAAATTGGGTTTACCCTTTAGAAAAAAGTAATTATATATTATTAAGGAGGAATTAAGTGGCTCGACTTGCAATGATAAATAAAGCAAAGAAAAAACCAAAATTTAAGGTAAGACAGGTAAATCGTTGTTCTCTGTGTGGAAGACCTCGCGGATATATGAGAAAATTTGGAATATGCAGAATTTGTTTTAGAGAATTAGCATATAAAGGAGAAATACCAGGAATTAGAAAGTCAAGCTGGTAAGGAGGATATATGGATACAATAGCTGATATGCTTACAAGAATAAGAAATGCAAATATGAGATTAAAAGAAAGCGTGGATATACCTTCATCCAAAGTTAAACAGAGTATAATTAAATTATTAAAAGATGAGGGATTTATAAAAGGATATCGATATATTGAGGATAACAAACAAGGAATTATTAGAGTTTATTTAAAATATGTAAATAACAATAAAGATAGAGTAATTAAAAGTTTAAGAAAAATTAGTTTGCCGTCCAGAAGAAAATATGTTAAGGCAAATAGTATTCCAAAAATAAAAGCAGGACTTGGTGTTTTAATTATTTCTACTTCAAAAGGAATAATGACAGATAAAATGGCGAGAGAAAAAAATCTCGGTGGTGAAATTATTTGTGAAATATGGTAAAAAGGAGTAAAGAAAATGTCAAGGATAGGAAAAAAACCAATATCAATACCAGATAGTGTTAAAATAATTCAAAGTGGTGACTTAATTAAAATTGAAGGACCAAAAGGTAAAATAGAACACAAAATTAATAATAATTTTGATTATATAATAAAAGATAAAATATTGACTATAGTTCCTAAAACTGAACTTACTGATAAAAAAATAAAATCATTGTTTGGTCTTGAAAGGATGCTTTTATATAATAAAATTAATGGTGTAATAGAAGAGTATAAAAAGGTTTTACAGATTCAAGGCGTTGGATATAGGGTTCAGCAACAAGGAAATAAACTTAATTTTTCTCTCGGATTTTCTCATCCTGTGGTATATGAGGTACCAGAAGGAATAAAAGTTATTGTAGAGGAACAGAAAAAGGAACAAAAGATTATAGTTACTGGTATTGATAAGGAAAAAGTCGGGCTTGTTGCAGCGCAAATTAGAGCATTGAAAAAAGCAGAGCCATATAAAGGAAAAGGTATAAGATATGAAGGAGAAAAAATAAGAACCAAAGTTGGTAAAAGTGTTGCTGCAACTGGTGCGGCAGGCGGAGCAGGAAAGTGATACGATTATTTTTTTGGGAGGATTTTTAATATGAAAATTTTAAAGAAAACATTGGAAAGAAGAAAAGGAAGAATAATAAGACATATAAGGGCAAGGAAAAAAATAGTTGGTACATTAGAAAAACCACGACTCTGCATTTTTAAAGGCAGCAGAGCATTATTTTCACAGGTTATAAATGATATTGAAGGAAAAACAATAATTGGTATTGGTACAAATTCAAAGGGTGTTAGAGAAAGCGTAAAAGGAAATAATAAAGAAGCCGCTGCAAAATTGGGCAAAATAATGGCACAAAAATGCAAAGAAAAAGGAATAAACACAGTTATTTTTGATAAAGGTGGTTTCAAATATCATGGTGTTATAAAAGCATTTGCTGACGCTGTAAGAGAAGAAGGTATAAAATTTTAATTTTAAGGAGGATTAATTTTTGAAATTAAAAATTGATTCAACAAATTTGGATTTAAAAGAAAGGATTGTAAATATAAATAGAGTTGCAAAAGTAGTAAAGGGCGGAAAAAGATTTAAATTCAGTGCGTTGGTCGTTGTAGGTGATGGGCATGGTATTGTTGGATATGCACTTGGAAAAGCCAGAGAAGTGCCAGATGCAATACGAAAGGCAACTCAAAGGGCGAAAAAAAATATTATAAAAATACCTTTAAAAGGGACAACAATACCATACGAAGTTATTGGGGAGTTTGGAGCGGCAAAGGTTTTATTAAAACCAGCGGCTCCTGGAACTGGTGTTATTGCAGGTGCTGCAATAAGAGCAATTGTTGAAGCAGCAGGCGTTCATGATATACTCACAAAATGCGTTGGTAGGACATCAAATCCATTCAATGTTGTTTATGCAACATTTGAAGCATTAAAACAACTCGAAAATCCTGAAACTTTATTATCATTAAGGAAGGGAAATGAAGATGGCAAAGGTGAAAATTAAATTGAAAAGAGGACTTGCAGGTAAACCAGAAAAAATAAAAAAAATTATAAGGGCACTTGGACTTAATAAAACAGGCGATTCCAATTTATTAGAGAAGACAAAAGCAATAGAAGGGATGATAAAAAAAGTTTCATATATGCTTGAGTGCAGTGAAGAAAAGTAAGCACGATATGGAGGAAATTTATGCAAATTAGTGATTTAAAAATAAATAAGAAAAAAAGAATAAGAAAAACAGAAGTTGGTAGAGGTGTCGGAAGTGGTATGGGAAAAACATCAGGGCGCGGTCATAAGGGACAAAGGGCAAGAAGTGGCGGGAGAAAACCACCATGGTTTGAAGGTGGACAGCAAAGGTTAGTAAGAAGATTACCAAAAATTGGTTTTAAAAGCAAATTCAGTAAAGAATACGAAATTGTTAATTTAGATAAATTAAATGAAAAATTTAATAATGGCGATTTTGTGGATGCAGAAGGGCTATTTAAGAAAAATTTAATAAAAGATGTAAATTCAAATATAAAAATTTTGGCAGACGGTGAACTTTTAAAGGCATTAAAAATAAAGGCGCATAAGTTTTCAAAAAATGCAATTGAAAAAATTAAAAAAGCAGGAGGAGAGGTTGAAATAATAAAATGATAGAATCAGTAGGTAATATTTTTCGTATCCCGGAATTAAAAAGACGTATCTTTTTTGTTTTAGGAATGATTTTTGTTTTTAGATTGGGAGCACACATTCCAACCCCTGGTATTAATATTCAAGCAATGAATAATTTAATACAGGCAGAGGCAGGCGGTTTTCTTGGATTTCTTGATTTATTTTCTGGTGGTGCCCTTAGAAACTTTACAATATTTTCCTTAGGAATAATGCCATACATTTCTGCTTCCATTATAATTCAACTGCTAACAGCAGTTATACCAACATTGGAAGCACTTGCAAAAGAAGGTGAAATTGGAAGAAAAAAGTTAACACAGTATACGAGATATTTAACTGTTTTAATATGTTTTATACAATCCCTTGGAATTACTTTCTGGTTCAGACAGTTAAGTGTTGGCGAATTAAAAATGGTTCCGAATTACAATTTATTATTTGTTATAACCACGATATTAACATTAACAGCAGGAACAATATTTTTAATGTGGCTTGGTGAGCAGATGACGGAACATGGCATAGGAAATGGAATGTCAACCTTAATTTTTGCTGGTATAGTTGCAAGAATACCTATAGAAATTGGAAGGGCAATCGGCTTATTAAAATCCGGCTCTATTTCATTGTTTCAGGTTTTATTTTATATCGCTATTATAATTGTTTTAACAGGACTTGCTGTTGTTTCTCAACAATCATATAGACGTTTACCAGTTCAATATGCACAGAGAATAGTTGGACGAAAAATTTACAGAGGGCAGAGCACTCAATTACCATTAAAAATTGATTATTCAGGTGTTATTGCTGTTATTTTTGCATCGGCTGTTATGGTTTTTCCAGCAATGGTGGCAAAATTTTTAGAAAGACCTGGTGCCACAGGAATTGTTGCAAGTATAACTATGTGGATAGAAAATTTACTATCCCCGGGTAAAATTTTGTATACAATTTTTTATGCGGCATTAATAATTTTCTTTTGTTATTTTTATACAGCAATTACTTTTAATCCAAAAGATGTGGCAGAAAATATGAAAAAATATGGTGGTTTTATTCCAGGGATAAGACCCGGGCCACCTACAGCTGAATATATAAATGATATTTTAAGTCATATAACTCTTGGTGGTGCTTTACTTGTAACAGTAATTGCAATAATTCCTGATTTTCTTGGTAAACAATGGGAACTTGGAATGTATTTTGGAGGAACAACTTTACTTATTGTTGTAGGTGTTGCTCTTGATATTGTTCAACAGATGGAATCGCATTTGTTAATGAGACATTATGAGGGTTTTATGAAGACAGGTAAAATAAGAGGTAGAAGAATATGAAAAATTTTAAATTAAAGGGGGAAATATGATTTTTATATTATTAGGACCGCCAGGGGCGGGTAAAGGTACTTATTCACAGAGATTAATTGAAAAATTTAAAGTGCCACAGATTTCAACAGGTGATATTTTAAGAGATGCGGTAAAAAAAGGGACAGAACTTGGCAAGAAAGCAAAAGAGTATATGGATAAGGGCTTGCTTGTTCCTGATGAACTCATTATTGAAATTGTAGAAGATAGAATAAAGGCAGATGATTGCAAAAATGGTTTTCTATTGGATGGTTTTCCGAGAACAGTTGAGCAAGCAGATGCGCTGGAATTTTTATTAAACAAAAACAAATTAAAAATTGATTCAGTTATAAATATAATTGTAAAAAATGACGTTTTATTTAAAAGATTAACAGGAAGACGATTGTGTAAAAATTGTGGGGCAAATTATAATATTTATACACTGCCGCCACAAAAAGAAGGAATATGCGATAAATGTGGTGGAGAACTTTATCAACGTGACGATGATAAACCAGAAACAATTGAGAAACGACTTGTTGTTTATGAAAGACAGACAACCCCACTTATAAATTATTATAAAAAGAAAAATTTATTGAAAGAAATTGAAGCATCAGAAGGAACAATTGATGAGATTGTTAAAAAAATAGAAGATGCTTTACTAACAAAATAAGTAAATGCAATCAAATGGAATTGAATTAAAGACAAAAGAAGAAATTATAAAAATAAGAAAAAGTGCACAGATTGTTAAAAAAGTTCTTGAAAAGTTAAAGACGATTGTCCGAGCAGGAATTGCAACTTTAGAATTTGACATCGTTGCAATGGAAGAATTAAAGAAATACGGAGCAAAGCCAGCTTTTTTGGGCTACCGTGGTTTTCCAAAATCTGTTTGTATTTCAATTAATAATGAAGTTGTTCATGGTATACCGTCTGATAAAAGGATATTAAAAGATGGTGATATAGTTAGCATTGATTTTGGAGTTGAATACGATGGATATTTTGGAGATGCGGCTTTAACGGTTCCTGTTGGTAAAATATCAAATACAGCAAAAAAGTTAATTGATGTAACTGAAAAGGCACTTTATGAAGGTATAAAAAATGCAAAAGTCGGAAATAAACTTTATGATATTTCTGCAAGTATTCAGGAATATGTTGAAAAAAATGGATTTTCAGTTGTAAGAGATTATGTCGGGCATGGAATAGGTAAAAAATTACATGAAGAGCCAATAGTGCCGAATTTTGGAGAAAAAGGAACAGGACCGGTCTTAAAAGAAGGTATGGTTTTTGCCATTGAACCAATGGTTAATGAAAAAGGATTTGAAGTAAAAGTTCTTGATAACGGATGGACAGTTGTAACGGTTGATAATGGATTGTCAGCTCATTTTGAGCATACCGTTGCAATAACGATAAATGGACCAGAGATTTTAAGTGTATAAAAACAAAGGTGACCCATGGCAAAAGAAGATTTAATAGAAACAGAAGGTGTAATAGTTGAGGCATTACCTAATGCCACATTCAGAGTTGAGTTAAGTAATGGACATAAAGTTCTTGCTCATATATCTGGAAAAATGCGTATGAATTATATAAAATTATTGCCTGGAGATAAAGTCACCTTACAATTGTCGCCTTATGATTTATCAAGAGGCAGAATAATACGAAGAAATGATAAATAAGTTTCAAAAAGAGGTGTTAAAAAATGAAAGTTAGAGCATCAGTAAAAAAAATATGTGAAAAGTGTAAAATAGTTAAAAGAAAAGGTGTTGTAAGAGTGATTTGTAAGAATCCAAAACATAAACAAAGACAAGGTTAAAGGAGGTTTTAAAATTGGCAAGAATAGCAGGAGTTGATTTACCAAAAAATAAAAGAATTGAAGCAGCTTTACCATATATATATGGTATTGGTTGGTCCTTAAGTAAAAAAATTCTAAAAGAAGCACAGGTATCCCCTGATACAAGGGTTTTTAATTTAACCGAGGAAGAAATTCATAGAATTCAATCAACCATAACGAATTTAGGTATAAAGGTAGAGGGGGATTTAAGAAAAGAAGTTTCTCAAAATATAAAAAGGTTGATAGACATAGGATGTTATAGAGGAATAAGACATAGAAAGGGATTGCCTGTGAGAGGACAGAGAACGCGTTCAAATGCGAGAACAAGAAAAGGACCGAGAAAGACAGTTGGAACAAAAAAAATGGAAGCAAAACCAAAGGAAAAATGAGGAGGTAAATTTTGGCAAAAAAGAAACAAAAACAGATTCCAGAATTAGCAGTTGCACATATTAATTCCACTTTTAATAATACTATAATAAGTATTACTACAAAAGAAGGTGAAGTTATTTCATGGGCAAGTGGTGGTTCGGTTGGTATGAAAGGTGCGAGAAAAAGTACTCCCTTTGCAGCTCAACTTGCTGCTGAAAAAGCAGGCAAACAAGCTTTTGACCTTGGAGTAAAAAAAGTTGAAATTTATGTTAAAGGTCCAGGAGAAGGAAGAGAACCAGCAATAAGAGCATTACAGGCAGTAGGGCTTGATATTATTTTAATAAAAGATGTAACACCAATACCGCACAATGGATGCAGACCACCAAAAAGAAGGAGAGTATAATTTTTAATAAAATAAATTTTTAAGGAGGCAAGAAATTTGGCTAGATACACAAAATCATTATGTAGATTATGCAGAAGAGAAGGAATTAAATTATTTTTAAAAGCTGAAAGATGTTTGACTGATAAATGTGCTTTTTCCAGAAGGGATTATATTCCCGGTATGCAGCATGAAAAAGGTTATGGCAGAAAATTGTCAGAGTATGGCAGGCAATTAAGAGAAAAACAGAAAGCAAAAAGAATTTATGGAGTTATGGAAAGACAATTTGAAAGATATTTTGATATTGCAAGCAAAAAATCAGGAGATACAGGACTTAATTTATTAAAAATTCTTGAAATGCGACTTGACAATGTTGTTTACAAAGCCGGCTTTGCAAAATCAATAAGAATAGCCAGACAACTTGTAAATCATGGGAAAGTGCTTGTTAACGGGAAAAAGGTTACAGTGCCTTCATATCAGATTAAACCAGGACAGGTAATTTCTTTTAGCGAAAAAGCACTCGCGTTAAAGGTTATAAATGATGCTATTGAAAATTCAAAAAAGATAAATAGAGTTCCTTCATGGATACAGTCCGATTTTGATAAAAAACAGTTTGTTATTAAAAATGAGCCAACAAGAGCAGACATTTCAATACCTGTTCAAGAACAATTGATTGTAGAGTTATATTCAAAATAAAAAAGAAAGGGGTTGTGCCCACTTATGAAATGGAAAAATTTTCAAAAGCCAAAAAAATTAGAAAAACTTGATTTAAATGAAAAATTTGGCAGATTTGTTTCAGAGCCATTTGAACGCGGTTATGCTGTTGCTATAGGTAATGCTTTAAGGAGAATACTTCTTTCTTCTATTCCGGGTGCTGCAATTACTTCTGTAAAAATAGAGGGGGTTCAACACGAATTTTCTACAATACCGGGAGTATTTGAGGATGTATCAGAATTGATTTTAAATTTAAAACAGGTTAGATTAACAGTAGAAGGGGATACACCAAAGAAAATTTATCTTGATGTAAGCGGCGAGAGAGAAGTTCTGGCAGGAGATATAAAAGGTGGCGACGTTCATATAGTAAACCCTGATTTGCATATTGCTACTTTAACAAACAGGGATGCAAAATTACAAATTGAGATGGAAGTTGATGTTGGCCGTGGGTACGTTACAGCTGATAAGAATAAAAGAGATGATATGCCAATAGGAACTATACCTATAGATTCAGTATTTACACCAATTACGAATGTAAAATTAGAAGTTGAAAACACCAGAGTTGGACAAATAACCGACTATGACAAACTCATTTTAGAAATTACAACAGATGGAAGAATTTCTCCTGAGACCGCATTAACCCAGGCAGCATTAATTTTAAGAGAACATCTGAATATCTTTATAACGCAGGAAGGAGAAATAGAAATAAAGGAAGAAAAGATAGATGAGGAAAGAGAAAAATTAAAGGTTCTTTTGGAAAAGAGTGTAGAAGAGTTAGAATTATCAGTAAGATCTTCAAATTGTTTGAAAAATGCAAATATAAAGACCATAGCCGAACTTGTAACAAAAACTGATGTTGATATGTTACAGTATAGAAATTTTGGTAGAAAATCATTAAATGAAATAAAAGAAGTTCTTGCTGGGATGGGCTTGAGTCTTGGTATGAAAATTGATAAAGAATTGTTAAAAGAAATTAAAAAATCAATAAAAAGTAAAAAATAAAAATTTTAATAAAGGAGTTTGAGTAATGCGACATAGAAAAAAAGGAAAAAGATTGAGCAGACCAATGGCTCATAGAGATGCTGTTTTAAGGAACCTTGCAAAGTATTTGATTATGCATGGGAGAATAAAAACAACAATTACAAAAGCAAAATTATTAAGGGAGGTAGTTGAACCACTTGTTACCAGAGCAAAAATTGATACGGTAAATAACAGGCGTGAAGTTGCAAAGGTAATAAATGATAAAGCACTTGTAAAAAAGTTATTCACTGAAATTGGACCTTTTTATAAAGAAAGACCGGGTGGTTATACGAGAATAATAAGATACAAAAATAGACCTGGCGATAATGCGTTATTGGCATTAATTGAGTTTGTTGATTATGAGCAATTTTATAAAAAACCTGAAAAGGTTTCTGAAAAAGAGAAAAAAACAAAAGAAAAGGTAGTTGAAAAAGATCAAAATAAAAAAATTTCTTCAAAAGAAGAAAAAAATGTAAAAGAAAAGGATTCTCAGAAGAAAAAATAAATTATCAAGGAGGAATTAATTATGCCATTAGTTGGAACAAAAGAAATGTTTGCAAGAGCAAATAAAGAAGGATATGCAGTTGGTGCGTTTAATGTTAATAATATGGAAATTTTACAGGCAATTGTTGATGCTGCAAAAGAGGAAAAAGCACCTTTGATATTGCAGGTATCAGCAGGAGCGAGAAAATACGCAAGGCAGGGTTATTTAATTCATCTTGTAAAAGCAGCAGAAGAAGATAGCGGTTTACCAATAGCATTACACCTTGACCATGGTGAGGATTTTGAGATATGTAAAGCATGTGTTGATGGCGGTTTTACATCTGTTATGATAGATGCTTCTCGTTTACCGTTTGAGGAGAATATAAAAGAAACAAAAAGAGTTGTTGAATATGCTCATTCAAAAGGAGTGGTAGTTGAGGCAGAACTCGGTAAACTTGCTGGTATTGAAGATGCCGTAAATGTTTCTGAAAAAGATGCAAAATTCACAAATCCAGAACAGGCAGCAGAATTTGTAAAAAGAACTGGCTGTGATTCGCTGGCTGTTGCAATAGGAACGAGCCATGGAGCATATAAATTTAAAGGAGAAGCAAAACTTGATTTTGAACGACTTGAACAGATAATGAAAGCATTGCCAGAAGGATATCCACTCGTATTACACGGTGCTTCTTCAGTTCCACAATATCTTGTTGAAAAATGCAATAAATATGGTGGAAAAATGCCAGGAGCACAGGGCGTTCCAGAAGAAATGTTAAGAAAAGCAGCATCTATGGGCGTTGCTAAAATAAACATAGATACGGATTTGCGGCTTGCTATGACTGCAACAATAAGGGAAATATTTGCTACAAAACCAGAAGAATTTGACCCGAGAAAATACTTAGGACCTGCAAGGGATGCAATAAAAGAAGTTGTAAAACATAAAATAAAGGATGTTCTCGGTTGCTCTGGCAAGGCATAAAAATTAAAAATACGAAATGAAGTCATACACAGAGTATTTAACTTTTAATACAAAGAATAAAATTGAGTTCATAAATATAACAGATAAAGTAAAAGAGGCATTAAAAAAGTCAGGGATTAAAGAGGGCTTTATATTGGTTTCTGCTATGCATATTACGGCGTCGGTTTATGTTAATGATGATGAAGATGGTTTAATAGAAGACATTAAAGAGTGGCTACAAAAACTTGCTCCTGAAGGACCTGAATATAAACATCATCTGACAGGTGAAAAAAATGGCGATGCGCATTTAAAGTCATTACTTATGCATCATCAGGTAATAATTCCTGTTACAGAAGGCAAAATTGATTTTGGACCATGGCAGCAGGTTTTTTATGGAGAGTTTGATGGCAAGCGAAAGAAAAGTATTGTAATAAAAATTATAGGGGAATAAATAAAATTTATTTTAAACTTAAAAAGTCATTTTCAAACATTTCTTTTGGTCTATATCCTACATAACTTTTTACAATATTTCCCTTTTTATCAATAATAAATGTAGTTGGGATTCCACGAATTCCGCCATATTTTTCATTCGTGGTTTCATCAGCAATTGCTACAGGATAGTTTACATTAAAGTCCTTTACAAAGTTTTTTACTTTATATTCATTATCAATCGCAACACCGATTATTACAAGTCCATCCTTTTTATATTTTTTATAAAGTTCAACAAAAGATGGAATTTCTGCCCTGCATGGCGGACACCAGGTTGCCCAGAAATTAAGTATTATAACTTTTCCAAGATAATCAAATAGTTTTATATTTCCACCATTTATACTTTTTAAACTAAAATTATAGGCGGGGTTAGTTGATTCATTTTTTTCAGTATAATTTGCTTGACTATTTACCATATTTTTTTCTGTTGGCGATTCTTTTTTGTTTTGAAAATTTGAAATAAAATAAAATAAAAAAATCAAAACTACCAAAATTATTACTACATTAATTATTTTCTTTCCCATATTTTTCTCCTTTCATTTTGCAAATATGTTTAAAAAACTGAACCATTGAGCAATTATTTTTAAATTGTCAGTTAATATAAGCAGTCCTATTACAATAAGAAATATGCCAGAAAGTATTTCTATTATATTTAGATATTTTTTTATGCTATTAAAAAATTTAAAAAATAAAGTTAAACTGTAAGAAGTAATAAGAAAAGGGATTGCAAGACCAAGGGAATAGGTGGCAAGTAATAAGATTCCTTTAAAAACCGTTGATTGGGCACCTGCAATGACAAGTATGCCTGCAAGTATTGGACCGACACAAGGTGTCCAGCCAAATGCAAAAGAAAAACCAGTTATAAATGAGCCCCAAATGCCAATGGATTTAAAATTTATATTTAATTTTTTTTCATAAAGCAAAGCATTTATTTTTAAAATACCGGTTAAATGCAAACCAATAATTATTATAATAATTCCTGCAATAAATGCAAAAATTTTAAAATTTTCAGTCAGAAATTTTCCAAGGAAAGTCGCAGTTGCTCCCAAGGCAATAAAAACAAGAGAAAAACCAAAAATAAAAAAAATAGAATTTATTATAATTTTTGATTTTATTTTTTTTAATTCATAAGCGTCAGTGAGTTCGGTAAGTGTTGAACCGGATATAAAAGAAATATAACCTGGTATTAAAGGTAATATACACGGAGACAAAAAAGAAAGAAGTCCAGCTATAAAGGCAGCAAAAAAAGAAACATTTTCATAACCTTGTTCCATATATACTCCTTTTTAATTAAATTATAAAAAAATTTTATCATTTTAAATAAAAAAAACAATAAAAATTTTTAAAAATCAGTAATGCCTTAGTAATGGGAGGTAATAATAAAAATTGAAAATCCCTCTTAATCTCACTTTAGAAAATGGAGAGATAAAAATGAAAAATTTTTTTGTTCCATTTTTTTTAAAGCCAACCATTATTCACAAGTTAGCCCATTTTATGTAGTACATTTAATTTTTTATGAAAAATCATAAAATACATAAATTTGTTAACAATATGGGTTGGATTTTCGGTAGTACAAAAACAAAGCGGAGCACTCGGTTGACGCGGAAAATTAAGCACTTTAAATGCTCGCTTGAACTTTAATAATAGAATTTAAAAATAGATTCCGTGCGAAAAAAGCAACTAAGTAAATAAACCCCAAAAACGCGATAGAGGCGATTTTGGGGTTAAAAATATAATAAAATAAAGGGAAAAATTTAATTTTTAAATGGAAATAAGGATAGACATGGTATACACTCGATTAATATAAAGAAATTGCTTATTTTAAATAAGGATAGATTTATTGC
>Ga0078972_1007781_pt1 | contig 23364 bp, 24 predicted proteins | sample YelNatPaOPGAMG01_FD_67568 | JGI IMG/M metagenome (GOLD analysis project Ga0078972, IMG submission 67568) | Hot spring thermophilic microbial communities from Obsidian Pool, Yellowstone National Park, USA - OP-RAMG-01 (SPADES assembly) (version 2) | ecosystem: Environmental > Aquatic > Thermal...
CAGCTTCAATTTGGGTGTTAATAGTTGTGCACCATTGTTGGCATTGAAAGGTATTAACACTGGATGAACCTTGACCAAAGCCACCTAAAAAGAATATTAAAACAGCTGCAAGAACAGATATTCCTAAAACAATTAAAACAATAGTAGTTATAGGCAAACCTTGTGATTTCATATTATTTAGAAAATATTTTGTTGTTTAAAATAGTTTCTAAAAAGAGTATTTTTAGATTTTCTTTTTTGAAAAATATATTTCAAAAATAAAATTATTCAATTAGCTATAAATTTTTAAATTAAAAATGATTATATACTTAGGGGCTTAAACTTTGGCAAAAAATAAAGTTATACTTAAATGTATAATTTTTGTTTCAGTTTTTTTACTTTTTTTAATCCCTATTTCTTTTGGGGATACAACTGTTAGTGGTCTTTCTTGTGAAAATAGAAGTCACTGCGCTACTTGGTCTAGCTCAAGAGAAGATTGGGGCCGTCTGATAGAAACAGATTTGTTGCTTAAAAGTCCTAGTGCATTTTTTATAGATCCTTTCGTAAATTTTTTCTTATCTGATTGGCATCTTCCAAAACCATGTAAAAAAGATACTTTCATTAAATTTGATAAAATAGAACCTTTTATATGTGAAGATACCTCTCTTAGAACTGCATCTATAAAAGCTGCTTTAAGTATGGGCTTTCCTGGAGAAGTATATGATAGTGGTCTTAACGATATATATTGCTACGGACATTATTATTCTGGTTTCATAAACCCAAGAGTAACAGCAAACAAGACAGATATATATGGTTGTCCAATAGTCACGTATAAGTGGGATAGCGCTTTAGAAACACTTCATTTTGATGGTGATCGTTATAGAGGTAACTGTTATTATGGTGGTTTAGTTGACGATTACTTGTGTAAATGCACAAGACCATTAAATTATGATAGAACTATTAGTATTACACTTGGAGGAAGAGTAAATAATTACACTCAAACTATAGAATGGATTTTAAATGTAACAGATGCAAATTTAACAAAAAAATACGGAAACTTCGGGACTTATTTTAGATTTGGAAATCGTGATGATAATTGTGAAAGTGGATGGAGCTTAACAATTAATAGAGATAAAACTTTTATTAATTGGTTTAATGATAGTTTTGGACATGGAGTATGCAAAGTTACAGCATATATAAGATCTCCTAATTTATATATAGATGGAATAGTATATGGAAGAATACGATTATATGATAACAATCTAATTTGTAAAACTTCTCATGAAGCAATAGCAACTCCTAATGTACCTTATTATTCAAGGGCTGTAAGTTATGCAATAGATTGGTATTTTGGTATTGATCAAATGTGCGGAGATCTAATGTGCGAACCTGGAGAAACCAATCTTAATTGTCCTTCTGATTGTAAAAGTACATTAAAACTTACATTAAATCAAGCAAAAGGGGATTTATCTATACCAACACCTCTTATACTCAATGTAAGTATTAAAAATATGTCAACTAAAAACATGACTGAAGTAAAATTGATACTTACAAAGATAAGTGATACTAAAATAAGTTCTGAAACTAAAAAAGCAATAATTAGTTTGTATCCTATAATTGAAAATAAAATTCCTGCAAATGAAAATAAAAAAATATATTTATTAGGAAACCCAACTACTTCGAAAATTTATATTACATCAGATATCACAAATAAAACTATTGAAATAAATAATGATCATATAGATATTAATGAAGATCTTTTTGTTTTAAATCTTGAAAAAAACGCTATTTACAATGTTACAATTAATGCTATTGATTATGGAGATGAAAAAACCCAAAATTTAAGTTTTACTTTTGATACGATAAATGGTGAAAACTATCTTGAAACATGTGGAAATAAAATTTGTAATTTTTCCTATGGTGAGACAAGCAATAATTGTATTATAGATTGTCCAATACCAACTACAAACAATAGTTTTGTTTTAACAGATAAACAAGAAAATTTAATTACTACTTTGTTTATAGATGTACAAAATAGTTCATATGCAAATGAATTTAATGTAAACTACAAATTGTATGTACCTTTGAAAGAAAGTAATGAAACTTGCAAATGGGACTTAACAAATAACTGCACAATTTATACTGACTACAATGGAGTATGTCATAATCAAACTGATTGTAAATGTTGGACAGGTACATGTCAAGAATTAAAATATTATTGTCGTGAATATGAAAAGGAAATTGTTTGCGGGTATAGACAATATTTGACAACAAAATCTAATATTACCAAGTATGGATGGTTCAATTCTAAAAATTCATATTGGGAAGAGAAATCATATAGATCTAAAAATCTTCAACCTGTTGATGAATGTCCTACTGTCATAAAATTTAACAAAACTCTCTCTGGAACAGGATCTGTAGTTGAAAAAGATTATGTTAGAAGAACTAATGGAACAAATAATACATATGGTTCTATAGAAAAAACTGATTATGATATATATTGTTGCACTTGGGAACTTAGAGAAACTGATAGATGTGTAAAATGGAGTGAACCTAAATTAGTAAACGTTCCTTGTAAAGTATGTAATTCAACTGTTTGTTCTGCTATAAACGAAACTGCTTTAAGATGGTATAATTATTACTTCTCTTTAAATAATACCTTGGGCAATGAAAACATAAATGAAGTTTATAAGGACAGAGTTTGTTTACCTAAAGAGAAAAATTATACAGGAATATTTAGTTATGCTGAAGACATAATCTTAAAAAATGATACTAACTTAAGTTTAAGCGTAATTGATCATATATATGGAAAATATGCTTCTAAAAGTGTCTTGTTAGAAATTTTAAATTATGTTAAATCAATAGGCTTTTATCCTGTAAGCGGAAAGGCCACAGAAGAAGTTTCGGATCATAAAGGAACAATTATAGCAACAACTTTAATTACAGGAGGGATTATAGCTGCTGGTTTCTCAGTGGCACATTATAGAATAGCTAAAAAATATGATAATGCTTACGAACAAAGTCTTAAAAAAATAGAAAATTCAATTAATAAAATAACGACTATTTTCAATCACACTGAAATTGCTTATAAACCTAAAGGAATATATGTTATAGATCATCATGATCATGAACCTACTTATAATGAAATAATGCATAGACAAAAATTCAATGTTAAAATAGATAAACCTTCATTAAAAGAAATAGTTAATTGGTATATAAAAACTGGATTATCTCTTAAAGAGATAATAAATACTATGCAATTAGCGTATCCACAATTTAGTAAAGAAAATATTGTTCATGAATATAATATTATCACCGGCAAAAATGTACCCTACATAATAGTTTTTGATGAAACAAAATCTGAAGATAAGTTTGATACATCTATAGACCTAACTCCTATTTATGAACCCAAAAATCTAAATGAAAGAATTACATCTGCTACAGAAAAAATTAATACTTTCAAAGAATTAGTTAATAAGATGTATCATAATTCTAAATTTGATGAATTAGATATTTTATTCATAACTTTGTTTGCAAATGAAACTAAAAATGAAATAGATCAAATTTCTAAAGAATTAAACGCCAAGTATTCTTCTACAAATGTGTATAATCTCGCTTTATCCTTAGCAGAGTATTTAAATAAAGGTAAAAAATCTGTACCAGAATTTCTGAAATATTTACTTGAAGTCCTGCCTGCTACAAAGAGGTTAACAAATAAAATTGAGTCTATAACATCTGAAATTCCACTTGTAAAAATGTTTGTAGATAGAGGAACTTCAGTGAAAGTTTAGAGAATTTATTTAAAACTTGTGCGAAATATGGTTTAATTCCAAAAGATGAATATGATAATATAAAAAAATATAGAGAACTGCTTCAGGATTATACTGAAACTTATAAGCAATTTTGGTATGCCCAAGATAGCTCCTTAGCTTTTTTAGATAAATTAGATGACTTAACTATAATTTATGGATTTATTCCAATATTTGGTGACTTTTTAGACATTATAGATTCTATAGCGCATATAGTCCATGGAGAGATAACCAAAGATAATGAAGAAGTTACTATAAACTCAATAGCTGCTACATTATCATTATTTTTAAGTGCTGGCACTATTAAAAAACTAATAGCAAATAAAACAGTTCTTAAAAATGTTTTAATCAAAATAGGACATTTAAGTCCTGAACAAGCTGATAAATTAATAAATAAAATTATAAAATATACTAATAAAGCTGATAATTTATATGATATAACCAAAGAACGCCTTATAAGTCTCGGAAAATTCTCTGCTAAATTCGTAATAGATATTTCTAAGCTAACAAAAAATACCATAAAACGCTTAACAAAAATTCCAAGAGATGCCATTGAAAGTTTTCTAAAAACCTTAAAGAAAATGTCTAATGAAATAGATATTATTGAATTTTTAAATAGAGCTAATGATAAAGAGTTAGAATTAATTTCGAAATTAGAAAATCAAGATCCAGGACTTTTAGCTTTTCTAGCAAAGAACGATTACTTTAATAAAATAATAAAGGATGCTTCCGGCGATATTAATAAATCGGCAGATAGGACAATTAGAATAAATAAAGTATGGTCAAAATTTAGCGAGTCAACTAAAAAATTGTATGATGAAGTTCATAAAAGTTTAGATCTTGATTCTTTTATAGCTTTAGCTGACAAGAATATTAATGAAATTGATGATGTATTAAAAAGCATAAAGAAATTAACAAATAGTATATACTTAAAAAATATAAAAGTTAGATTAGATTTATCATCTGAACTTGATCCGGATAAATTTAAAGTGGTAAAAGATAGTTTAGCATTTGCTGCTGAAAATGTCGATAAATTTTTCAAAAATATAAATAAAGCTAATGATGGCGTGACGGAAATTGTATTTACTGATGCGAAAAGAGACAAATCATTGGTAGATTCTTATGGGATAAGATTATTTTATTCTAAAAAGGTCTTAATGAATGTACCTGCAATTCAAAAATTGGCCCAAAAAACACCTGAGGTTTCTGGTTTTATTTTAATGCATGAAATAGCACACTCTATCTCAGTTAATTATCATGAACTTATTGTAGCTGCTTTAGGTTTATCAAATAAGGCTCCTGAAGAATATAGTAAATATGAATGGCTACTAATAAATCAAGCTCATGATTTAGCAGTTTGGGAATATTTGAAAAAGGCACTACCTGACAAAGTTGATGAACTTAAAAAGGGATACATGGAAGTATTAAATGAACGTGACGCTATTAAAAATATTAAAGAATTTAAGTCTGCAAAACCAGATATAGATAAACTTAGAAAAATATTTGATGATGAAAGATCTGTGCCCTTTTTAGCTGAATGGTTAATTGTAGATGAAGATGCTAAAAAAATTATTGAGAAGATTAGTGATAATATTGATGATGATAATATTATAAAAGGAAAATTAGAAGAAGTAATTGATTTACATGAAACTTATTTAAAAATAATTGATATGGTGAAATAAATGGATAAGGAAGAACGTAATATTTTAAAGGAAATTAAAAAATATGAAAAGGAAGGTATTCTTAATGAAAAAATAAAAGAGTGGGAAGACGAATTGTCAAAGGTTGATGAAGAAAAGCGTAAAATATGGAAAGAAATATACCCATTGAACAAACTTCCTGGAATTAAAAAGTATGAAAAAGAATTATATAAAATATATAATAAACGTGGTCCTGAAAGACTTAAAAAATTAAAGAAGCCTTCAAAAAGAGTAATAAAGTTATTTTTGTTAAGAAAAAAACTATATGATCAATTAGATGAATTGCATCCTAAGTATAATTATTTTTATGAAAGATTAAAATGGGCTAAAATGACACCGGAGCAAAGGAAAAAAAGAAAAGAAGAAATAGAAAGGGCAGAAAAGGAAACTAAGAAAGAAGAAAGAGCACTTAAAAGAGTAAAAGCAAGATTAAATGAAAGTGAATTAAATCTAAGAGAAAAATTAATTTGGTCTATGCGTCGTTCTATTGGTAGATACCAAATGATAGATCTTTTTATTTTGCCAAAAAAACTTTACAAAGAAGAACACAAGCATCAATCTAAAGCTATAAGAGATATAGGAAAAATACTTTATAAACTTTCTGATAAAAAAGAATACTTCCTTCAAGCTAAAAAATTGATAGATAATTATAAAAGATTAATGAGAAATTACTATATCTTCATACGTAGATATCTCCCATATTGGGATGTAACACGTAAAGGTAAAGAAATACAAAGAAACACGAAAATAAAAAGGACTGAGAAAATAGAAAGGAAAAAAGAATATTATCGACAAAAGGAAAGTGAATATGAAAAAAAAACTTCTAAGGAGATACATAGATTGTTAGAAAAATCAGGAGCATTAAAGAAAGTCAGAAAAATGTTAACTAGAGAGGAATATAAAAATGAGTTTATGAGAGCTCTTGAAGATTATATTTGTAAAGTCTTTTATGATGATTAAATAATTTAAAAATTTGCTTAAAAATTACAAATACAATAAAATTTTAAAGTATAAATTAGTATAAATGGGTAGGAGGCGATTTATGGCAATCTTTGATTTTTTAAAAAGAAAAAAAGAACCAGAAATAAATTCTGATGATAAAATGGAAAGTCTTAAAATTAAACCAGTAATTTCAGATTTTAAAAAATTGAATGTCCCTTTTACCGAAGAAAATCCGGTAGAACATTTGGCTAAAGATTTAATAATTTATCAAAAATTTGCATCAACTGGAAATGAAAGCTATAAAAGAATTTTTGAAGGATTAATTAAAGAAACTAAATGTGTAGAATTATTTAAAAAATATTCTGAGTTACCAGTTATACCTGTACATGAAAAAAGTATAGTAAGAGATCCTCTTGTAGGTATTTTAACTTATGGAGCACCTATTATTGCTGCATGGGGTATTTTATTTAAAAAAGAATATGAAGGTTATCTTAAAAAAATGAAAGAAATGCTTCAAAAATCCAAAGATGAAGAACTTCTTGAGAAATTAGATGGATTAGAGAAGATTAGAGAAGGCTATTCAAAGATATTAAAAGAAGTTAAAAATTTATAAGTTTATTTTGTCTTGAAATAATATGGCTGACAATTCTGAAATGGTTAAAAGAGCAGTTAAGAATATAATTGATACATATAATAATTTATTTTACTATAAAGGATTATTAAATAGAAATAATCCTCTTGAAAATGCACGTGATCAAATTTATGACGAATTTGAATCCATAGAAAAAGCAATTAAAAACGGAAATATAAATTCATTAAAGGGGTCGCTTGAAAAAATCAGAACTCTTTCTAATCAACTGTTTGGTTTAATCGGAAATGCTGTTACTACTGCTAATAAAGCAGTTTATTCTAATTTAAAGGAGCTTACTAACTATTTTCCAGATGCAGGAGAGCATATAATTAATGTTGCTAAAAATGTAATGGCCAGAAATGTAGATTATTCTAACAGAGTTAAAGGAGCATTAAATAATTTCAACACTGCTGTAACTAATTTTGAAAACGCTATAAACTCAGGCAAATATGGAAATTTTGATGCAGTAATGCAATCTTTTTTAAGAGTTGATTATATATTATTAGATGTTGAAGTTTACATTATAAGATGTTTTGAAAATGAACTTAAAAAAGCTATTCAAGAAAAAGTATCAAATAAAGATTACTTAAAGATTTTTGAAGGAGAAAGAAAAAAGCTATTGGCTGAAAAAGCAAAAATCATTAAAGAAGATAAAAGCCTTTTAGGAAAGATTAAAAAGCGTGTTGGCGAATTGTTTTAAAAATTAAAGTAAATCAAATAACTTTTTAGTTATTTCTTCGAGTTCTTCTATTTCTAAATAGAATACTTTCTTTTCTGAAAATTCTCCTAATCTAGAAAGTAAAATTTCTTTCAATTTATCTTTATCTTTTATTTTCAAATGGTCTCTTGAATCTATAAGAGCATTAAGAACTTTTTTGTTTTTATGCATAAAAAGTATTTTAGTAAGTTTAAACAAAGCATCATTACGCTTTACTCCTAAAGGAATAAGCTTAACTATATTTGAATCAACTTTAGGAGCAGGACGAAATAAAGTGCGGGGAACATTCTTAAGAATTTCAACTTCAGCATAATAATTAGTTAGGACTGAAAGACGAGAATAAGAAGGTAAACCAGGAAAGGAAGTCATTCTTTCAGCAAATTCTTTCTGATACATAAGAATAGCTAAAACATTTTTTACACCTGACAATTTTTGTTCATTAAGAAATTCAAGTATTTTTTCAGTTATAGGGGAAGAGATTTCATAAGGTAAATTCCCCACAATTTTATTAACATCTTTAGGAAAGTCATATTTTAATATATCCACATTTATGCATTCAACATTAGGAAATTTTTTCATATTTTCAACTAATTTAGAAAAAAGTTGAGAATCTATTTCAACAGCATAAACTTTTTTAGCTTTAGTAAGATAAGAAGTTAAATTACCATAAGCAGAGCCTATTTCTAATACTATATCTTCATTATCAATTTGAGCGAAGTCAGCTATTTCTTTAAGTAAAGTTTCACTTTTCAAAAAATGCTGCCCAAATTTAACACTCATAAAAGTTTAAAAATAATTAAAAATAAATAGTTTATTAAAAATTAAGAATTAACTTTAGATTTAACTATTATAAATCCGTCAGTCTTTTTAGATTTAACTATTATAGGTCCATTAATCTTTTTTTCAAGATATGTATCATAACCTTCAAGAGCTAATGTTTTAATATCATTGAAACTTAATTTATTGTTGTGATTCATAATGTAAACAGCTGATTCATAAGGTATGTTAACTGTTCTTATTCTTTTTTTACTACGTTCAGAAGGAACTTCTGCTATTTTCACTTTGTAAGAACTTGGTGTTAAGGTGTCAATATCCCCTTTCTCATGTAAAAGAACTGCTTCATTTTTTCCATCTGTCCATTTTGTCTTACCCTTATAATATTGCTTATCAAAAATATCTCTAAATTGATTTTCAAAATATACTGAACTTTCTGTGTTTAGAAGCAAATCAACAAATTTTTGCTTATCTTCTGAAACTGGGATATATTTTAACTTCTTAACTCTTATATCTCCATTATCAGCAGCACATTTAATAATTGCATACTTCTTTTTGAAGTCATTATTTATTTTTTCTTTTGCTTCTAATACCAAATAAAATTTATCAATATCTGAACCATATATTTTATAAGAATTTATGCTGATATTATCTTCTTTTGAAATGTTTAAATTTTTTCTAAAATAATTTTCGAATTTATTATCCCAAAAACAACATTTCTTACCTAATATAAACATCGGAGTTTTTTCATATATGAAGAGACCATTACTATGCGCAATTCTTTCCTTAAAATCTCCTAATCCCTTTTTAAACTCTTCTGAAAGCTCGGATTCATAGATTGAGCCTATAAAGATATACTTACTATCCTTCTCCCAAATCTTCTTACCATTAAAATAATCAATTTTTTCATACATAGTAACTCTATATATACTTGGTTCAAAAGTATTTTCATCAATTTTACCTTCTTTAACACATTTAATTATTACTTTTTTATCTTTAGTTATTTTTACTCTCTCTTTATCAAATAACTTTTCACATAAACTTTCAGGACTAACACCACGTTTTAAAAGATCATAAATTTCATTATCATCTTTGGACAATTTTACACTATAAGCTCCAGATTTTGTAATATAATTTCCAGAATCTCCATCAATAGATGCATAAATATTATTCCTAATTTTATAAACATTTATTCGCTTTTCGGAAAGTATATCTTCAATCATAAAAACACCCCTTTATATATTTACTACCTTTTAGTTACTTCAAGATAAGTAATCTACTAATTTATAAACCTTTCTATTGTTAATGGATAATTGATTTCTTTATAAAGTATCATAAAAGAGATAAAACTTCATCTGCATTTAAAATAGGCTTTTCAAATCTTTCATAATCATCTATTGCAATTCTCGGACAAGCTGTATTAATCCAAAAATCTATATCTTTAAAGTCTGAGAGAGATTCTGGGATAAGAGTTTCAAACATAAAAAGAATAACTTCTTTTCCTTTAGATAAAAGCTTTTTCTTTAAAATTCTTGCCAATTTAAGATTATATTGCCCTAATTTAGTTGATATAAGAATACCTACTTTTTGAGCCATAGCAAATTTCATTAATTTACCTTTAATTTGCTTTTGATAATTCTCCACATCTTTTTTATCTATTAAACTTAAAGAGGAAGTCACGGGATCAGCTATATAAACTGGTTTTTGAGTTTGGTAAGCAACAGCTAAAGGATGAAAACGTCCATTACCAAGAAAAATAAAAGTATCTACTTTATTTTTAACTGAAATAGGGCCTGTTACATCACAACCTAAAACTTGACCTTGTTCAACAGCTCTAAAAAGAGGTTTAGGGAAATAAACTTTTTTTCCTTTAGCTTTCAAAAATTTATAAAGCTGTTTCGCTTGCTCAAGAAATTGGATGGTAGAAAAAAGACATAAAGAATTATCTTTTACTTCATTTAGAATTTTATACATAAAAGCTTCATTAAGTTTGAGTTTATATTTCAAAGGAATATAAAGGACTTCCATAATCATTCAAAAAAGAGAAAGTTTAAAAGATTTTAGCCAAAGACCAAGAACCAAAAAACAAAGATAAGCATACCTATAAAATAACCGGCTATTACATCAATTATATAATGTTTCTTTAAAACTAATCTTGTTAATCCAACAATAACTAATAAAATCATATAGAGTAAATTTTTAGGGAAGGGGAAAATAGAGATTAAAGCTAAAAAAACAAAAGTAGCATTAGCTGTATGCATACTTGGAAAACTTCCAGTATTCATACCTCTTAAAAAAGAAGTTCTTTCTTCTTTAAAAGGCCTTTCTTTATACAATATTAATTTAATACTTCCACTCAAAAGCATAACTCCTACTGAAAAAATAAAAATGACAATAGATTTTAAAGAAAGACCTAAAGCAGACAAAGTAATTACAAATAAAATTAAAGGATTACCTAAAGAAGTAAAATCTCTTATGGTAGACTCCCAAGCATCTTTAATTATTTCCAATTTCATATAATTTTAACTTACTGAAAAGATTTAATAGTTTTTCTTAATATAGTATTAAGTATGAAAATCATTTATGATGAGAAAGAAAGGAAAAAATTTTATGTGCCTTTAGATAAAAATGAAGATTTAAACACATATGCTGGTATAATAAAAATAGAAGATATTAAAAAAGCTAAAGCTGGACAATGTATAAAATCACATAAAGGTACTCGTTTCAAAGTATTTGATGCTGATTTCGTAGATATGTTTAGACATATTAAAAGAGGACCACAAATTATAACTCTTAAAGATGCTGGAACTATTGTAGCTTATACAGGAATTGGTTCTGGAAGTAAAGTTGTTGAAGCTGGTTCTGGCTCAGGAGCTTTAACTTGTTTTTTAGCTAACATTGTTAAACCGACGGGAAAAGTGTATAGTTATGAAATTAGAGATGAATTTATGGATATAGCTAAAAAGAATGTAATGAATATGGGCTTAATAGATTATGTAGAATTCAGAAATAAAGATATTAAAGATATGAGAGAAAAAGATGTAGATGTGATTATTCTTGATTTACCTAATCCTTGGAGTGTAATTGATAAATGTGAAAAAAGACTTAAGCCTGGAGGAAGACTTGTTTGTTATCTGCCTACAATTAATCAAGTAATTAAATTAATTGAAGAAGAAAATTATTATGAGCTTGAACTTCTCGAAGTAATGACTACGGAAGAAGTTAGATGGAAAACAGAAGAATGTGCTTTTAGACCTTTAAGTAAAAGTCTTCATACTGCTTTTTTAGTATTTTTTAGAAAAATGTAATAACGAAAGAATTATTATTTTATATTTGTTTAATCTATTATGGTTACCTTTGATTTCGGAGCTATTGCTTATAGATTTCTTGAAATAATTATAGCTCCTATGAAGAATTTTGAAATGTTTTGGATACTTATTCCTGTTTATATAAGCTGGATTCTTGGAGATTATTATCAAGAAAAAAAAGGTACAGATTATGGAAATGCTATAGCCAATGGCTTTGTTATAATGTGGGTTGGTCTTGATTGGGGGAGAGAATTAACAAGAATTGTAAGTGAATCAGGATTAAGTTATACTATTTTAATACAGGGGCTAGTTACTTTGACTGGTATTATATATGGCTTCATTATTCTTTGGGAAGGTATAAGACATAGAAAAATAACTCATTATATAGGAAGATTAAGAGAAGTAACATATTTTATTATTTGTGCAACACCTATATTTTACCAAATAGTACCTATAGATTGGGATACTTTTTTTGCAATTATAATCTTTTTTCCCATATTTTATTTTACTTTTGAAATTATTCTTAATTTATTACCTAATCCTTTTGGTGAAGAGGAGGAAATGGAAGAAGGGAAAATGGAAGAGTTACCTTCTGTTGCGGAAACAAAACTTCCAGAAGAACCAATTTTACCTCAAAAGCCCCAACAGCAATATCCTCAGCAAACTTATCCGCAATATTCACAACAACAATATCCTCAATACCCACAACAATATTCACAATATCAGCAACAATATCCGCAATATTCACAACAACAATATTCGCAACAAGAAGATACTTCTTTGTTTGGACAAGTGAATAGAAAGAAAGGGTATTAACTACTTGCTGTAATAAGAACTAATAAAAGAGCTTTAGTAATCATAATAATTCCTATAAAATAGAAAAAATTAAAAAAGATATTTTGTGAAAGAAACAAAAGAGTCAAGCCCCCTATAATATCTATTAAGCCAAGTATATCCCAATTGAACTTAAAGTTTAAAATTCCTAAAGTCCACACACCTTTTAAAAATTCTAAAAGACCAATTATACTATTTTTATAATTAATCAAAATTAAAAGGCCAATTACAAAATCAAAGGTATCTAAAGCATAAATTAAATGTTTAGCTTTCATTTTGCTTTAAAAAAGCTTATATTAATTTAAAAATTTGATTAATTATGGCTATTATTGAAATTAAAGATCTTAAGAAGGTCTATAGAACTTTTAAAAGAGGACATACTTTTTGGGATGCTATTAAATCTATTTTCAAGAGAAAATATGTTTATAATAAAGCTTTGAAAGGTATTAATTTTAAAGTTAATGAAGGAGAAATAGTAGGCTTAATAGGTCCTAATGGAGCGGGAAAATCAACTACTATCAAAATTCTTTCAGGAATCCTTTACCCAACAAGTGGTGAAGCTAAAGTTATGGGGTATATTCCGTATAAACAAAGAGAAAAGTATGTTGAAAATATTGGTGTTGTTTTTGGACAAAAAAGTAATCTCTTTTGGGATATTCCAGCTTTAGATAGTTTTTGGCTTTCTAAATATACTTATAAAATTCCAACTGAAGTTTTCTTAAAAAGATTAAACAAAATGATTAAATTTCTTAAAGTAGAATCTGTAATTAAAAGACCAGTGAGAGATTTATCTCTTGGAGAAAGAATGAAATGTGAATTAATCTCTTCAGTTTTACACCATCCTAAAATATGGATTTTGGATGAACCAACTATTGGGATAGATATTTTAGCTAAAGAAAAAATACACAATTTTATAAAAGAATTAAATCGAAAAGAAAAAATAACAGTCATTTTAACAACTCATGATATGAGTGATATAGAAAAATTATGTAAAAGAGTAGTAATTATTAACAAAGGTAAAATAGTTTATGATGGCAATTTATGGAAATTAAGAAAGAGTTTCATGAATAATAAAAGAATATATGTAAAATTTAGCAAAGAAAAGACTAAATTCAAGTTAAAGGGCACCAAAATTGAAGAAAGAGGAGAAGAACATATAAGAGTTGTTGTTGATTTAAATAAAGCTAAAATAACTAAAGTAATTAATCAATTAATGAAATGCTATGATGTTGTAGATATTGATGTTGAAGAACCTAAAGTAGAAGATGTAATTAAGAAAATATATAGAGGCGAAAAATGAACTTTCTTACTTTCATAGAAAGGATAAAATTAAGGGTTAAAGAAGAAAGTACTTATAGAGCTAATATAATTGCTTGGTTTATTTATTCAATAATATCAACTATCATTTTAATTTTATTTTGGAGAGCTGTGTTTTCAAGTGTTAATCAAATAGGCGACTTTGATTTCAAAAGTATAGTTTTTTACTATATAACTGCTATGGTATTTTTAGTTTATAGTTCTTCTGAGTGGTATATAAGTAATATAATTCAGTATGGAGATATAGTAACTAAGTTAACAAAGCCTTGGAATATTACAAAATATGCTGCAGCTTATGATATAGGGAAATTTATTGTAGATTTTATATCAGTTTCATTCGCTATGTTAATAGTTGCTCAAATTTTCTTTGGTTATATAAATATGCTTAATCCAATTAATGCTTTTTTAGGAATAATATCTTATATACTTGCATTAACAATGAATTTTTTCCTATGTTTAGGATTAGCATTTATAACTACATGGACTAAAAGTTATTATGGAATTAAAAATTTAAAAAGTATATTAATAAGTATATTCTCTGGAAAATTTATCCCTCTTAGTTTCTTTCCAATTTGGGCACAAAAGATATTAAATTTTACTTTCTTTCCAAGTTTATCTTACGATTTTATAATGATTTTTATGGGGAAAGTTGACTTTTATTCTTCATTATTTATCATGGTTAAACAAATAATGTGGATTATAATTTTTTATTTGTTTTATAAAATAATATTTCATTTTGCACAAAGAAAATTTATAGGTGAAGGTATATGAATATAGTAAATTCCTTCCTTTTTTACCTTGAGTCTATTAAAAGATTAATTAGCGGTATGACTACTTATCGCTCTCAATTTATTTTAAAATTTTTATCAGATTTAACTAATTTAGCACTTAGTATTATCTTTATGAAATTTATTTATGCTGTCAGTCCTGGAATACCTGGATGGACTTTTTCAGAATATCTTGTTTTTGTAGGAACTCTTTATTCTATAATGGTCTTATCTGATATAATATTTACAAAAATGCCCTTTGAATTAGAAGAAATTATAGAAGAAGGTAACTTTGATAATATACTTTCAAAGCCAATAAATAGTTTATTACAATTAATGGCTAAAAGTTTTGATGTAGAACGCATATTTTCTTTGATTCCGAATTTAGTAATTTTGATATATGGCTTAATGCAAATAAATAATGGCTTTAAAATCATAAATATAGTAACTTATTTAACTTTCATAATATTAGCTTTTGCATTTTATTACAGCATATGTATAATTTTATGTGCTATTACCATTTTAATGACTCGATCATATATAATAGGTGCTTTAATAAACCTTTTAGAAAATTTGAGTTATTATCCTTTAACAATTTATCCTAAATCAATTATTTTCACATTTACTTTTCTTTTTCCAATAGGCCTTATGGCTTTTTATCCATCTTCTGTTTTGTTAGGAAAAATAACTTGGTTTTATATCTTACCCTTATCGGGGGTAACTCTCACTTTTGCATCAATTTCTATTTTAATATATAATCTTACTATTAGAAAGTATGTAAGTGCTGGAGGATAAAGCAAAAAATTAATTTAATAAAGAACTTTAAAAATCATGGCTATTTTTGTTATACATAAACATTCAGCTTCTCACTTACATTATGATTTACGTTTAGAAATGGAGAGGGTACTTAAATCTTGGGCTATTCCAAAAGAACCACCAACAGAAGAAGGAGTTAAAAGACTTGCTGTCCAAGTTGATGATCACCCCCTTGATTATGCAACTTTTGAAGGCATAATCCCAGAAGGAATGTATGGAGCGGGTAAAGTAGAGATTTGGGATTCAGGAACATATGAATTAATTGAAAAAGCACCTAATAAAATGGTGATTATTTTACATGGTAAAAAATTAAAAGGAAAGTATAATCTTATAAAATTTACTCGAAGTGGAGAGAAAAATTGGTTATTCTTTAAATGACTTCAAACTCTCACTGTTAATAAATTACCTGATTCATATCTTCTAAGACCTACATAAAATACAATTATACTTAAAGTTAAAAATGAGAGAGATATTATTAAAGTTAAAGTGAAAAAAAGAGGGTCAAAATTCTTTATGAGATCAACAGGAACACCTGTTACAAAACCAACAGGAACAATAAAAAGGATGATAAATTTTACAAGGCCCTTGTAAACATTTGAAGGGTATACAACAAAGGTATATAAGCTATCCAATAAACTTTTAAAATTTCCTGTGCTTCCAAAGAAAAAAACAGATGAATTTAAAAGAATAATAACAGCTGATAAAATGATAACGCCTGTAATTGAAAATAAAAGAATTAATCCCAATTTAAATAAAGTTAAATGAATAAAGGGCAAAAGAACTAAAGAAAAAAGTAATTCTCCTAAAGCTGTGTAATCAAACTTTGATATAGCTAAATGTAACAAAATAGGTTTAGGATATAATAAATAATAATCGAGATTGCCACTAACAATAATTTCACCTATATATTTAGATGGTTGTTCGATAATAGTAGCTCCGTCATATTTCAAAGCTTTTAGAGGAGAGGCTAACTTAACTTGAATATATTTTGAATGTACATAATTCTTAATTAAAGTTGCAAGTTTTCCATCAAAGACAATTTTACCATAATTTATTATAATTACCCGTTTACAAAGTTTCTCTATATCTCCTATATCGTGAGATGTCAAAAAAATAGTTTTACCTTCTTTTTGATTAATTTGCTTAATCAAATTTCTTACATTTTGTTTTACAACAATATCCATACCTATAGTAGGTTCATCAAGAAAAAGAACTTCTGGGTTATGCAATAAGAAAGCCATAAATTCTACTCTCATTCTTTGTCCCAAAGAAAGTTTTCTAACAGGATTATTCATTAAATTTTTAATATCAAAAAATTCTGAAAGGTAAGCTAATCTTTCCTCAAAAGTTTCTTTAGGTATATCATAAATATTTCTAATTAAATTAAAAGTATCTGAAGGGGAAGATGATACCATAATTGAGAACGCTGGCCGAAAATAACACCTAATTTGTAAAGAAGCTTTTTTCTTTCCTTCCAAGGATTATACCCTAACACATGAACTTCTCCTGAAGTAGGGTATAAAAGACCAGTAAGCATTTTAATAGTAGTTGATTTTCCTGCTCCATTAGGGCCTATTAAACCTAAGACTTCTCCCTTCTTTACATCAAAAGAGATATCATCCACAGCTTTTATTTCCTTATATTCTGACCTAAAAAGAGATTTTATACTATTTATTAAACCTGGTTGTTTTTGTCTTACTTTGAAAGTCTTACAAAGATTTGAAACTGAAATAACATTCATTTAAGTAAGAATTAATTATACACTTATAAAATATTCTTTTAAATCACCGAAGAGTTTAAGAAGGTCTTATAATTAATTTCTGCTATGAAAAGAGAAATAGTTAGATGGGGCTTAATGATAGTTGATTCTATTACATATCTTAAAAATAGAGAAGAATTAAACACTAATGACTTTGATGAATTTCTAAAAGAAGTAAATACTCCTTCAAAAATGGGAGCTATAACTCTTTGGAGATTTGATTATACTAGTGACAAAGGTGAATATTGGCAAAAGCCCAAAGAAACCTTTGATAGAAGAAATTCAAAAGGAAAATTTATGGGAGATTGTGAAGATATATCTAGTTTAATTCTTGCTTGTGCTTTATCTAATGGTATTGAAGGAAAACTTTTAACTACTTGGAATGACGAATCTGGACATGCTACTTGTTTCTTACCTCAAAGTCAAGAAACTATTTGTAGCTTCAATAGAATTAAACATTATACTAATAAAATTGAAGATATAGTAACTTATTGGTACAAAGATTGGAAAGCTTATGCTCTATATGAACTTAGAAATAATTTCTCTGAATTTGTAAGAGTAGATTATATGAAGAGAGAAAGTCTTTCTCCTAATAATATCAAAGGAAATATGAAAAATTATATAAGAAAAATGATGATTATTGATCCTAAATTTGGAAATTTAATCTTTTAATATAAGACATACTTGACAACACCTCAATAAAAATATATTCAAAATTTTCATTTATTAAAATGAAGGTGAAAATATGGCAAAAGATTCTATTAAAAAAGATGAAGAAGATATTCAAGAAGAGAATGTTGAAATAAATGAAGAAGAACTTAGTAAAATGGAATCATCTGAAAATTTCAGAATAGAGGATATTCCTGGAATTACTTCTGCAACTATGAAAAAATTAAAGGATGCTGGGTATTTTGATGGATTGGGTATAGCAACTTCTAATCCAGCAACTATGGCTGAAGTATGTGGAATGACCGAACAAACAGCTCAAAAAGTAATAGATGCTGTAAGAAGCAAGTTAAAAATGAATTTTGTAACAGGCATAGAATTTATGGAAAAAATGAAAGATATAAAGAAAATCACAACAGGGTCTAAAGCTTTTGATACTCTTTTAGGAGGGGGAATAGAAACTCAAGCTATAACTGAATGCTTTGGTGCTTATGGTTCAGGTAAATCTCAATTAGCTTTTCAATTAGCTGTTAATGTACAATTACCAGAAGAAAAGGGCGGGGTTAATGGCCATTGTGTTTGGATAGATACTGAGGCTACTTTTAGACCATCAAGAATAAAACAATTAGCAGAAGCAAAGGGCTTGAATCCTGATAAAGTACTAGAAAATATAAAAGTAGCTAGAGCATATTCTGCTGATCATCAAATTCTCTTGGTAGAAAAAATTCCAGAAATTGTAAAAAATGATCAACAAATCAAACTTATAGTTATAGATTCTTTAACTTCAATTTTTAGAGCAGAATTTATAGGAAGAGGAACTTTAGCAGAAAGACAACAAAAACTTAACAAACATATTCATGATTTACAAAGACTTGCTGACAGATTTAATTTAGCAGTTTATATTACTAATCAAGTAATGGCTAAACCTGATGTATTTTTTGGTGATCCAACTCAAGCTATTGGAGGTAATGTTGTTGGACATGCTTCTACTTATAGAGTTTATCTTAGACATTCTAAGGGAGAAAAGAGAATAGCTAGATTAATAGATTCACCATCTTTACCAGAAGGAGAAGCAGTATTTAAAGTTACTGAAAGTGGGATTAGTGATATAGAGGAGTAGAGTCGATAACTTGCTATTAAGGAGGCTATGATTGGCATGCGCTTACTAAATTCAGATTTTAATTCAAATCTGTATCTTTTAAAATCTAAATATCTATCTCTTTTTACTTTTTCTTGATGACTGCAAAGAACTATAATGAAAGTACTTTTGAAGTGAAGAATGAGGGTTGTTACAAAAAGGAATACCAAATTAATAATTTTTTAATTTAAAATGAAACAAATTAACCTTAGGAAATGTTTATATACAAAGATTTCCTTTTGTATAAAAGAATATTATATAAGTTAAGGAGGAGAAAAGATGGACAACCAAGAATTAGTATTAGTACTTTTGGTTGGATTGCTGTTGGTTTCAAATGTAATTGTAAGCGCAATTCCAGTGCCATCAGCAACAACGAGCGTTAGTCATGCAACCCCGCCTGCTCCTAAAGCCGTTTATAGGCCAGTGAGCATAAATGGAGGATTGCAAGCAACAGCTTATATATATAACCCTACTGTTAGTGCAACAGTAGAGATAATAGGATAAAAAGGAGGAAGGTAGAGAAATATGAGTTTAACTAAACCGATTTTATTGGCTTTGGTAGGAATTCTGTCTGTAATTTTGTTTTTACAAGTAGGAAATATTGTAACAGGTATGGCTGTTAGTGAACAAATACCAAGTAATGCAACAATTCAAAATGCAGCACCTGTTGTTGATTCAGTAACTTTAACAATGGGAACTCCGACTGCATGTTCAACAACAAACACATTAGAATGTAAAGCAAATATACATGATCAGAATGGGTACACAGATATTAATAACGCAACATATAAAGCAGTAATATATCACAGTAGTACATCTGAGAGCTGTAGTTCAAACTATAATGATTGTTACATCTTTACAACAGAATGTGCTGATACAGCAGCTGCAGGTGACTATAGAAATGTAACTTGTACAGCAAATGTTTTAAGATATTATGCAAAAAATGGAACATGGACTTGTAAATTCTACGTAAATGATACAAGTAATCAACAAGCAACGAATACTGATACAGATACTCTTAATGCATACACAGCTCTTGATGTACTTAGTAGTGTTATAGAATTTGGACAAGTGCCAGTTGATACACAATCATCTGCTCAGACTATTGGTGTACAGAACTGTGGAAATTATCAAATGGACATAAATCTCACAGGAACAAATATGGTATGTAGTAGTGGATGTGGTACTATAACTACTATAGGTGTTGGAAATATAACTTATAATAATGTAAATAATAATGCTACAGCTACTGCTCTAACAACTAGTGAAGCAAGAATTAACAATTTCAACTTAGATAAAGCAACTAGTGATGCTGGTAATTCAAATAATACATATTGGTGGCTTTATGCACCTCATGGAACAAGAGGAGTATACACAGGTACTGTAACCTTTGGAGCAGTATTAGACTAAAGTCATATAAATTTTTTCTTTTTTATTTTTAATTCTTTAAAATTTTTCTCTTCTTGATAACTTTCTTCTTTTTAACTGCCTTTTTGGGTTTTAGCTCTTCTATTTTAGATTCTTCTGTTTTAGAATTAAATATAGCACGTCTAAGATAAGCTCCAGCTGCTGCTAAAGCTGATGCTATTCCTGTTACTATTCCCCCTCCAATTAGATAATTTCTCTTCTTATCTTGAGAAGAAGTAATAATTACAGTGTCATTTTCGGGGAGAGTTGTATTATCGTTAGGATTATTATCTTCTGGAATGGTTGAATTGTCTTCTGGAATAGTTGAATTCTCTTCTGGATTTGAATTATTTCCTGTATTATTAGTATTATTTCCTGGGATAGTATCATTAACTGGTGGATTATTCAAGGGGGTAAATTCTTTAAATTCAATAATAGGAGCTGAATTATTTCCAGGATTAACACTTTCATTAAGTATAAAAGTTTCAATTCTTTCTGGCTCAACTTTTCTTTCTAAAGTTTGACTTTGTCCATTAGTTTCAAAAGTTAATCTATAAGTTTCATTTGAAGAATTAGATATATTATTTAAAGGACTAACTTTAATTTCTTTTAATTCTACTCCTTCTGGAACTAAAACAAGCTCTGGCTCATCTCTTCCAGAATAAAAAGCACCTTCTACTTCACAATTAGACTGATTTGATGAGACATTATAACCTACCCTACCTTGAGAAGTCAAAACTTCAAGTCTCACTGGACAAGCAAGAATTGCTACTTTAGATTCTTTGATTTTTTTTTCAAGTTTTTCTTTGTCATATTTAGATTTTAAAGCTACGCTATCATTAAACTTATATACATTAGAAAAAGCAGGTATTTTCTGAGTTATTCTTAATTCAGATACATAAAAATCATCTTTAATTTTTTCAGAAATCAATTGATGAAGGGATTTGTTTTTAAGTTCTTCTTTAGAAATAGGAAAATTACTCATATTTTCTGTAAGGTTATAATAACCATCTTCGCTATTATTAAATTTAATAGTTCTAATATTTCCAGCTTTATCTTTTAAGTCTACTTCTATATTTTTAATCCAAAAATTATATTTGGGTTTAAAAGAGAGAGTTTTTTCATCAGGAGAAAGATGTCTTTTACCATCTATAAAATAAGTATCATTTAAAATATCAATTAAAGTATTATTAACATCTAAATTTTCTCCAGTAATATTTACTTCTATTTCTCCTTCTTTCCATCCCTCATCAAGAAGATAAAAAGAATAGCTAAAGTTACCAGGTGAACAAAATGCATTATTTCGCTCAATCAAAATTTTATTATCTTTTTCAAAAAATGAAACAGTTTTAACATTTAAGGGATAATCCTTAAAAGTTACTAACAATTCTAAATTTCCATTATTGACATTAAAACGATAAACTTTTTCATCATGTTTACACAGTCCTGTATAATCTGTAATTTTACAGACATTAAAATATACATAATCATCTATTAAACGAGCGTTATATAGGCTATAATCTTCACCACTAAATGTCTCTTCAATTCCTAAAGCTGTCAAATTATAATCAGTAGATGCATTATTAATTGGATCAAACACTGTTAAAATCTTACTTGATCTATTTATGATAACTATTTTATCCAAATAGTTTGGAGAAGGGACATAAAGATCATAACTAAAATCTTTAATACTTGTCCTTTCTCCATTAGTTAAATTAATTAAATGAGTAGGAGTAATAAAAAGAAAATTTCCTATCTTATTCGCAGAAAGGCAATATTTACTCATATAATGCTCATCTTCACCAAAGGTTATATTATATGAAGATATTAAATTTCCATCGAGATCTCTAAGTTCTACTCTTTTTGTAAGATTATTAAACCAATTATAACATAAAGATAGTTGATTTTCTGGAGTTAAAGTTATAAGTATGGTTTTTGCATCATTACTTAAATTAATTTTTCTTTCCAATTTACTATCAATATCAATAATCTTCAAAATATTAGTATAATTTGAATCATCTCCTTCACGAACAATTACATAAACTTTATTTTCATGTTCAACGATATTTGATATTCTACCATTTGATAAATTAAAGTTTGTAAGATTGCAAGAACTATTTGAAATAGGATCAAAAAGGTTTATACAATGTTCACATGCAGAATTAATAAAATAAAGAGGATAAACAATTTTACCGCTACGAGTCATATAAGGATCAAGATGAAACATTTGATGTGCAAAATATATGTCACCTACATCCTCTAACACGTTATATATCTCATCATTATTTGTTAATCTAAAATTATACTCAACATATGGAAAATTAGAAACAATAGAAGAATTATTATCTTGTGATGAATTATCATCCTGTCTTAAGCCATTTATTCCATTAGGTAAATTATAAGTTTTTGATACTTTATCTTGATTATAATTTTTAGCAATTGCATAAGCACTAGCTGAAGAGATTACAAAGGCAAGGGGGACTCCTAAAGCAACAACTTGTTTAGGATTAATATTCTTTATAAGTCCAGTTATAGTTTCAAAAGTAGATTTTTCTCTCCCAATAGAAGGGTGGATTTGTGTTTCACTAATAACAACATTTTGTTGATTATTAGTTAAACAATTTTCAAGCTTAGATTGCTTAGCAAAATAATGAGCTGTCCTTTCAAATAGTTCATCAAGATAAGCACCCATATTTTATTTTTAAGCAGTGATATTATAAATAATTTTTGATTAGAAATCTTTTTAATAATTTAGAGTTTTAAAATGAATATGAAATATATATTGAAATTATGTTTGAC
>Ga0078972_1007782_pt1 | contig 23362 bp, 22 predicted proteins | sample YelNatPaOPGAMG01_FD_67568 | JGI IMG/M metagenome (GOLD analysis project Ga0078972, IMG submission 67568) | Hot spring thermophilic microbial communities from Obsidian Pool, Yellowstone National Park, USA - OP-RAMG-01 (SPADES assembly) (version 2) | ecosystem: Environmental > Aquatic > Thermal...
CCTTCTGGACCGGCTGGAGACCCAACGAGGCCTGCGCCCTGACCTGGCCGCGGGTGGACTTCCAACAGGGCAAGATTCTCATTCGGGAGGGCCGGGTACTTGGGCAGACGGGCATCCCCAAAAGCGCCGGGAGCCTCAGGGATATCGACATGCTGCCCCCGGTGCGCCAAGCGCTTATGGAGCAGAAGGCCATAAGCTGGCTACTGGGTGGCTTCGTTTTCCTGGACGCCAAACAGCAGCCGGTGCATCAGGAGCTCTTCCGCATGAAGGTGTGGGAGCCGCTGCTGCGCCGTTTGGGGGTGCGCTACCGGCCACCCTACCAGATGCGCCACACCTTTGCTACCTTGGCCATCTCAGCGGGGGAGAACATTAACTGGGTGGCCCGGATGCTGGGGCACAAGAGCCCGGTGATGACCTTGGAAAAATATAACCGTTATGTACCGAACTTGACCCGGGCAGACGGCCAAGCCCTGGTAGCAATAGGCACAAGGGCGAAAAGTTCGGGGGTGGTCGAAAAAATATGGCAGGAAAATCAATAAGTTATCTAGCAAATTGGTAGTCCCAACGGGACTCGAACCCGTGTCTCTGCCGTGAGAGGGCAGTATCCTAGACCGCTAGACGATGGGACCCTGGAACTTTTTAAACTTTTTGCCCGCCTCTGTCAATATGCTGCCATTGAAAGTGACGCAGCCGATTTGCAAGAGGCCTCAGGTACGGAAGGCCGCTTGGCCGGTCTTCTCCCTCAGCCTTTTTAGATCCTCCGGGTGGTTCAGGTTGACAAAGCTCTGACCCTCTGGATCATAGGTCTTCCAGGCCTCCGGCTCCCAGATTTGGGGGCGGAGGCTTTCCACCCAGGTGGTAACTGGGGGATGGCTGGGCAAAACATCCCAGATACGGGGGAGAAGCCGGACGGCGTAAAGGCCCGGGAAGGGCTCCAGCCCCCGGTCACTGCGGCAAATAAGCACCGGCCGCCTGAGGGTGGGCATGGCCTCAACCAAAGCCCTGACCAGAGAAGGGGCAAGTAAAGGGGCGTCCGCAGCCGCCACCAGCACCCAGGGGGTGCGGGAAAAAAAGAGGGCCGTGGCCACTCCCCCCAGAGGCCCTTGAAATGGCAGGAGGTCGGTAATGAGAGGCAGGCCCAGGGCCAAGTGGGCCTGAGGGTGGTTGGTCACCAGCCACAGCTCGGCAACGGCCGGGGCCAAGGCCTCCGCTACCCAGCGGGCCAAGGGTTTTCCGTGAAATCTCAGAACCACCTTGTCCCGCCCCAGACGACGACTTTGGCCACCGGCCAAGATGGCGCCGGTAATCTGAGGAATATTGCCGGGTGGGTCAGCCCTGCTTAAGGAATTCATAAAGCCAACGGCCCAATTCCTCTATCTGGTCTGGACGGAAACATGGCAGGGAGGTGGCCACCGATTCCCGGCTCACCACGGCCCGGAGTCGGGGATAAGGGGGGACCTTTGCACCGGATTCCTGCCCCAATACCGCCACCTTGGGAAGCGGTCCGGTTTTGTAACCTTCCACCAGGATGACATCCGCCTCAACCTGAAGGGCTTGCAATATTTTCTCCAGGGGAGGTTCTCCCGAGAAAACCCGGGTGATCTGGGAAAACCCCGGCCCGGCCAACGCCACGCTCCGGGCGCCGGCCTGTCGGAAACGCCAGGTGTCCTTCCCCCGGTCACCCATCTCATTTATGGCATGATGACTATGTTTGAGCACTGCCACCCTAAGCCCCCTGGCGGTCAGCCAGGGGATCAGACGGCAAATAAGTTCGGTTTTGCCGGAATGAGATGGTCCCACAATGGAGATAGCTTTTGAGTACCAGGGTGGACACCCATTGGGGGGAGGCGGGTGATCAGGTGGCGAAATCATCCGGGGGAACTTTTTCCAAGATCTTTTCCCGTTTCACATCCCGGTTAAGATACACCGCGCAGCGCTCACAGGGGCCATTGCATAAGGTCTCTTTGTATTCCCGGACCTCAAAACAGGGACGCCAGGGAATCTGGAAAGCGGGACATTTTTCCTTGTCCTGGCAGTCAAAGATGTTCCAACAGGGGGCCAGCACCAGAAGATTACGGAGACACGCCAGGGTGAAACCCCGTTCGTGGATGAGGTGATTGATCTGTTGGATCTGTTTGATATCAAAGGGGGAATACAGGCGGTTATTGGTGCTTTTTTCCCGGAGAGGCTTGATGAACCCCTCTTTTTCATATTCCCGGATCCGCTTTTGGGAAAGGTTCACCAGACGGGAAACATCATTGATGAGATAATATTCCCCATGGCGGACCCTTTTGTTTTTACCCCGGGGCATCGTCCATTCTAAAAAAAATTAAGTTTAAACACAGATTAACCGAAGTCCCTTCCGACTTCAAGGAAAAAAATAAGGGAGGCTTTTCTGGCCCCACAGGCCTTCCTGGTAAGGCCGGGCCTTGTAAAGCCTGAGGCAATGCGCCCCACTTTGGCGGGAATAGCCATCTAATATCGGGGGGCGCTGCCTTTTTTCATAATTTGGTTTGACAAGCATCAGGCCTTTGCATATCTTGGAGCCACAAATGAGGGTAAGATTGATGGCACACCGTCTCAAACTCATCCTCTCCAGGGAGGTGATCGCCGCCCGGGTCCGGGAACTGGCAAGGCAAATCAGCCGGGATTATGCCGGCCAGGAGGTGGTGTTCGTCGGCATTCTCAAAGGGGCCTTTATTTTCCTGGCGGATTTGGTGCGGGCGATGGATTTCCCGGTGGAAGTGGATTTTGTCCGCCTGATGAGCTACGGCACCAGCACTGTCTCCTCCGGGGAAATCCGGATCACCAAGGATGTGGAGACCCCCCTGGCCGGCCGCCATGTGCTGGTGGTGGAAGACATCGTGGATGCGGGCCTGACCTTGGAGTTTCTCAGGCAACACCTCCAAAACCATCATCCTCAATCCCTCAGGATCTGCTGCCTCATAGACAAACGGGAACGCCGGCAGGTGAAGGTGCCGCTGGACTATATAGGTTTCACCATCCCTCGGGGCTTTCTGGTGGGCTATGGCCTGGATTGTGCCGAAAAATTCCGCACCCTGCCGGATGTCTATGAACTGCTGGAGTCGGGGGAATAGACCTTATGTTACTCAAGGGGGGCGGGATCCTTTTGCTCCCCGGCCGCTCCCTGGATCTCTTCCCCAGCTTTTCTGGGGATCTCAGGGGAAGCCCCTCAAACCGACCTTTTCACCCTTGAGACATGAAGACCCGGATAGCCGCCGTGGACCTGGGCACCCTGACAGTGCGCCTGGCTCTGGCCGAGGTTTCATTTCCTGAAGGGCTTCGGATCCTTCGCCACCGGCGGGAGATCACCGCTTTGGGACGGGGTTTGAAAGCGTCTGGTCATCTGGACCCCGAGGCCCGGGAAAAAACTCTGAAGGCCCTTCGGGAGTTCGCCCGGGAGATGGCGGATTTCGGAGTAACCAAGGGCCAGGGGGTGGCCACCGAGGCGGTACGCCAGGCCGCGGATGGCCAGAAATTTCTCCAGGAGGCGGAGAAGGTCCTGAACCTGCCGTTACGCCTCCTAACCCCGGAGGAGGAAGCCCGCCTCACCCTCAAAGGTGTGCTTTCGGCGCTGGATCCCGGATATCTGCTTCGGACCCTTCTGGTTTTTGACGTGGGAGGTGGCAGCTCTGAATTTACCTTGGTGCGTCCGGGAACGGAGCCGGTATTTGCCGGCCTTGCCCTCGGGGTGCTTTCCCTCAGCCAGGCCCGGCCCCTGGGTGACCCGCCCCACCCGGCCCTGGTCCAAGATTTACAAAAAGAACTTAAAAGTGAGTTAGGGCATTTTTTCGCCACAAAGTTTGGGCCCTTTCTTGACCCCAAACCATTACTTGTGGGCACCGCCGGGGCGGTGACCACCCTGGCGGCCCTGGCCCAGGAAATGACCCGATATGATCCCAAACGGATCAACAATTTCATCCTGTTCCGATGGCGGCTGGCCCAATTGCGGAGCCGCCTGGCCAGCCTGCCTGAGACTGAGCGGGCAAGGCTCCCCGGCATCGAACCCGCCAAGGCCGGGGTCATGGTGGCCGGGGCCCTTCTGGTGGAGGCCATCCTGGACGGGGTGGCCCAGGACCGATTAATAGTCATTGATGCCGGGTTGCTGGAAGGTCTCTTGGCAGAACTTGTGTCTCAATGATAAGCTTGATTAATTAAACCCTAAGATTTCAAGGAGCGCTCATGGCCCACGAGCAGATTCCCTATGCTTACACCTTTGATGACCTCCTGCTTTTGCCGGGCCCCTCAGCGGTGTTGCCCAGCGAAGTTGACCTGACCACCCGCCTCACCCGGCGCATCCGCCTGAATATCCCCATACTTTCGGCCGCCATGGACACGGTGACCGAGGCGGAAACCGCCATCACCTTGGCCCGTCAAGGGGGACTGGGGGTATTGCACCGCAACCTCAGCATCGCGGCCCAGGCCCTGGAAGTGGAGAAGGTCAAAAAATCAGAATACGGCATGATCCTGGACCCGGTAACCATCGGTCCCGACGAGCCCATTTCCCGGGTTCTGGCCCTTATGGAGCGCTACCGCATCTCCGGCATTCCGGTGGTGGAGGGTCGCCGTCTGGTGGGCATCGTCACCAACCGGGACCTCAGGTTCGAGACCAACCTGGACCAAAAGGTCCGAGAGGTGATGACCAAGGACAATCTGATCACTGCACCTGTGGGCATCACCCTGGAGGAATCCAAGGCCCTGCTCCACAAATACCGGATTGAGAAACTTTTGGTGGTGGATGACAACTTCGAACTCAAGGGCCTCATAACCATCAAGGACATTGAAAAGATTCGGAAATATCCCCTGTCCTGCAAGGACGAATTTGGGCGCCTCAGGGTGGGGGCCGCGGTAGGTGTGGGCCCGGACCGGGAGGAGCGGGTGGACGCCCTGGTCAGGGCCGGCGTGGACGTCATTGTCATTGACACGGCCCACGGCCACTCGGAGCGGGTGCTTCAGGCGGTGACCGCCACCAAGCGGGCCTTTCCTGAAGTGGAAGTGGTAGCCGGCAATGTGGGCACCGCCGAAGGGACCCGGGACCTCATCAAGGCCGGCGCCGATGCTGTCAAGGTGGGGGTGGGGCCGGGCTCCATTTGTACCACCCGGGTCATCGCCGGGGTGGGGGTGCCCCAGGTGACCGCCATCTTGGAGTGCGCCAAGGCCGCCCGGGAGGCGGATATTCCGGTCATCGCCGACGGCGGCATCAAATATTCCGGGGACATCACCAAGGCCTTGGCCGCCGGCGCCGATGCGGTGATGATCGGCAGCCTGTTTGCCGGCACAGAGGAAAGCCCCGGGGAAACCGTGATTTTCCAGGGACGCAGCTACAAAATCTACCGGGGCATGGGGTCGGAGGAGGCCATGAAGGCCGGAAGCCGGGACCGCTACTGCCAGGAGGACATTGACCTGGAATGCAAACTGGTGCCCGAAGGCATTGTGGGCCGCGTACCTTTCCGGGGCAAACTGGCAGATGTGGTCTATCAGCTGGTAGGCGGGGTGCGCTCCGGCATGGGCTATGTGGGGGCCCGCAACATTGCGGAACTACAGGCCAAGGCCCGGTTTGTGCGCATCACCCCTGCGGGCCTCAGGGAGTCCCATGTCCACGATGTCATCATCATGAAGGAAGCACCGAATTACTGGGTGGATTGACCATCCCCCGGGGACGGGTCCAGGGGAGGCCGACCTTGGAGGGCCTGCCTCTCCCCTCCCTGCATTTCTCCTCCGGTCCTCCTAATGCTTTATAAAAGTCTCCACCACCTGCTCTGGAGAATGCTCAGGGGAGGCGGAAATGACCTCGATCCCTTTCCGTTTGAGCAGACCCTTGGCGGCCTCCCCCAGATCCTGGGCCGCCAGGTGGGTGATTCCCAAGTTTTCCAGCCAGATGGGGAGATTCACCGGATCCAGTTCGGGCCGGGGCAGGATTTCCTTCTGGGTAACAGCCCCATTTTTTACGGTCAGGATGGCAAAGCTAGAGGCCTTGGAGGGTGCCGGGGCCAAACGGCCGTCCTCCAAGGGTATGGCGAACCGGAGCTCCCCGGGTTCCCGGAGCGGCTGGGGGGGCAATACTTTGAGAAGGTAATTCACCAGGGGCCGCAGGGCTTCAAAATAGAGGCTGTTTTCCTCCTTCAGCTCCGTTAGCTGCCCCAGGTCGGCGGCCTCCACCACCCGGGGGTCAAAGGGCAGAGATCCCAGAAAGGGAACCTTATAAGCCTGGGCGGTCCGTTCCCCGCCGCCCTTCTTAAACAGCGGCAGGTCCTCCCCGCAGTGGGGACAGCGGTAACCGCTCATGTTTTCCACCAGCCCCAGAATCTTGAGGTTGCTTTTTTGGCAAAAATTAATGGACTTGCGCACGTCCGCCAGGGAAATCTCCTGAGGGGTGGTGACGATGAGGGCTTGGGCCTCGGGAATGGTCTGGGCCACGCTCATGGGTTCGTCACCCGTACCGGGAGGGGCGTCGATGATGAGGTAATCCAGGAAGCCCCATTGCACTTCGGTGAGGAACTGGCGGATGAGCTGGTGTTTGAGGGGACCCCGCCAGATGACGGCTATCTCCCGGTCCCGCATCACGGCTTCCACCGAGATGACCTTCAGGTTGTGATAAAGGTCCGGCGGCAGCTGAAACTGGGCGCTTTTTAGGTCAAAAGGGTCTTTCAGGCCCAGCATGCGCAGCACATTGGGGCCGTGGATGTCCACATCCATCAGGCCCACCTTAAAGCCGCGACGGGCCAGGCTCAGGGCCAGGGCCACGGCCACGCTGCTTTTGCCCACCCCTCCCTTGCCGCTCATCACCAGGATCTTGTGGCGAATCTGGGCCAGAGTGCGGCACAGGGCCTTCTCCTCTTCGGATTTATGCTGCTCCCGGGCAACCTCGCAGGAGGCACAGGCTTTGGGGTCGCCCGGATGGTCACATTTCCCCATGAAATGACTTCCTCCTTGTAATTGATGGCAAATATATATTATGAACTATATTTACAAAAAGGCCAAGGATTCTGAAAAATTTTAAACCACCTTTCGGCTGTTATAGCGGGCTCCTAAAGAATTATCAAGGATCATAGCCGGTTACCTTTCCACCAGCGGGGCTCCCACCAAGTTTTCAGGGTATTGATAACCTCTTGCAGGTCAATGGCCTGCATGCACCGGTTATTCTGGCACTTTCTGGTTTTCAGACACTCTTCCGATTCGCAGACCTCCTCCCTTTTGCACAAGGCTCTCCCCCATTTAACCTGGTAAGGGCCGATGCGGGCAGGGTGGTCCCCTCCAATGAGGGCCAAGGTGGGCACCTTAAGGGCAAGTCCCAGGTGCATGGGACCCGAGTCGTTGGCCACCAGAAGACGGCAATGCTTCAGGAAACCCGCCACGGTCAGGAGCGGATAGCGTCCTCCGGTAACCAGGTTAGGACCGGGGAGCTGTGCCGCCAAGGCCTCCGCCACCTGGCGGTCCTTTGAGCCGCTGATGATCAGGAGGGCTGCGCCGTATTGTTGATAAAGGTAATGTCCCAAAGCGGCAAACCTTTCCAGGGGCCACCATTTATAGGTACCGGAGCCGGTGGGGTGGAGAGCCATAAGAACCCCTGGCCGGTCCCCGAAATGTCTCCCCAAAAAGTCTCCGGCCCGGGAAACCTCCTGGGAGGGAAGAAACACCTCCATTTCCCGGGTGTTAGTGTCTGCCATAAGCACCCGGACAAGGTCCAGGCGCCGTTCGATGGCGTGCCGGTAAGAGTCCTGGGAGGACACCCTGGCCGCGTAAGCAAAGGCAAAAGGGCTGCGGCCGGAACCCACGATGAAGGGGGTGCCGGCGCTCCACGCCACCAGACTCGCCTCAGGGTCGTTTCCATGCAAAATGAGGACGGCGTCATAGTGCTGGCGCCGGATTTCCCTCATGAGCCTGAATAACTTTTCACCGCGGCCGGGATAAAGCCACAGCCTGGAGATCCGGGGATTGTGGGCCACCAGGTCCCGGTTGCGGGGGTGGACCAGGAGGTCCAGCTGCCAGTGGGGATAGGTCTCTTTGAGGGCGCGAATGGCGGGGGTGGACAAAAGCAGGTCCCCCATGGCGGTGGAGTTGATAAGAAGAAGGCGGCGCACCCGGCGCAAATCCAGGTCCGCCAGGGGCTGGGGAGGGCGCCGGCGCACCTTCCGGTTAAGATAAAAAACCAGTGATCTCAATAAAAATCTATGCCAGACATTCATGAGAAACCTGGGTTTAAAAAAGCAATCTTTTGGGGGAGTCACTATCGGAGCTTTTCCAGAAGTTCTCCCTTTCCCTCCACCTTCTGCCCCGGGCTTCAGCCGAACGGTCTAGGACAATGTCTTCGACCAAAGGATCAGCTACATTTTAGCATTTTAGCATTTCCTCCGGAAAGGCGACCAGCCCGGCAGAGCAGGCAGCCTGGGAAAAGCCGGGATCCTCTTGGGAATTATGGGAAAACAGGGAACTACCGGAAAGGCATCTTGTGTCAATTTAGTCAGAGGGCGCCAACGGGGCAGATAAGCAAGGTATCTGCATAAAATTTCTTGACACTTAGGCAAAACTTTGTAATAAGCTTCACATAATGGTGGAAATCTTTGGGCTAACCGGGTTAAAACCAAATCTTCTAAGGAGGTCGGATATTTATGGGTAAGATTCCGGAAAATTATTTGCCCCCCAAGGAATTGTGGGCCGAATATCTCGAGGTGCCAGAATTCCCGGTGCCGGACAAGCTCAACCTGGCTGACTTTTTATTGGACCGGCATGTACGGGAGGGCCGGGGGGACTACCCCGCAATCCTTTTCGGCGACAGCAAGATGACTTACAAAGAACTCTTGGCCATGGCCAATAAGTTCGCCAATGTATTAAAAGGCCTGGGGGTGGAGCAGCAGGATCGGGTAGGTATTCGCATGACCAACGCCCCGGAGGCCGTGGCCATTAACTTTGCCATCATGAAAAACGGGGCCATCCCGGTGCCGGTATCCCCTCTTTGGGCCAAGGAAGAAGTGGCCTTCGTGTTGAATAATGCCGAATTCAAGGTGTTTTGTGTAAGCTTCCCCTTAATGGAGGCGGTCGAGGCCAGCAAACACGAATGGGAATTCCCCACTAAAGTGGTGGTGGTGGGTGGCAAACCGGAAGATGTGGAGGCCAAGGGCTACGTGTCTTTTGCCAAGGCCATTGCCACCGCCAGCGACCAGTTTGAAAACGTGATGGTGAGCAAGGATGACATCGGGGTCATCCTGTACACCTCCGGCACCACCGGCCAGCCCAAGGGTTGCGTGCACTTTGTCAAAGAAGTCTATGTGGAAGCGCAACTGGTCAATAAATATGTGTGGAAGCTGAAGCCCGGGGAAGTTTTAGGCGGTTCGGCGCCCGTGTCCTTTGCGGCTGGTTATGGTACCTTCTGCATCATCCCCTTTGCCGGCGGCGCGGCCATTTCCCTTCTCCCCAAGTTCACCCCGGACGACATGATGGCCACCATTCAGAAGCACAAGGTAAATGTGGTTACCGGTCTCCCCACCGCCTACCGCAAGCTCTTGGAGATGCCCAACTTCGACGATTACGACTTGTCCAGCGTGCGGATGTACACCACCGGCGGCGATGCCCTCACGGGCAAGACTTTGTCCCAGTGGATGGCCAAAACCGGCAAGCCCATCTGGGAAGGTTTGGGCGGCACCGAGATGATGCACTTGGTGACCTCCACCGCGGTGGGGGATGTGCCGGTGGCCGACTCCATCGGCAAAGCCATCCCCGGCTTTCAGATCAAAGTGATCCGGGAAGACGGCACCGACGCCGCACCGGGCGAAGTGGGCAGCATGCTCATCAAAGGCCCCACCGCCACTTTGTATTGGAAGCCCTATGTTCAGGAGGAAAGACTCCTGAAAGCCATGAAAAAGGGAATCAAAAACGGCTGGAACATGATGGGCGACGCCGTCATCATGGACAAAGACGGTTACATCTTCTTCCAGGCCCGGGAAGACGACATGATCAAGTCTTCCGGCTTCCGTCTGGCCCCCACCGAAATCGAGGACGCCATCATCCGGCATCCGGCGGTGCGGGATGATGCAGTGGTGGGCATCCCGGACGAAATCCTGGGCCAAAAGGTGGTGGCCATGGTGGAGCTGGAACCAGGCTATACTCCCTCCCAGGAGCTGGCCAACGACATCATCAAATCCTGCATGGACGTCTTGGCCACCTATAAGCTCCCCCGGGAGGTGGTGTTCCTGGAGTCCATCCCCCGGACCCCCACCGGTAAGATCATCAAAAAAGACCTCCGGAAAAAATATCCGGAATATCCCAACAAGTTCACCCCGAAAATCAAATAAAGGGAGTACTACGGGCCATAAAGGAAAGGGTGTCGCCCCGGGGCTTCGGCCCCGGGCCACCCACATTAGTCTTGATTCACTTCTTTATTTTTGCTCTCCGGAAGGGGGGCTCCATCCGGGCCTTGCTGTTGCCCGCCTGGAGCCCTTTTTCTTTTGACATTGCCCCGGCCGGAGTTTAAATAGTAAATGGCGGAAGCAAAGGAGAAGCGTTGTGCCGAATGTCGTGGTGGTGGGTACCCAGTGGGGTGATGAAGGCAAGGGGAAGATTGTGGATCTCCTGACCGACAAGGCCCAGGTGGTGGTGCGGTATCAGGGGGGCAACAACGCCGGTCACACCTTGGTGGTGGGCGGCGAAAAATTCATCTTCCATCTTATTCCCTCCGGCATCCTTCATCCCCATACGGTGTGCTGCATCGGTAATGGCGTGGTTCTGGATCCTGAGGTGCTGCTTGCGGAGATTGACCGCCTGCATTCCCGGGGCGTGCCGGTGGGACCGGAGAACCTGCGGATCAGTCCCCGGACTCAGGTTATCCTCCCCTACCACCGGCGTCTGGACCTGGCCCGGGAACGGGTCAAGGGCCCAGGCAAGATCGGCACCACCGGCCGGGGCATTGGTCCCTGTTATGAGGACAAGGTGGCCCGCCGGGGCATCCGGGTGGCGGAGCTGGTGGACCCGGAAGTCTTCCGGGTCAAACTCGAAGAAATTCTGCCGGAAAAAAACTTTTTTCTGGAAAAATTTTTCGGGGAGGAGCCCCTTCACTTTACCGAAATCTACGAACCTTATGTGGCCATGGGCCAGCGCCTCAAACCCCTGGTGGCCGATGTCTCGGTTTTCCTGGAGGAGGCCGGCCGGCAGGGGAAAAACATCCTGTTCGAAGGGGCCCAGGGCACCCATCTGGACATTGACCACGGCACTTACCCCTTTGTCACCTCTTCAAATCCAGTGGCTGGCGGGGCCTGCACCGGGGCCGGGGTGGGCCCGGGGGTCCTTCACCGGGTCTTGGGTATTGCCAAGGCCTACACCACCCGGGTGGGGGGCGGGCCTTTCCCTACCGAGTGTCTGGATGCGGTCGGTAAGCATCTCCAAGAGGGCGGGGCTGAATTCGGCTCCACCACCGGCCGTCCGCGACGCTGCGGCTGGCTGGATCTGGTGGTTCTCCGGGAGGCGGTCCGGCTAAACGGCCTCACCGGGCTGGCCATCACCAAGTTGGATGTGCTTACCACCCTGGACCCGGTGCGTCTTTGTGTGGGTTATGAACTGGACGGAAAAAAACTTTTTACCATGCCTGCCACCCTCCCGGAGCTGAGCCGCTGCCGTCCGGTGTTTATGGACTTTCCTGGTTGGAAAGAAGACCTCCGGGGTCTCCGGCGCTTTGAAGATTTGCCCCCCAATGCCCGAAATTATCTCCAAAAGGTGGAGGAGCTGGCCGGGGTGCCCCTTATGATCATCTCCGTGGGCCCGGATAGGGAAGAAACCATTATCCTCCGGGACCCTTTCCTTTGAGGGGTATTGGCGGGACCAGATCCGCGCCCGCCTGAGATGGGCTTGGAAACTCTCACTTTTGTAAAAGAAATGCTGACAAGAAAATCAAATCCTTGCCGATACCCAAGGTGATGAGGCCATGCTTAACTATATCCTGGGATATGGGGGTCAAAGCCTGGCCCCGGGGAGGATACGGTGGGCCTTACGGCAGGGATTTAGACCGCCATTCCCTCATTGAGGTCTGATACATGGCCGGGAAAAAAATCAGGGGGGCCGGGGAGTTCAAACAGTCCCAGAAATCCCGTACCCGTGTCCCCCCGCCCAGCGGCGGCACCGCCTCGGCAGCAGAGAATGAACCTCAGTCACACAGGAAGTCGCATATGCTGGAAATCCGCTTTCATGGCCGGGGAGGCCAGGGCGCCGTCACCTCGGTGGAGCTTTTGGCCCTGGCCGCCATCGAGGAAGGTAAGTTTGCCCAGGGCTTCCCCAGCTTTGGCCCGGAGCGTCGGGGCGCGCCGGTGCTGGCCTTTTTGCGCATCGACGACAAACACATCGGTCTGAGATGCAAGATTGCCCACCCGGACGTGGTCCTGATCCTGGATCCGACCCTCATCCGCATCCAGAAACCGGCGGCCGACCTCAAACCAGACGGCACCATTGTCCTCAACAGTCCCAAGAGTCACGCCCAGGTGCGCCAGGAGTATGGCTTCAAGCACCGGCTGGCCCTGGTCGATGCCAACACCATTGCCCGGGAAATCCTCGGGGTGCCCATCACCAACACCACCATGCTGGGCGCCCTGATCAAGGCCACCGGCGTGGTGCACCTGGAGTCGTTGGAGACCCCCCTCAAAGAGCGCTTCGGCCCCCTGGCCGCCAAAAATTTCCAGGCCATGAAAGCCGCGTACGAGAAAACGGTGGTGGAGGAAGCCCAACCGTGAAACCCTTGGAGCAGATCACCTGGCAGGAGATTGAACTGGGGGGACTCCTCCGGGAACCCGGCAGTGCCCGGGCCTATCGCACCGGCGACTGGCGCAGTCAGCACCCGGTGTGGACAAAGAGCCGCTGCATCCGCTGCGGCGTGTGCTGGACGGTATGCCCGGAACCCGCCATTGTGGAGGAGCCCGGGGGCTACTTTGACATGGACCCCAATTACTGCAAGGGCTGCGGCACCTGCGCCCGGGAGTGCGTCACCGGCTGTATCACCATGGTGCCCGAGGAGGAATAAGTCATGAGCGCCAAGGCTGCTTCCACCAAACGGGTGGGCTTGGAGGTCTCCATCGCCGTAAGCCATGCAGTGGCCTTGGCCCGGGCGGAGGCCATCGCCGCCTACCCCATTACCCCCCAGACTCACATTGTGGAGCACCTCTCCAGCATGGTGGCCAACGGCGAGCTGGAGGCGGAATTTGTCAATGTGGAGTCCGAACACTCCGCCATTTCCGCCTGCATCGGCATGTCGGCCACCGGGGCCCGGACTTATACAGCCACCAGTTCCCAGGGCCTGGCCCTTATGCACGAGATTCTCTTCATTGCCAGCGCCATGCGCTTCCCCATCGTCATGACTGTGGCGAACCGGGCTCTCTCCGGCCCGTTGTCCATCTGGAACGACCACAGCGACATCATGGCCGCCCGGGACATCGGCTGGATCCAGCTCTTCGTGGAAAACGGCCAGGAGGCCTTCGACCACACCATCATGGCCTTCAAGATTGCCGAAAATCCGGAGGTGCTGCTCCCCACCATCGTCAACCTGGACGGCTTCATCCTGTCTCACGTGGTGGAAGCCCTCACCCTTTTGGATCAGGACACGGTGGATCAGTTTTTGCCCCCGTACGTGCCCCGGCATCAGTTGGACCCCAAACATCCGGTGACCATGGGGGCCTTTGCCATGCCGGAGATTTACACGGAGGTGAAAATGAACCACCAGGTCACCCTGACCAACTCCTACGCGGTCATTTTGAAGGTCTGGGAGGAATGGGGCCGCCTCACCGGTCGGCATTATCAGCCGGTGGAGCGCTATCGCACCGAGGACGCCAAGGTGCTGATTCTGATCATGGGCTCCCTTTCCGAGGTGGCGGAAATCGCTGTGGACGAGATGCGGGCTGCCGGTATGCCGGTGGGATTGCTCACCCTGCGCCTGTGGCGGCCCTTTCCCTTTGAGGCCCTTAGGGAGGCGGTTGACGGCGCCGAACTCCTGATTGTCTGCGATCGGGCCCTGTCCCCCGGCGGCCCTGGCGGCCCGGTGATGAGTGAGGTCCGGAGCGCCCTATATCCTTTGCCCCAACGGCCCCAAATCCTGGGTTACATTGTGGGCTTGGGCGGCCGGGATGTGCCCCCGGAGGCCTTCAAGGATATTGTGGCCCAAGCCTTGAAAGAGGTTGAGCAAGGTCCTTCCAGGGAATTCACCCTTTATGGAGTGCGAGGCTGATGGAGAAGTTCGGCTACGCGGAAAGCCAGAAATACGATGTATATGCCGCCCGGCTTATGCCCCGGGAGGAGTATTTCACTTCGGGACACCGCTCCTGCCAGGGTTGCGGGGAAGCCTTGGCGGTCAGGTGGGTGACCAAGGCCATCGGCAAGGACGCGGTCATCGCCCACGCCACCGGCTGCATGGAGATTGTCTCCTCCGGTCTGCCCCAGACCGCCTGGATGCACCCCTGGATTCATGTGGCCTTTGAAAATACCGCGGCGGTGGCCGCCGGGGTGGAGACCGGTTTCAAGATCCTGGAGCGCAAAGGCAAACTCCAGGGGCCGCGCCCCAAGGTGGTGGCCATGGGCGGGGACGGCGGCACCAGCGACATCGGCCTCCAGGCCCTCTCCGGGGCCCTGGAGCGGGGGCATGACTTCACCTATGTGTGCTGGGACAACGAAGCCTACATGAACACCGGCATCCAGCGCTCCAGTTCCACCCCCTTCGGGGCCATGACCACCACCTCGCCGCCGGGGAAGCGGAGCATCGGCCAGTCCACCTGGAAGAAGGACATGGTGGCCATTGCCGTGGCCCACGGGATTCCTTACGCGGCCACTGCCAGCCCCAGTTATGTTTTTGACCTTTATTTCAAAATCAAAAAGGCCCTCGAAACTCCGGGCCCGGCTTATGTCCATGTCCTGTGCGTCTGCCCCACCGGCTGGCGCTCACCCACGGACCTGACCGTGCGCCTGGGGCGTCTGGCGGTGGAGACCGGCGTCTTCCCTCTCTTTGAGGTGATAAACGGCAAATACCAATTGACGGTCAACCCCCATCGCCTAAGACCGGTCCGGGATTATCTCAAGCCCCAGGGACGCTTCCGGCACCTCAGGGACCCGGAAATTGATTTCATCCAGAGACAGGTGCTCCGGCGCTACCGGGATCTGTTGTCCCGCTGTGGCCTGCCTGAGCCGGAAATTCCTTTTCCTGTCCCCGAAGAACCGGCGGAAGAGGGTGTGTGATGGATCTGCCGCGCTTGGAAAGCATTCTCTCCAAATATGAAGGGGAAAGCACCGACCTCATCCCGGTGCTCCAGGACATTCAGGACACTTATCATTATCTCCCTAAAGACGAACTGAAAGAAGTGGCCAGACGTCTGAAGGTGCCGCTGACCCAGATTTACAGTGTGGCCACCTTTTACAAGATGTTCAGTCTGGTGCCCAAGGGGGAGCACCAGTTAAGGGTGTGTCTGGGGACCACCTGCCACCTCAGGGGCGGGCCCCGCTTGTTACAATCCCTCCAAAACCGGCTGGGAATCGAACCGGGATACACCACCAAAGACGGGGTCTTCTCCCTGGAGACCGTGGGTTGTCTGGGCTCTTGCGCCCAGGCTCCGGTGATGATGGTGGACGACAAATACTATGCCCGGGTTACGGTGGACAAGGTCCCCAAAATTTTGAAAATGTACCAGAAATAGCTGGCCGCCGTCGGGGTGCCTAAGCCACCTTTGAGGCGGCCTCCGGATGGTGACGACTAAGAGCTTCAAGAGACCCAGCGATGCCCAGATTTGAATCCATCGACCATTTGAACGAATATCGCCGGAAGCTGAAGGCCACCCGGGACCCCAATCAGCCCACCGTGCTGGTGTGCAGCGGCCCCGGCTGCCTCCCCATGGGCAGCGAGGAGGTAGCTCAAGCCTTTAGGGAAGCCTTGGCCAACAAAGGCCTGAACGGTAAGGTTCTTCTTAAGACCTGCGGCTGTCAGGGCCTGTGCGCCCTTGGGGTGAAAGTCCTCATCCGTCCCCAGGAGATTGCCTACCAGCGGGTCACTCCCAAGGATGCCGGCGAAATTGTGGAGACCACCCTGATTGAGGGGGGCATTGTGGACCGCCTGGTGTACCACGACCCGGTGAGCGGCGAGGCCCGGGTCCACAAAAGCGACATCCCTTTCTATCACAGCCAGGTGCCCATTGTCCTCAGAAAATTGGATCTCATTGATCCGGAAAGTCTGGACGACTACCTGGCAGTAGGGGGCTATCGCTCGCTGCGCAAAGTGTTCTTCTCCATGACCCCGGAGGAGGTCATTGACCAGGTGGAGCTCTCGGGGCTTCGGGGCCGGGGAGGCGCCGGCTTCCTCACCGGCCGCAAGTGGCGGCTGGCCCGCCAGGCGGAAGGCTACCCCAAATTCATCATCTGCAACGGCGACGAAGGCGACCCCGGGGCCTTCATGGACCGGGCCGTTATGGAGGGGGACCCCCACGCCGTCATCGAGGGCATGATCATCGGGGCCTATGCCATCGGGGCCCGCCAAGGCTACATTTATGTGCGCCACGAATACCCCTTGGCGGTGAAACGCCTGAAGCTTGCCATTGAGCAGGCTCGGGAGGCGGGCTTTTTAGGGAACAACATCCTCCGCGCCAAATTCAGCTTCGACATCAAGATCAGTCAAGGAGCGGGAGCCTTTGTGTGCGGCGAGGAGACCGCCCTCATGGCCTCCATCGAGGGTTTTATCGGCGAGCCCCACCCCCGGCCCCCCTACCCGGCCCAAGCCGGGCTTTTCGGCCTCCCCACCGTGATCAACAATGTGGAAACCTGGGCCAATATCCCGGAAATCATCAATATGGGGGCTGAATGGTTTGCCTCCCAGGGAACCGAGACCAGCAAAGGCACCAAGGTCTTTTCCCTGGTGGGCGCGGTGAACCACACCGGCTTGGTGGAAGTGCCCATGGGAACCACTCTGCGCCAGATCATCTACCAATTGGGAGGAGGCCTGCGCAACAACCACCCCTTCAAGGCGGTGCAGACCGGCGGCCCTTCAGGGGGGTGCATCCCCGCCCAATTTCTCGACCTGCCGGTGGATTACGACAGCCTCCAGCAGGTGGGCTCCATCATGGGCTCGGGGGGCATGATTGTCATGGACCACACCAGCTGCATGGTGGATGTGGCCCGATATTTTATCGAGTTTCTCTATCAGGAATCCTGCGGCAAGTGCACCCCCTGCCGGGAGGGTCTGAAGCAGCTTAGGCATCTTTATGAGGAAATTACTCACGGCCGGGGAGAAATGGCTCACCTGACTCTGATGGAGGACCTCTGCGCCGCCATGGCCACCGCCTCCATCTGCGGCCTGGGCCAGAGCGCGGTAAATCCGGTGCTTTCCACCCTCAAGTACTTCCGGGAGGAATACGAGTCCCACATCCGGGATAAGAAATGCCCGGCCTTGGTCTGCCGGCCCCTCCTCAAGTACACCATTGACCCGGAGACCTGTACTGGCTGCCTCGCCTGTGTGCGGGAATGCCCGGTGGGTGCCATCAGCGGGGTCAAAAAGGAGGCCCAGGAGATTGACCAGGAGCTTTGCATCAAATGCGGCCTGTGCTTTGAGGCCTGTCAGTTTGACGCGGTGAGAAGGGAGTAAGGCCCATGCCCTTGCGCAAACTTGCCGACCAGGTGAAGGCCCCCACCATTGAAGAAGTGGGACTGTATATCAACGGCATCCAGGTTCGGGCCGACACCTCCTGGACCGTGCTACAGGCGGCCCGGGCTCATGGCTTTGAGATTCCCACTTTGTGTTATCATCCGGATCTGCCCTCTGAAGGCCACTGTCGCCTGTGTGTGGTGGAAATCGGCGAGCCCCCCCGCACCCGGCTGGTAAACGCCTGTACCTATCCGGTGGAAGCGGACCTTAAGGTGCAAACCCACTCGGAGGCCGTCAGACACGCCCGGGGTATCGTTCTGGAATTGCTTCTGGCCCGGGCCCCCAAGGCTGAGATCATCCGCCAACTGGCCGCCCAACACGGGATCCACGAGACCCGCTTCCACATCGAGGACCCGGAGGAGCTTTGTATACTTTGCGGTCTGTGCGTCCGGGCCTGCCGGGAGATTGTCGGGGTGAGCGCCATCTCCATGGCCTTCCGCACGCCCGAGAAACAGGTGGCCACCCCCTTCAAGGAGGCCTCCGAAGCCTGCATCGGCTGCGGCACTTGTGCCTTCATCTGCCCCACCGGCGTCATTCCATACACTGAGAAAGATGGAGTGCGCACCATTTGGGGCCGCAACTTCGAACTTCAGCCCTGCAGCGTCTGCGGCAATTACATCGCCCCCAAGGCCCAGCTGGAATACTGGGCCAGCCTTACCGGGGACCCGGTGGAAACCTTCTTTGTCTGCCGGGATTGCCGGTAACTTTTTTCTGCCCGGGAGTATGGGGGGAGAGGTATAGGCTCACCAGGTCCCTCTCCCCCACAAAGAATCGGTTCCCCCCAAACTTATTTAATCCCCTTTAATCCCCGCCCGTCTTCGGGCCATTTCCGCGGCCATGAAGATGGCGGCCTTTAGGCTCCCCGGATGGGCCTGCCCTGTACCCGCCAAATCATAGGCGGTGCCGTGGTCCACACTGGTGCGGATGATGGGCAGTCCCAAGGTCACATTCACCGCGTCCATGAAATGCAGGAGTTTCAAAGGGATGAGACCCTGGTCATGATACATGGCGCAGATGGCGTCAAATTCCCCCTGGGCGTGACGCCAAAACAGGGTGTCTGCTGGAAAGGGGCCGGATACCGGCAAGCCCTCCCCCCGTGCCTCCAAAACCGCAGGAATGATGATGTCCCTTTCTTCGGTGCCAAAGAGCCCCCCCTCACTGGCGTGGGGGTTAAGGGCCGCCACCCCCAGTCGGGGTCGGGGTATGCCAAAGTCCTGCTTCAGGGCCCGACAGGTAAGGTGAAACAGGCGGATCAGGCCGTCAGTACTCAGACGCTTGGGCACCTCGCCCAAGGGGCAGTGGATGGTGGCCAATACCACCCGGAAATTACCCCCGGCCAGCATCATAGCCACCTCCGGCGCGCCGCTTCTGTCCGCCAGGAGCTCGGTGTGACCCGGGTAGTCGTACCCCGCCAACTTCAAGGCGGTTTTGCTGATGGGGCCGGTGACCATACCTCCCACCGCTTTTTTCAGGGCCAGATCCACTGCGGTGATGATGTAGGCGACCATCGCCTGGCCTGTAGCCGGGGTGGGCCGCCCAGGCCCCAGATCCTCCTGGGTCAGATGGGACAGGGCCATAAGGTCAATGGTCCCGTGGCGAAAATCTCCCTGATCAGGATTCGCCACCGGCTTGAGGTGAAGCTCCGGGGCCAGCTGCCGCCGGGCCCGCTCAAGGGCATTGAGGTCCCCTAAAACCAGAGGGCGGCAGACCTTATACACCTCCGGGTCAGATAAAGCCAAAATCAGGATTTCCGGGCCCACCCCCACCGGATCCCCCATGGTGAGGGCCAAGATAGGACGGATGTCGGTATGGTTTTTCATCTTCTCAGGGTTGTCGAGGTTCTTTAAGACCTGCTGCCAAAAGAGGGACTTCTTTCCCTCCCATCTGCGTCCTTTCCTTCATTTGGGGAGGCAATTTTTTGACTTCCAGATCAAGCTTCCCAGACCGGAGGGCCACTTTGACGGCGTGATGGAAAAAGTGTCCCGGGTCTTCCCCGTAAAGTTTGGCCCCGCCCCCACCGGATATGGTAAAAGGCACGCCGGCCCACTCTCCGTTGAAATAGCCGTGGATATGTCCGGCAAAAATGTGGCTGACCCCCCCGTGTCGGAAAAGGTCGGCCAAGCGCCAGCCCCACTCCGGGGGGAGGCAATGACGATGTTCACCCCCACGGGGGTCAAAAAGGGGCACGTGCAGGAACACCAAGCGCCAGGGGTAAGCCCGGGCCTTCTCCAGCTCCTCCGCAAGCCATCTCAGGGACGCCTCGTTCAAGGAGTCCAAGCGAGCGTTATCAAATATAATAAAATAGGCCTTCCCCAGGGAAAAGGCGTAATTTTCCGGGCCGAACAGCCGGCGGTAAAGAGGCCGGCCTTCCTTGACCAGTTCATGGTTGCCCACGGTCACCAAAAGGGGCTTAAACAAATGTTCCCGGACCTGACTGAAGAACAGCCGATATTGCTCCAGCTCTGGTTGATCCACCACATCACCCAGATGAATGACAAAAGCCACTTCAGGGTCCTCATTCAGCTTTTTGAGGAGAGCTGAAAAAACCCGGCGGCTGCCGCGGCTATCGCCCAGGACGGCAAAGGCGGGGTTTTCCGGAGGATTGGCCTTGAGCAGCTTGAGTTGGCACACATTCCATTCCTGAGCCGGAAGGGGGGTGTTGGAGCAGCCTGAGACCTGTAGCCAAACAAGCCCCAGCCATACTAAAAGGAGCAGAACCCGCGCCGGTCGCTCCCGGGTTTGTGGGCTTTTCCCGGTCATGCCGTTTTTCTGATTTTTCCCTGCCATTTATGGAGGAAATGTGCCACAATAGGGCACCATCACTATCACCCGTTCGGGAGCCGATGTCAATGGTGGAAGCTCAGGAAAGGCAACCAAAAGTCACCAAATTGGGTCTGATCGGGGCCGGCAGTATGGGAGGGGCCCTCATCCGGGGGCTACTGGCCTCCGGCTGGACAAACAAGGATAACCTGGTGTTTTACGACCCCGACCCCCAGCGCCGTGCGGAGATGGCCCAATTGGGGGTCAGGGCGGCCCGGGACAACCCGGAAGTGATGCAGTGTCCGGTCGTTGTCCTGGCCGTCAAGCCCCAAGTCCTCCCGGAGGTTCTGGCGGAAATCCGGGATTTCACCAGCCCCCGGCAGGTGGTTATTTCAGTGGTGGCCGGGGCTGCCCTTAAGCTTCTGGAAGAAGCCCTCCCTCGCTGCCGGGTGATCCGGGCCATGCCCAACACCCCCCTCATGGTGCAGGCGGGCATGACCGCTCTGGCCCCAGGCAGCCGGGCCGCCCCCGAAGACGTGGCGTTGGCCCTGGGCCTTTTCCGGGCCGTGGGGCGGGCCGAAGTGGTGGCGGAATCCCACCTGGACATAATCACCGCCTTAAGCGGCAGCGGCCCGGCCTTTATCGCGGTCTTCCTGGAAGCCCTGGCCGACGGCGCGGTGAAAATGGGCCTGCCCCGATCCCAGGCCCTGGAGTTCGCCGCCCAGACCCTTCTGGGCACTGCCCGGCTCATCCTGGAGAAAAACCTCCACCCCGGACTCCTGAAAGATCTGGTGGCCTCCCCTGGAGGCACCACCATCCACGGCCTCTTCGCCCTGGAACAAGGCGCCTTCAGGGCCGCGGTCATGGGCGCCGTCGAAGCCGCTGCCCGACGGGCAGAGGAGTTGGGGAGGCGGTAAGATTCCGGATTTTGGGGGAAGCATGTGTGCGGGGAGGCAAGGAGCGGCCCACTGGCCCCTCTCCCAGAACCTTTTGCCCCAGGCTCAAATCAGCCGCAAATGAATATCCACCGCAGGAGCGCTGTGGGTGAGGGCGCCCATGGAGATGAGGTTGACCCCCGTGGCCGCCACTTGGGGGAGGCGCTCCAGGGTCAGGCCGCCGGAAGCCTCAAGTAGCGCCCGTCCGGCCGTGAGTTTCACCGCCTCAGCCATGGCGGCTTCGTCCAGATTGTCCAGCATGATGATATCGGCGCCGGCGGCCAAGGCCTCCTTAAATTCCTCCAGGCTGGTCACCTCCACTTCGATTTTGAGCAGGTGGTGGGCCTTTTCCCGGGCCAGGCGGACGGCCTGGGTGATGGAACCCAAGGCGGCCAGATGGTTGTTTTTGATGAGGATGCCGTCGTAGAGGCCGAAGCGGTGGTTGTGTCCGCCTCCCACCCGCACGGCGTATTTTTCCAGGGCCCGCCAGCCGGGGGTGGTCTTGCGGGTGTCCACAATGGCGACAGGAAAACCGGAGACGGCGCTGACCATCCTCCGGGTGAAGGTGGCGATGCCCGAAAGGCGCATGAGGAAGTTCAAGGCGGTGCGCTCCCCGGTGAGGATGGCTGCCAGGGGCCCCCGCACCTGAGCCAGCACTTCCCCGGAGGCCATTTCCTGGCCTTCCTCCGCAGAAGGGAAAAACTGCACCCGGGAATCCAGCTTCTGAAAGACCCGGCGGGCCACCGGAAGCCCGGCCACCACCAGCGGCTCCTTGGCCCGTATCTGGGCCGCCCCCTTGCGATCCGGGGGGATCAAGGCCTGGGTGGTCACATCCCCCGGGCCCAGGTCTTCCTCCAGGGCCAACTCAATGAGCCGGTCCACCAGACAGTAGAATTCCGGGAAACCGGCTGTAGAGTTCTGCTCCAGCCAACACATAATGACCCGCCTTTCAAGCCTCCCTCGGACAGAGGACCGCTAAGCTCCTGAGCCTGCCGCCGACGCCGAACTCAATCGCTATCCTCAATCCACCAGATGATGCAGGCCCCTTCCCCCTTGAATCCGGGATCGGCATCCAATGGGGTGTATTCCCCGAAACAGAGCCCGGAGCATTCCCCTTTCTCGTGATCCCAGAAATTGCACCGCTCATAGACACAATAGCCCAAATGGGGGATGGGGCAGACGACTTTGCTTAAGTCATCCATGAGATTCCTCGCCAACAGCCGAAATATTTGGGGCGGTAATCAGCCGGTTTTGCCCTATTGGCCCAATTTTTGCCGGGTCAGCCAACATGTCATAGTACCGCTGGGCTTCCGTAAGTTTCCCCCGTTTGGCACACCCTTGGGCATAGATGCGGCATTTTTCCTCCAGGGTGCACCGGGCTGCCTCCCGGAAGGAGGAGGGCAATTCCGGTATTGCCAGGATTTTTTGCAAGGCAGCGATACGCCAGCGGTCCAAGCCCCACTGGCGGGAAAGCTGGTCATCATGCCCCCCCCGCTTGATGACCAGGGGTTCGGGGACCAAGCCCACCGGATGGCGCCAGCAGATGCGCAGCCATAGGTCGTAGTCCTCCGCTGCCGGCAGGTCCTCGTCAAACCCCCCCATCTCCTCAAACAGCCGCCGGCTGAGCACCACCGCCGAAGGGCTTACCATACAGCGCTTCAACGAGGGAAGGAACAGATCTCCCGCCAGTTTGCGATGCGTCTTGGGGGGATTTACCCGGACGCCATTTTTTATCCAGAGTTCCTCGGTCTGGCAGATCAACAACCCCGGATGGGCCTCAAGGTAGGCCATCTGGCGCGCCAGCTTTCCGGGAAGCCAGAGATCATCGGAGTCCAAAAAGGCCAGCCATTCCCCCCGGGCCACCTGGGCCCCCAGGTTGCGCGCGGCGCTCACCCCCCGACGGAGAGCGCAGCGCAATCCGATGATTTGTCGAAAAACGCCTCCCAGCCTTTCCAGAGTGCCATCTTCTGAGCCATCGTCCACAACGATGATCTCGTAGCCT
>Ga0078972_1007783_pt1 | contig 23362 bp, 24 predicted proteins | sample YelNatPaOPGAMG01_FD_67568 | JGI IMG/M metagenome (GOLD analysis project Ga0078972, IMG submission 67568) | Hot spring thermophilic microbial communities from Obsidian Pool, Yellowstone National Park, USA - OP-RAMG-01 (SPADES assembly) (version 2) | ecosystem: Environmental > Aquatic > Thermal...
AGAACAAACAGTGAATAGTGAGAAGTAAGCGGTAAATGGCAAATACTTATTTGCTGTCACGAAAGGCGAATGCCGGAGCCAACGATATTTCATATTTAAAGTTGATCAAGTATATGATAAAATATTATATTCGATATACTGCATGAGGGTATCTAAAGAGAAGGAGCATAAATTTGTCACCAATTGGAATTACAAATCAAGTTTCTTATTGGAGCGCATTTCTGGGAGGTATTTTAAGTTTTTTATCGCCGTGCATTTTTCCTTTGCTGCCTGGTTTTCTTGCTTTTCTCATCTCTTCTAAAGGGAAAAGAGGTCCGGTGTTCAAAGCGATCGCTTTTTCCTTGGGGCTTTCACTCATCTTCGTGCTTCTCGGTCTCGGAACTGGAACTTTTGGATTTTTTTTGATAGGGTACAAAAGATACGTTGAGATAGTAGGAGGTATTCTGGTACTCATCTTCGGACTGAGTTACACAGGATTGTTCACACTTCCGGTATTTGAGAAGGGCATATACATTCCTTTTAACAGAAACGTTGACAATTTTTGGAATGCTTTCGGTTTTGGAATCGTAACGGCTTTCGCCTGGACTCCTTGCATAGGCCCAACTCTCGGTGCGATATTGACGATAGCTGCGACGGGGAACACGCTTTCAGGAGGAATTATGCTTTCAATCTTTTCACTGGGCCTCGTTATTCCTCTTATAATAGCAGCATTACTGATCGATTTCATGAACAGATTCGTCGCTTTCTTAGTCAAATATCAAAGGTTGATAAATATAGTTGGTGGTATAATTTTAATGTTCGTTGGCCTTTTGATGATTTTCGGCAAATTAGCCCTTTTTGGGAGTATATAAGGAGGAATTGATCTTGAAAAAACTTTCGATCTTTTTGTTGTTATCACTTTTTTCGGTGAGTATTTTTGCTTATTCATTGAACGATGTACTTTTGAACAATTTCAACACGGCTATGACACTTGCAAAGTATGAAAATAAACCTTCAATAATAATTTTTTCGGATCCTACATGTTACTACTGTAACAAATTGAAAAATGATACGCTCTCGGTCCTTTCCGTTCAACGCTTCATCTCAAACAATTTCATAATGGCAGAGATATACCAAACTAATGATCTTGCAACTTTTGAAGGAAAAGTTTACACTTATTCACAACTTTTTAGCGGTTTTGGAATTCAGGGAACACCTACGCTCTTCTTTTTCACACCGGATGGAACACCGATAACTTACCTTCCTGGTTATCTTGGCCCATCAGATTTCACGAAATTACTTCAATACGTTGCATTAAAAGAGTACGTTAAAAAAGTTGATTTTAACACATTTGTCAAAACTCCCAACAGTTTCATCGGAACACCACAGATAATCAAAATAACCCAGAGTCAGGCTGCATTCATACTTAAAAATGATCCGATGGCAAAGAAGATAGATGCGCTTCCCTCTTCAGGCGCGGATCTTTTTTTAAAATATTTAGTTTACGGTAACGATGCAAATTCAATAGCTTCCACGATGCTAAAAAATGGGTTCTACAACATCTATGTAGTTGATTGATGATAGGTTACATAAAGCCTGATCCGGACGAGTTCAAGGTAAAGGAACTCAAAATTTACAACGCTTATTATTGCGGGATATGCACGTCGTTGGCAAGAAAGTATGGACCTTTTTCAAGGCTTATTTTGAGTTATGATGCAACTTTTTATTCGATCCTCGAGGATGCCTTTTCTGATTCTCAAAGGAAGTTTGGAAAAGTTAGATGCCCTCTTCCACCCTTTCAAAAAAGGATGGTCGTTAAGGGTAAAAGCGTTGATATTGGAACGGAGTTTTCGAAATTTGGTTTTGATCTCAAAATAGATGATATAAAAAGAGATTCAAACGGTATAAAACATCTGCTTTCTTTTGCACTCGTACAATTCAAAACTAATGAAAATTTTTTTCGTATATCAAAACCTTATCTCGATAAAATACTATTCTGTGAGATGACAGAGGAACCAGATCCTATGGAGGTTGCGGATCAGTTCGGGCGGTTTGCAGAATCGATAGCAAGATCTTCTAAAAATCTTGAAAGATCATCTATGATGATCTATCTCATCGGGCGGTGGGTGTACCTTATCGATGCTTTAGACGATCTCGAAAAAGATTTCAAGTCTAAAAATTACAATCCATTTCTTTTGAAATATAAATCGTTGCTCGGAGGAGAAGAAAGCTTCAAAGAGATCAAAGACAAAGAGAAGGCTTCGATTGATTTTTTGATGGTAAGAATTCAAGAAGAATTCGCAAAGATAGAAAATGATATGGTGATGAACAAAAATTTGATCGAAAATGTGTTATTCTATGGTATGCCAAAGGTCATGAAAAAAGTATTTGAAAAAAAGGATGATAAAGTATGAAAGACCCTTATGAAGTTTTAGGAGTTCGTCATGGTGCAACAAAAGAAGAGATAAGAGACGCTTACAGAGAACTTATAAAGAAATACCATCCTGACAAATTCAGAGACAATCCAGATATGAAAAATTTAGCCGAAGAAAAAGTCAAAGAGATAAATGAAGCTTACAACTATTTGCTCGATCATCAGGACGATGGATCATCTTCATCAGTCAACAGTGGAGATCAACAAATTTTCGATCAGGTACGTAAAAAAATAGACGGCGGGGATCTTTACGGAGCCGAAGATCTCCTCATCAACATCTCCGACAAGTCAAATCCCGAATGGTATTTTCTTAGCGGACTCATATATTTCAAACAGGGATGGTATGACAAAGCCGAAAGTTATTTGAGATATGCCCACGAAGCAAAGCCTGAAAATAAAGAGTACGATGAAGTTTACCGTCAATTTTTAAGATCCTCAAGGCACAATTACAATCCAACCATGTCAGGCAATCCAAATCAGGGTGGTGGCATGAACGATGAAGTTGGAACATGTCTTAGTTGTTGCGCCGCGCTTGCCTGCGCCGATATATGTTGTCATTGTATATGAAAAGCAGAACTATAGCATTTGGCTCTATATATTCCGCAATTTCAATTTTGCTTTTAACTTTTTCCGCTATCTTTTCCGACGATCTTTTCCTTTTGATGCTCTCTTCCATTCCGGTAGCGATCCTTTCGGAGAAATTCGGCAAACGTTTAGGGCTTCTTTCCTATGCAGTTGTCCTCGTTGTGGCCTTTTTGATCTTCCCGTTAAGAATATCGACGATGGGCTTCATCCTCTTGTTTGGACCTTACGCGATCCTGAGAACATTTTTTAAAGGGAAAAAAACATTTCAAATCATCTTTCATCTGATCATTCTCTTCGGACTTTCAGCCGTAGCTTATTCAGTGCTTTCATACATTTTGAAGATCGATCTCATATCTAAGTATTCGATCCTTGCCCTTTCAGTCTTCGCAATCGCTTTGATCCTTTATGAAAGATTAGTTGAATACTTCTCAAGGTGGTATTCAAGGGTTTTTGAAACTTACTTTGGGAGAAGTTGAATGCCTTACGATTCCTTTCTAATAACCAAACTGGTCAGTGGTATAGAAACTCCTGTATATCTAACGGGTATATATGACGGATCGAAGACCTCTCTTGTCTTCTCTCTCATGAAAGTTGATCTTATCTTTGAAATGGGAGAGTGGCCGCACTTCAGGATAACAAACAAACTAAAGATAGATAAAGATTACACTCCCTCGCAATTCGTATCTGTTGTAAGAGCAAGATTAAAGGGTGCAGTACTGAAGGAAGTCGAACAGATAGCCTTCGACAGAATTGTAAAATTTGAATTTGAAGTGAAAAATATGATAGGTGAAAGCGAGATCTTCGATCTTTACCATGAGGTCATGGGTACCTTCACGAATCTTGTACTCGTGAAAGATGGTAAAGTTGTGTGTGCGTTCAGAGAAGTTTCATCTTCAAAAAGGATGATCTTTGCAGGTACGACTTACTTTTTACCTTTTGAAGACAGGGTTGAGCCATGGAAAATAAGCGATGAAAATTTTTTAAAAGGTTCTGGCAGGTTAGATCAATTCCTTGTTAAAAATGTAAGAGGCTTTTCGAAGAAAGACGCTGTTGAGGTCACAAAACTTGCAGGCATAAGCTTTGATTCACAGATCGAATCGTTGAAAATTGAGGAGATAAAAAGGATAGTTGAAGTAATTCATGAATTGGTTGAAGAGATGGATGAAAGAACGGTTTACATCTCCTATGATGATGGAAAGCCCGTCGATCTTTACGCTTTCAAACCTTATGGTTCATTTGAAAGTTTTCCAGAGCCCTACGAAGCGATAGAATTCTTCTTAACTTCAAGAGCAAAAAAAGAACTTTTCAATTCAAAAAAAGAAGATCTTTTAAAAAGATTAAAGTATCTCATAGATAAAAATCAGGAGATAATGAGAAAGCTTTCGCAGGAAATAGCTGAGGTAAATAGCGCCGATGAATTCAAAAGGTACGGAGAACTTATAATCTCGAATCTTCATGCCTTGCCAAAACGTGCAAAAAGTGTCGAAGTGATAGATTGGGAAAGTGGAAAGACCTTATCTATAACTCTTGATCCAAAGATGGACGTTTCAAAAAATGCCCAGCACTTCTTTTCTCTTTACGATAAGTTGAAGAAGAAGGTTAACGGAATAAAGGAAAGGCAGACAGTCATAGAAAAGAGAATAGCATACCTTCAGGAAACATTTCACAATGTGAACGGCACATCGGATAGAACCGATCTCGATGAGATTACCAAAGAACTTGAAATCATGAATTTTATTCCATCGAAAAAACGCGTTAACCGTCCCAAGGTTGAATCCTCACCTTTAGTTTACGAATTCAACGGGTTCAAAATCCTTGTTGGCAAAAATAACATTCAAAATGATAGGATAACAAGGGCCGCTTCCGGAGACGATCTGTGGTTTCATGCGAGAGGAGTGCCAGGATCGCACACTGTAATAATAACCGGCGGAAGAATCCCTCCGGAAGATGTTGTAGAATTCGCAGCTTCTCTGGCAGGAGCACATTCAAAATACCGTAATGATAACTGGGCAGACGTCGATTACACCTACGTCAAATACCTCTCAAAGCCAAAAGGAGCGAAGCCCGGTTTCGTTTTGTACAAGAATTTCAAAACTATAAGGGTAAGACCGGGCTCCGATCTATGATTCACCTGCTTCTCACTTTCACCTTTGCCTTCTCGAATTCACAAACACCTGTTGGGCAGCTCTGTGCTCCTATATGAGCTATGAATTCATCTTTAAAATTCTCGTACAGAGAGATCACCGGTATATTTATTGATTGACCGAGACCGCAGAAAGACGTATCGCTTATCTCACGTGCAAGTTCAATTATTCTTGGCAAATATTCAACCTTCCCTGCTCCTTTAGATATCTCATCAAGAAGCGTATGGATCTCTCTCGTACCTTCACGGCACGGTGTACACTTACCGCACGATTCATGCATGTAAAATTTTGCGACTTTTTTGCCTACATCTACCGCACAATTTTCATCATCTATGACAAGCACCGCTCCCGAACCCAGGGAAATTCCATTTTTGATCGATTCATAATCGACAGGAGTGTCAAGCTTATTGGGAAGTACAAACGTCCCGGCCGTCCCTCCAGTCTGGATCATTTTCAACCCTTTGCCGTTTGCAACTCCACCGCCGAATCCATATATTATTTCCCTTAAGGTTGTTCCCATAGGAAGTTCGACAACTCCTCTGTTTGCAATATTTCCCATAAGAGAAAAGACCTTTGTTCCCCTCGATCTCTCCGTGCCGTAAGCCTTGAATGCTTTAGAACCATTCAAAATGATCCAAGGGATATTCGCAAAAGTTTCCACGTTATTTATAAGCGTTGGCTTACCGTAAAGTCCATGATCGGTCGGATATGGAGGCTTCAATCTTGGTCTTCCTATTTTTCCCTCTAACGATTCCATGAGAGCCGTTTCGTCACCGACAACGTAAGCGCCGGCTCCGGGTCTCACGGTTATCTTGAAAGAAAAATCCGATCCAAATATATTTTGACCTAAAAGTCCAACTTTCTCGGCATCATCTATCGCTTTTTGAATTTTTTGAATTGAATTGTAATACTCGCCCCTTATGTAAATGTATCCGATCTGAGCACCTATGGCGTATCCTGCAATAGTCATCGCTTCTATTATGGAGTGGGGATCTCCTTCCAGAATAAGTCTATCCTTGAAAGTACCGGGTTCTCCTTCATCTGCATTGCAAAGCACATATTTTTTATCACTTTTGGATTTAAGGGTCATTTCCCACTTAAGTCCGGTCGGAAAGCCGGCCCCACCTCTTCCTCTAAGACCGGAGTCCTTTATGATATCGATGATCTCCGCAGGCTTCATCTTCAAAGCAAGTGCGAGCGCTTTATATCCATCATTTGCTATGTATTCATCTATCTTATTCGGATCTATAAAACCGACATTCCTTAAAACTATTCTTGTCTCTTTGAACTTTGAAAGATTCGCCGGTCCTAAATTGTACGGTTCAACGAGCAGATGGCCGACCGTTCTACCTTTCAAAAGATGCTCTTCGAAAATTTCTTTGATGTCACCGGAAGAATTGACGATGTAATAAAGATCGTCTGGCAATATTTGAATTGGAACGCCCTTCCCGTAAAAGCCAAAACTTCCAGTTTCAATTATTTCTACGATCTCGGACATGTTATGATCTTTGACAAGTGCTTTCATCACTTCTTCGTATTCCTTTGAACCGTTAAGAAGACTGTTAGAATCAAGCGAAAAGAGGATCGTCATGACTTTACTCATTTTTCACCCTCCCTGTATGTCTTTATTATCTCATCGATCTTCTGGGGTGTTAAATTTCCGTAAGCCTCCCCATCTATCATCATAACTGGACCGACACCGCAAATTCCAAGGCATGACGTAGTTTCAAGTGTGAAAAGGCCATCCTTTGTCGTTTGACCAAAGTCTATCTTCAACGTCTCCTTGAGCTTTTTTGCTATCTGGGGTCCTTCAACTACATGGCATGGCAGACTTTCACAGAGCCTTATAAGGTGTTTTCCGCGTGGTTTTGTCGAATACATGCTGTAAAAAGTTGCCAGTTCATAAATTCTCTCGATTTTCACTTCAAATTCGTCAGAGATAATTTTTGCAGCTTCGATTGGGATCGAGTTTTCAAATAGTTCCTGCGTCGTATGAAGAGAACTTAAAATCATATCGCCTTTCTCCATTTCGGTAGATTCTATGTCCTTTATCTTACCCTTAAGGACTTGGATCCTATCCATTTCGATTTCCCCTTTCGTTAGTGAATTTTTTAACATGTGGATTTAAAAACTGGCGGAGGTGCTGGGACTCGAACCCAGAAGGCACGTAGTGCCACCGGTTTTCAAGACCGGCCCCTTAGCCGATTCGGGCACACCTCCGTCTTATGAATGATTTTAACACTTTTAATGAAAAAATTCAATTATTTTTTAGGCTGTGCAACCTCTGAACTGCCATTTCCTATCTTCGTCGCTTTACTCTGGTTCAAACCATGTATCAGTTTCTCTTTAGTCATGATAGCTTTCTGCGTTTGAGCATCAAAAGCTCTCATCATTGACATATCAAAGACCAAATCCATAGATTGATCGATCTGGGCTTCAGTTTTAGGATCAACGGCAGCGACTATGATATCATCACCAATTCTCGCGTGAAGCATAGTCTGATTTCCGAGAGGTTCAATGACATCAACCTTGACTTTAACAGTATTCTCAGCCGTTCCCGCAACGGCAAACATCTTGTCATAGATGTCCTCCGGCCTTACACCGAATATGATCTCTTTGTCCTTGTAATCTCCAAGTTCTTCCTCATAAATTTTCGGTATCTTTATGACCGATCCTTCTGAAAGTTTAACCCATAAAGCATTATCCTTCCATACAACGGTAGCCTTCATGAAATTCATCGATGGAGAGCCTATGAATCCGGCAACGTAAACGTTATCCGGATAATGGTAAATATCAAAAGGCGTACCTATCTGCTGGATCAAGCCCGTACTCATGACGACTATCCTATCAGCCATCGTCATGGCCTCAACCTGATCGTGTGTCACGTATATCATCGTTGCGTTCAACCTGACGTGAAGTTTTTTCAATTCCGACCTCATCTGGACTCTTAACTTTGCATCCAAGTTTGAAAGAGGTTCATCGAAAAGAAAGACCTTAGGGTTTCTAACTATTGCACGGCCAAGCGCCACACGCTGTCTCTGACCTCCGGAAAGCTGCTTTGGTTTCCTGTCGAGAAATTCTTCGATGCCGAGAATCTTCGACGCTTCCTTGACCCTTCTGTCTATCTCATCCTTCGGAAAATGTCTGAGTTTCAATCCGAATGACATATTCTGATAAACATTCATGTGTGGGTAAAGCGCGTAGTTCTGGAAAACCATTGCGATATCTCTATCCTTTGGTTCGACATCGTTCACAACCTTATCACCAATCTTAACCGTACCTTTTGTGATCTCTTCAAGTCCTGCAACCATCCTCAGTGTTGTGGTCTTACCGCATCCTGAAGGGCCGACGAGAACACAGAACTCCTTATCTGCGATGTTCAAATTGGCATCCTTAACGGCTTCAACTTTTTTTTCGTAAATCTTCCATACGTGTTCAAGTATTACATCTGCCATCATTACACCTCCTGATTGTCTTCTAACATTTCATCTATTGGATCTTTTAAAGCGGGAGCGGATCCCACATCGAGCATGTATATGTCCTTAACCTGCTCGAGAAAGTCCATGATCTTAACGTACCTCTCATACTTCAACACAGCAGCTTCAGGTATTCCATTTTTTGTTATTATCACATCCTGATTTTTCGCTTCCGAAAGCAACTTTGAAAGCTCGGCCTTGGCCTCCGCAACGCTGTAAAATTTTAATTTTTCGAGCATTTTACCTCCTTGACCATAATTATAGTCATTTTATTGATCCGTGTCAAGCAGAAAATTCGGACGCTTGAGTGGTAGTCTTTTTTGTGATATACTACCTAAGGTAAAATGAACTTTTTGGAGAGATGGCCGAGCGGTCGAAGGCACTTGCCTGCTAAGCAAGCGTGGGGTTCTCCCACCGTGGGTTCAAATCCCACTCTCTCCGCCATTATGTGCCCGTAGCTCAGCTGGATAGAGCGATAGACTGCGGATCTATAGATCGGGAGTTCGAATCCCCCCGGGCACGCCAAGGTGCATGATATGTTGAAAATAAAACTTGAAACTTTAAGGCACGAGTTAAAATTAAAAATCAGTGAATCGCTGGACTGGAAAGAGCTTGAATTCGAAGGTGAACTTTACAGATATTCGAAAGAGGTTTTAGTTGACCTCGATTTGAGTTTATCGAATGGTAGGATATACGTTCAGGGAAAGGTTAAAACAGGAATAATTCATCCGTGTGATCGATGTCTTGAGCCTGTTGATGTGCCAATAAACGGGAGTGTGGAGGCCGTTTATCTGCCTTCGGAAGAGGCTAAATTCGAAAGTGATGAATCCACAGGAGAAATTGGAACTTTTTACTACGATTCGCACGGTGATTTCATAGATTTGGAGGATAGGGTCGTGGAGGCTATCGTCCTTGAAATCCCCATGAAAGTTCTTTGCAAGCCTGATTGTAAAGGGTTGTGTCCACATTGTGGAATAAATTTGAACGAACATCCAGATCATGTGTGTCAGGAGGAAGAGGCGGAAAAAAGCAAATCACCTTTTAAAATCCTGAAAGATAAAGATATTTCTTGAATCGAAAGGAGAACGCAAATGGCTGTACCAAAGAAAAAGCCTTCTTTAACGAGAACTAACAGGAGAAGAGCAGTTTATTACAGGGCAAAAGATGTAACGGTGACCAAGTGTCCGCACTGCGGGGAACCGATGCTTCCACATCATGTTTGCATGAAGTGTGGGTATTACAACGGTAAACAGGTCCTCGAAGTTAAGGAGTGACATCGTTGGCGCACATAGCGCTTGACGCATTTGGAGGAGATCACGCTCCCTACGAAGAAGTAAAGGGAGCGCTTTTGTTCGTTGAAAAAACACAGCACAGGATCACACTTGTTGGGGATGAAAAAAAGATAAGACCTCTTATTCCAACAAATATAGATAGAATTGAGATCGTCAACGCTCCGGAACATTTTGGTATGAGCGATAAGCCGACAGAAATTTTAAAGATGCCGCTGTCTTCGATGAACGTTGCCGCATCACTCGTTAAAAATGGCAAGGCAGATGGTTTTTTAAGTGCCGGTAATACAGGTGCACTGCTCGTACTTGGAACATTCATGCTTGGAAGGATAAATGGAATTGAAAGGCCTGCGATAGCAACTGTTATGCCATCAAAGATCGGTGGAACGGTTCTCTTAGATGCCGGTGCTAACCTTTACCTTAAACCACAACATTACGTTCAATTAGGATCGATGGGGCTCGCTTACGCAGAAAAAATACTGAAACGACATAATCCTAAAGTTGGAATATTGAACGTAGGTGCTGAAGCCGAAAAGGGAAACGATCTTGTCAAAGAAGCTTACGATCTCATGAAAGAAAAATTTGGAGATCGCTTTTATGGTAACGCCGAGGGAAGGGACGTATTTTACGGAGAGGTGGAGGTCGTTGTGGCTGACGGATTTAACGGAAATGTAGTTTTGAAATCGGCCGAAGGACTTGGGCTGTTCATCTCTGAAATGCTCAAAGATTCCATAAAAAAATCTAATTTATTTCAAAAAATTGGTGCTTTGATGATGAAAGGAACTTTTCAGAACTTCAAAGAAAGCCTCGATTACAGGAAGTACGGTGGGGCATTTCTGCTTGGTGTAAAGGGAGTTGCCGTAAAGGCACATGGTTCATCCGATTCGAAAGCAATCTTTAACGCGCTTCAGGTTGCGGCGGATGGTGTGGAAGGGAAAATAGTTCAGGCCATAGAAGGAAGTGTGTGAGATGTGCGGGATATACGGTTTTATAGGTGAAGGAAAAACTGAAGACCTTGTGAATGGTTTACAAAAATTAGAATATAGAGGGTATGATTCGGCGGGAATTGCTTTCGTAAAAGATGGAAAACTCTTCGTTGAAAAGAGAACGGGTAAGGTCGAAGTCTTACGTAAAGCCCTGAAAGACCATATAGATGAACGTATAGGATCTGGCATCGCACACACGAGATGGGCAACGCACGGCATTCCCAACGATATAAATGCCCATCCACAGATGGATTGCAAAAAAGAGATCGCCGTAGTTCATAACGGAATAATAGAAAACTTCTCTCGGCTCCGCGAGCAGTTGATCTCGGAAGGGCACGAATTCGTGTCCCAGACAGACACCGAAGTTATTGCACATCTCATAGAAAAATATTTTAGAGGAGATCTTTTAGAAGCGGTAAGAATCGCAACGCTCGATTTGGAGGGAACTTACGCGATAGGTGTAATTCATGCGAATGTCGAAGATGAGATAATCTTTGCCCGCAGGAAAAGTCCTCTTGTACTTACATCAAACGAAAATGGAACTTATTGCGCTTCGGATGTTACACCTTTGATATCGTACGGCAGAGATGTAGTCTTTCTCGAAGATGGTCAGATCGCAAGATTGAAAAAAGGCAAATTCGATCTCTTCGAATCATCCGGAAAAACCGTTGAAAAAAATTTTTATCACGTCAGCTGGGATGAAAAGTCAGCAGAAAAAGGCGGGTACAAACATTTCATGCTGAAAGAGATCTACGAAGAACCACGCGTCATCTCCGATGCACTCACGGGCAGGATCAAAGAAAATAAGGTCTCTTTGAGTGAGCTCGACGGGTGGAAAGAATACATTAAAAACATAAGAAAGATCAACATCATAGCATGTGGAACGAGTTATCATGCTGGATTGATCTTCAAATATTTTCTTGAAAGTCTAAGACCTTTCGATGTCGAAGTTGAAGTTTCTTCCGAATACAGGTACAGGAACGTTCTTATAGATGATAAGGTTTTAAGTGTAGCGATAAGTCAATCCGGTGAGACGGCAGACACGCTTGAAAGTGTCAGGCTCGTTAAAGCATTGGGAGGGCGTGTGCTCGCCATTTCTAACGTTGTCGGTTCAACGCTGACGAGAGAAGCCGATAAAACCATTTACATAAATGCTGGGCCCGAGATAAGCGTAGCGTCCACAAAAGCTTACATCGGACAGCTGACCGTACTTTACCTTCTCGCATTCCATATAGATGAACTTCTTGGCGGGACAAATTCAAAGATGGTGAGCACCTTTATGAATTTGCCCGAGATGGTCGACAATTTCATGATCAAAACAGCCGGACAGATAAAAAATGTTTCGGATAAATACGTTGGATACACGAATTTCATGTACATAGGAAGGGGAATGAACTTTCCTGCCGCACTTGAGGGTGCACTTAAATTGAAAGAAATAAGTTATACCAATGCCGTTGGATATCAGGCCGGTGAGCTCAAACATGGTCCGATAGCGCTTTTGGATGAAAATTTTCCCGTTATGGCAATTGCCGTAGATGACGGTCTGAAGGACAAGATGCTTTCAAATATCCTCGAGACTAAAGCGAGAAATGCCCATGTTGTTGCGGTGGTGAGCGAATCGGATGAGAAAATTTCTGCTTCTGTTAATGATACAATAAAAGTACCGGACGTTGAAAATTACCTTTACCCGTTCTTTGTTGGTATCACATTCCAGCTTTTTGCCTATCACATAGCCAACGCCAGAGATTTAAACATAGACATGCCAAGAAATCTTGCTAAAAGTGTCACGGTTGAATAGAAAGAGGAGGAAATAATTTGTCAACGTTGAGAAAGATTTGTGATGAAATTCTTAAAGAGGAAGATCCCAATCTCGTGCTTTTAAAGATGAAAGGTCTAAGTTATTTGACGGATTATTTCGTCATAGTGACAGCCAATTCTAACGTGAATATGAGATCCATAAGGGACAGGATTCTGGAGATCCTTAAAGCTGCAAATCACCACGTGATCTTTTACGACAAAGGCGATGATCACGACTGGATGATAATCGACGCTGGAGAAATGGTGATCCACATATTCACGAAACAGGCGAGGGAATTCTACGATATAGAGTCACTCTGGTCGGACACCGATAGATTGGATCCTAAGGAGGTTTGAGATGTACGATCACGATGGAATAGAATCTAAATGGCAAAAGCAATGGGAAAAAAGTGGTATTTTTCACACGCTTAACCGTTCTGAAAAGCCAAAGTATTATTTTCTCGTGATGTTTCCATACCCATCTGGGACGATGCATGTCGGACATGTCAAAAATTACACGATAGGTGATGTTGTTGCCAGATACAAAAGGATGCGCGGGTACAACGTTATGAATCCATTCGGATACGATTCATTCGGTCTTCCTGCCGAAAATGCTGCCATAGCGCATGGAAATATCCATCCCAAAGAATGGACGATGAAAAATATCTCCACGATAAGAAATCAAATGAAGAAGCTTGGATTCAGTTACGACTGGGAGAGAGAAACGATAACGTGTGAAGAAGACTATTACAAATGGACTCAGTGGATCTTCTTGAAACTTTATGAAAAAGGACTGGCTTACAAGAAGAGCGGGCCTGTTAACTGGTGTCCATCGTGCAAAACTGTCCTCGCAAACGAACAAGTTGTGGACGGCAAATGTGAAAGGTGCGGAACGAAGGTCATCATAAAGCAGCTCGATCAGTGGTACTTCAAGATAACGGACTACGCAGAAGAGCTCGATTCATTCCTTGACAATTTAACCGGATGGCCAGAGAATGTTAAAACCATGCAGCGCAATTGGATAGGAAAGAGCAAGGGCGCGGAGATAGATTTCAAAGTCAAAGAAACAGGAAAAGAGTTGAAGATCTTTACAACACGTCCTGATACACTCTGGGGAGTAACGTTCATGGCCATTTCGGCCGAATCCCCGTTGCTCGGTGAACTCACGGCGCCCAGCAAAAAACATGAAGTTGAAGAATTTCTTGCGAACATAAATTCTACTGAAAATAGATTTGAAAGATTTTCAACAGATGCTGAGAAAGTTGGAGTCTTTCTTGGAACGCATGCCGTAAATCCAGTTAACGGTGAAGAGGTACCCATATACGTTGCCAATTACATACTCTACGAGTACGGAACAGGCGCAATAATGGCTGTACCTGCGCACGATACCAGAGATTACGCATTCGCGATGAAATATGGCCTTGAAATAAGAGAGGTTGTTTCATCTGATGGATGTGAACTTCCCTACACTGGTGAAGGCATTTTGAAGGATTCTGGTCCGTTCACAGGGATGAAAAATACGGAGGCAATAGAAAAGATCATAGAATATTCCGAAGAAAAAAAGATAGGGCGTGAAATAACTAATTATAAACTAAGAGATTGGCTCATCTCCCGTCAGAGGTACTGGGGAGCGCCCATTCCCGTCGTTTACTGTGACAAATGCGGGATCGTTCCAGTTCCAGAAAAAGATCTGCCCGTCAGACTTCCTGACGATGTTAAATTTGATCCTACTGGAAAATCTCCACTTTCTTACGATGAGCGGTTTCTCAGGACTACCTGTCCAAAATGTGGTGGGCCGGCCGTTAGAGAAAGCGATACGATGGATACCTTCGTCGATTCATCGTGGTACTATCTCAGGTACATCAACCCACACGAGAAGGATAAACCTTTCATCAAAGAGGATGTCGATGAATGGCTTCCGGTCGATCAATACGTCGGAGGCGTCGAACATGCCATACTTCACTTACTTTATTCTCGATTCATAACAAAAGTTTTGAGGGATGGTGGGTACATCTCATTCGATGAACCTTTTAAAAATCTCTTCACTCAGGGAATGATATACAAAGATGGATTCAAGATGTCAAAATCAAAGGGAAATATAGTTTCCCCTGATGAGATGGTTGAAAAGTATGGAGCGGATACACTTAGACTTTACATACTCTTCATAGGGCCTCCAGAAAAAGATGCTGAATGGTCTGAAGCCGGAATAGAAGGAGTTTACAGATTCGTTTTAAGGATGTGGAACTTCTTCGAAGAGATAATTCCCGTGATCCGTAATTCAAAATCGAAAGCGTACGATCTAACGGACGAAGAGTATGAAATAAGAAGAAAATTGAACTCCATCTTGAAAAAAATAACGCAGGATATCGAAGGTGCTTTCAGATTTAACACCGTTGTCAGTGGCTTCATGGAACTCATAAATTTGTTTTCTGAGTACGTTAAGTCAACTCCAAAGGAAAAATTGAACGGAGGACTTTTAAACGAATTCGCACATGAGTTCGTTCCTGCACTCTCACCATTCGCACCTCACATCGCTGAAGAGATATGGGAGATGATGGGAGAAAAACCATTCGTCACCAATGCAAAATGGCCAACTTACGATGAAGAAGCACTTAAGCCACACAAAGTTGAAATGGCTGTTATGGTAAACGGAAAGGTCAGATCTAAGATAGTTGTTGATGCCGATCTCTCGCAGGACGAGCTGACAAAAATTGCGCTTGAAAATGAAAAGATCAAACCATTCATGAATGGTGGTGTTCCAAAGAAGATTTTCTTCGCTAAAAATAACGTTATGAATATAGTTGTTTGATGGAAGGGGGAAGACAAAAAGATGAAAATTCCTGGTCCAGTAGCGAAGAGACTTGCACTTTATCACAGGTGTGTCACTTCGATGCTGTCAGACGGTAAGGACATAACTTCTTCACATGAACTTGGAGAAAGATTGATTCTTAAACCGAGCCAGATAAGAAAAGATCTTTCTTACTTTGGAGAATTTGGAAAACGAGGCACAGGATACGATCTTCAGGGTTTAAAATCATCGCTTGAAACAGTTTTGAGCATAAATAAATCGTGGAGAGTCGGCATCGTTGGCGCCGGAAATATAGGCATGGCGCTTGCCAATCACAGGGAATTCTTTCAGGAAGGATACGAAGTAGTTGCACTTTTTGACAGAAACAAATCTAAGATAGGTAAGAAAATTGGAGAAAGGGAGATACCTGTTTATTCGATAGAAGAACTTACCCAAACCGTTAAGACTCTATCGATAGATATAGGTGTGATAGCTGTCCCCTCTTCTCAAGCGAGGGAAGTTGCCGATCTTCTTATCGGTGCCGGTGTGAAGGGCATACTCAACTTTGCACCCGTTAAACTTCACATAGAAAATGTTGAACTTGAAGATGTCGATCTCACCGTATCATTCAAATCTTTAACTTATAAAATTGGAGAGAAAATCTTTGGAAGAAAGAGAGAAAATAGTAAAGAGGATAGTTGAAGAAAAGGGAGAATCCGCTATTCCCATTCTTATAGAGCTTTTATTCGATAACGATCCACAAACGGCCGAAATCGCTTCGGATGCTCTTATAGAGTTAGATAGCTGTGATCAACTGGTTAAAAGGCTTGATAAAGAGATAAGATCGGCCGAACGTACGCTCGGCATCTTTTACATAGCTGACATAATAGGCGAGAAAAAGTGCAAGGGTGCTTTTGAAAATTTAAAAAAATTGCTCGACTTCGTTCAGGATGAAAGAGAAGCACTCATAATTCACGGAGCGCTCCTAAAGTTCGGTTTCAAAGAATCAGAAAAATATTTACTCTACGAACTTGAAAATGATCCTTACATGGAAGAACTCGTCATGGACGTTGCAATAGAGCTTTCGTCGTCGAACAATCCAGAAGTTATAAAAGCACTTTCAAAAAAAGCAGAAGAACATCCGGAACTGGTAGACGTTATTCAGATCATGTGCGAAAGAGAACCTTCTCTCTTCGAATTGTTGCCGGAAAACATAAGAGAAAAGATCGAGTGAACTTCTCAATTGAGTATTCCCTTTATTATGAATTCCGTCGCTTCTTCTTCCGTCATCCCTTTTGCCATTATCGTATCGAGTTGCTTCGAATTTATTCTGCCGATCGAAGCTTCGTGAGTTAATTCTGAAAGATCATTTGTGACTTTGAGGACGGGCAGTGTCGCAACATCAACGTTATCACCGCTCGTTATCTCCGTGCATTCTATGTGTCCCTTAGAATAAGGCGCATTTCCAAAGGCCTCATTCACTATTCTCGCGCGTGTCTTTTCAGTTGCGACTATCTTGCTCTTCGCTATTCCATGCGCGCCTTTGCCGTTAAGGCCAAGACTTTCTTTGATCGAGATCTCGTCGTCAGATTTACCTCTAACCTTGCTTTCAAGATCGGCTACCGCGCCGGCCTTGAGATCTACATCCATCTTAACGGTCAATTTGCCAACTCTTGTTCTCGTGAGTTCGAAAGAATTCATGTACTTTCCGCCTTCATCCACAACGGCGTGAGTATCGGAAATAAGAGTGACACCACCGTTTTCCGAATGAAAATGCGCATCTGAATAGGTCATCGAAGCGTTCTTACCTATCTTTATTATCGCCGTCATCTTATGAGTAAGATGTTTTGAAGTGGGAAATGAACAGTGAGATATGAAATCAACGCTCGCACCGTCTTCTATCGTGAATTCGAAATTTATGTGCTGCTCTCCCTCATCTCCAAGGTACCCTGTACAGAGATGGATCGGCATCAAAATTTTCTTGCCCTTTAAAATCTTTATCTTGGCCCAGACACCCATCTCCTGTTTACCTGCTTCTATTTCAACTCCATCAACGTTGTTAAGCCCAAGAATTTTATCTCCACTTATTATTATCGAAGCTACACGTTTATCTATCAGATTGGAAACATCACCGCCGCTCTTTTCATAAGCATCGGCAATCTTTTCAAACTCTTTTGAATAATCTGGTGATATTCTCATAGTTGTCCCTTCTCACTTACCAGTTGAATATTATCATTTGACTGAATATCATTAGGATGATCGCACAAATCGCACATCGCCTTGTAATATTCGGAGATATCGGCCGGAGTTCCTTCTTTCAAAACGAGACCGGAACATATAAGGTAGGTGTAATCGCTTTCAAGCGCTATCTCTTCCCTGTGCGTTATAGTTATGACGGTCGCTCCTCTTTTCCTTAAATTACTTATTATGACATTTATCGTCTCTATTGACATCATATCTATACCAGAATCCGGTTCATCTAAAATAACGTACTTAGGAGAAAGCATGTAAACAGATGCGAGTTCGATCCTCTTTCTTTCTCCACCGCTTAACGAATTGTCCACGTATCTTTTAAGATAGTCCTGATTCAAGCCAACGAGTTTCAAACTTTCCTTCATCTCATCCATGGACTTTTTCAATTTTCCACCCAAAGTGAGATAATCTATAACCTTTATTCCATCAAATCTCACACTTTCCTGGAAAGCTATAGTTATACCTAACATCGCCCTTTGGCTTATTCCAAGATCGGTTATATCCTGATCGTTCAAATATATCTTTCCCTTTTGAGGCGTGTACCCTTCAACACCGATTATCATGTTGGCTATCGTCGATTTGCCAGTTCCATTATTCCCAAGAATTGTGTATCTCTTTCCTTCATCAAATTTCATGTTCAATTTTTTAAGAATTGACTTTCCACCGAGTTCAAGATAAATATCTCTTAATTCAAGCATTTTATCACACCTTCACATAACCATTCCGCCATCAACACCGATTATCTGACCGGTGATGTACGACGCTTCATCCGAGGCTAAAAAGAGGATCACATTTGCTATTTCAAGAGGTTCGGCAAGTCTCCCGAGCGCCGTCCTGGACTTTATCTCATCTATTTTTTCCTTTGAGAGATTTGCAATTAGGGGCGTTCTAACGTATCCCGGAGCTATCGAATTCACACGAATACCGTACCTTGCAAATTCCTTTGCCCAAACCTTTGCAAGTATATTAACTCCAGCTTTGGCCGAAGAATAGGCGCTTTGCTTAACACTTCCATAAACACCAACTATTGAAGAAACGTTCACAACATTGCCAGCATTTTGATTCACCATGTACTTCATCACGGCCTTCGTTACATTGTAAGTACCCTTCAGATTCACATCCACGGTAAAATCAAAATCCTCATCGCTATTTTCCAGCAAGCCTTTATCCTTAACAGCTCCGGCATCGTTCACAAGCACATCTATACGACCTAACTCCTTAACTATTTCATCCACGACCGCTTTGACCGAATCAACTTCCGTAACATCCATCTTGTAAGTTTTATACTTCAACCCGAAGGATTTTTTCGCTTCATCAAGTTTATCCTCGTTAACATCGCACGCAGCCACAACGGCACCTGCTTCTATGAATTTTTTTGCCGTTGCAAGTCCTATACCTGACGCAGCTCCCGTTATGAGTACAACCTTATCTTTGAACTTCAAACTCCTCACCTCTTTTTTAATCCATACAAATTATATCACCATTCGAAATCTTCAATTTCATTCAATGTTGCCTTCAAATTATATTTCGGTTAAAAAATTAAAAAACACCGCCTTGCGGTGCACAAAAAAAGCAACCATCCGCTCATCGCAGTTCACGATGAATTTTCTTTTTTTGGAGCACGTCTGTCCATATTGTACTTTATCACTAACTTGTTTAGATATCTGTAAGATATGCCAAGCTTTGCCGCGGCTTTTTGCTTGTCCCACTTGAAAATGTTCAGCACGTGCCTGACGTACTCAACTTCGACCTTTGAAAGTATCTTCTCTTTCAATTCGACAAGTGGTGGTAAATCGTGAGTGCTCGTTATCTTTTCGATCATATCGGTAACCGAATCATCGATGATCTGGTACGCTCTATTAGAGATAGAATTGGAGTAAACTGAAACGTTATTCTTTTCTGCCTGAAGGTCGAGTTCACCCTTCGAAAGGTATCTTTTTGTTATGTTCTGAAGTTCTCTGACATTTCCGGGATAATTGTAATCCATCAACTTTGACTGAATCTCAGTCGGAAGATCGCCGAATTTCATATCATAATCGAGATTTTTCAAGAAAAAATCGACAAGCGCTGGCACATCGTCCTTCCTATTTCTAAGTGGAACAAGTTCTATCATATCCTCTGCAAGTCTGTAAAACAGATCTTTACGGATAAAGCTAAGATCTCTATTGGTTGCTGATATGAACTTGATATCAACCTTTTTTTCTTCAAGACCTCCAACTACGTGGTACTTCCCGTCTTCTATCACGTTCAAAAGCTTTGCCTGAATCGGCAAGGGCAGTTCTCCTATTTCATCAAGAAAAAAATGTCCTCTGTCCGCTTTCGCCATGAGCCCTTCTCTCGAAGAATCAGCTCCTGTGTATGCACCCTTTGCATGACCGAATAACTCGCTTTCGAGCAACGATTCAGGAAGCGTTGTGAGATTCAAAGAGACTATCTCACCACTTCTTATGCTCGCCTTATGGATAACACTCGCGAGAAGATTTTTGCCCGTTCCTGTTTCTCCAAGTATCAAAACGTGCGGGCCAGAAAAAGTTATATCAAAAACATTCCTCCTGATGGTTTTAACGTGGGAACTGTTCCCGACGATAAGACTCAACGCTTCTCTCATCTTTTTTCCAAATTCAATTACGCACTTTTCACTGCTTTCGTTCTTTTGCCTCTTTATAGTCAATATTCCCTGAGCACTTTCTTTCGATTCCAATTCATCCTGCACGATTAAAATCTTAAAAGAAAGATCTTTTCTGAAATTTTTAACAAAGTCCCAGACCTTCGACCTATCAAGAGCACTTACATTCGTAGCATCGATGAACAAAATTTTTCTCTGGCCATCTATATAATTTCCGGCAGCATAAAGATCTTTGTTCTCAATTATTTTGTCTGAAGTGTTAATCTTCTTTATCAAATCAATGGATGGAAATCCGGTAAAAATGAGCTCCACAATCTCACCCCCACTTCTAATATCTCAAGAGCCAAAAATAAAGTGGTAAAGTATTTTTTTCACAGATAACTTTGAAACAAAAACGAATCAACGGTATTTATACTTAACATTTTATTATTATAACATATCATGTAAGTTTATTCAACGTTAAACATGCTACAAATTCACTCCACAGTGAAATTTGAGTCAGTACGCATTTGAAGTTGAGCAAGATATATGTTTGGATGACGCAGATTACCAACCAAGATTTTTTATGGCAGAATCGAAGAGCATGTAAAATTCCTCTTCGTCCCATTTATATGATTTGAACAGTTCATCTATATGATTTTTTTCGAAAATCGCAGCGGCAATCCTTTTAATTTCAGAAGGGGAAACGGTCTTACTTTCATTCATGATGTTAGAGATAACATTTGAGATGAAACTTAAAATGAAAAGATCCTGAAAATTTTGAATAGAATGATCGGTCGAAAGGTATTTGGCGATTATTTCCTTCAGTTCCCTAACATTTCCGGGATAATTGTAAGAAACAAGTCGATCCTGCATCTCAAAAGGAAGATTTTCAAAACAAAAATTGCACCCTGAAGATCTCAGAAAATGATCTGCAAGAAGTGATATATCAGATTTCCTTTCCCTCAAAGGTGGTATTCTTAGAACAATCTCATCGAGACAGGTAAAACCGTATCCATCTACCTTTTGACCGGCAGAGGAGATGATCTTCACATCCGGTCCACCTTTTGCGTGAATTAGATCTAATTCACAGATAGTTCTTCCAATCTCTTCCCGGACCGTACTCACCTCTTCGATGAAAAGATGACCGCTATCTGAATCTGCAATTGCTTTTACGGGATCGCCACCGTTGAAGAAAATGAATGGCCCTGACGATCTCAACCCAGCTCCATGGACAACCTCTGAGAGCAAATGCTTTCCACTTCCGTTTTCACCTGTTATGAAAAAGTTTCTGTCAGAAAAACACGTGTTGAAGATCTTTGATTTCAAATCTATTATGCCTGCACTGTTGCCAACAAACTTCTGTATTGAAGTTCTTACCATGCTGATGAAATTTGCAACTATCTCGTTGGACTTGAGACTTGGTCCGTCTATAAATGCCATCTCCCGCTCAAACTCCTTGAAATGATTTTTATCATCTCTCACGACAACAACATGTGTTTTTTCATCTCTCGCTTCTTGAGCAATAGATCCGACCCGTGCCATTTCGATAGAACTGTCAGATGCCCCATTTATACAAAGTACTTTCTCTTCCTCTTCTCCGACTCTTTTCAACTGAGAAAGTGTGCTTATTTTGTGGATCTCAGTAGATCTCATCTTGACGTCTACTGAGTCTCTGAAATTGAAACCTAAAAAATAAGCGTTCACGGGCACCTCCATTCTGCGTCGTTTTCTCTTATCCTCTCATTCCACGCTCGACGTGGAATAATCCTATCTGTCATTCCTTACTTTACAAAGTAATCGTCCTACCTGTCATCTCTTGCTTGGCAAGGAATCGCCTTTGCTTTGTGATCTTATAACAATATTCTTTTCCAATCTTCATTATAGCAGATTTCATGCCACAAAATTTTATCAAGAAAATCTCATGTAATCCGGTGTTTTTACGATCTTCTGGGAACTGACACGACATAGTTGGAACAATCGATCCTAAGATGTCTTGTCAGTTCCTAAATTTTGAAATCAGATATCTCTCAATCATTTGGCTTAACTGCTAAATTCTTTAATGACTTTGCCATCAAAAAAATAAAATTTTTGGCATTCCAAAACTTTGGCACGCATCTTGCTAATATCATTTAGAAACAAAAATTTACAATAATTCATAATGGAGGGATTCAAATGAGAAAAGTTTTCGTTTTGATGTTGGCAGTTTTGATGGTAATGTCAGTTGTTGCACTTGCAGTGTCACAGTTATCAACCTCAGTAAATCTCAATCAAGGACCTAATTTTGTTCCAGGCAGTGCAAGTGGATGGAGTGGAGCGACTACGACAAATGTATCCATTCAAGTTTATCAATGGGTTCAATATGAGGTCTTCCCGGTATCTAATGTTATAACTCAACCAGGAGTACAAACTTTGAAACTTGCCAATCTTGGAGTTTATTCTAATGGAGGTTTGTCAATAACTTTTAATTTGGGTAAACCGACATCTACGTATATTCTTAGTAGCGGCAGTTTCTTTTGGTGGATGGCGAATAATGATGGTATAAATCCAACTGTTACAGCGACCTATACAGGTTCTGATGGAACCAATTCCAATTCCCTTAATCCTACTGTTAGTAGCGGCCCTTTAACAATTACCACATCTCCCGTTCGGTATTTGACATCTCTTCCAAATAGCGTAGGTCCAAATTTGACTTTAGGCTTAACCCAGAATGTCCCACCAGATGCTAATGCCGGTGGATTCTATGTGCCAGTTACTGTTGTAATATCAACAACTGTTACATTTTAATAATTAAAATATTTCAAGTAAGCCCGGGGTAAACCGGGCTTACTTTTAAGATTTTAAGATAAGATAAGTTTGGCATGTATCGTGCTAATATCATATAGAAGCGAATCAACATTGTTGGGGAGGCAATATGAAAAAAGTTTATTTTCTTACATTTTTAACTATTTTGACGATCTTTTTCACATCTGCGTTTGCAGCAGGAATTTATGTATACCCTCTTGTGGAAAAAGTATCAGGCAAAC
>Ga0078972_1007784_pt1 | contig 23360 bp, 34 predicted proteins | sample YelNatPaOPGAMG01_FD_67568 | JGI IMG/M metagenome (GOLD analysis project Ga0078972, IMG submission 67568) | Hot spring thermophilic microbial communities from Obsidian Pool, Yellowstone National Park, USA - OP-RAMG-01 (SPADES assembly) (version 2) | ecosystem: Environmental > Aquatic > Thermal...
GACTTAATCCAGATGAATATCTTGGGAAACAAGTTGTAACATTATATCTGAAAAAATATTTGTGGGCGGGACAATGATACTTCTTTATGGTAAATCGGGTTCGGGGAAAACAAAATATTTTATTGATAAATATCCAATACATAGAATACTTCATGCTTCCACTCTTTCAGAATTAAGAAATTCTATGGTATCTATAAACTCTTCTCTCATAGAAGAAAAACCCACATTGATAAATACCTGGTTTGATCTTGATGTATCCAATATCTTGGATATCCAATGGATAGATGTTTATATTGAAGCCCATTATATGGAAACTCCCGATCTCAAAATTATGGGAAGTGGGAAAAATAAATACTATTGGGGGTTAAAAAATGAGAAGAAACTACAAAAAATATCTTCTAAATCTCTAAAATATTTCCCTCTAAAAAAAGATAACAATAAAGAAAATCTTATGGAACTATTTGGAACACGTTACAACTGGATTAAATCTCAATTTCCAGACCTTCTTGACTAAATATTAAATACATTTTCTATTTCATATTATTATGGAATACATAGTTCTATTATCAGGCGGATTGGATTCCTCAACTGTTCTTGGAATAGTAAGAAATAATAATCCACCGGAAAATGTGCATGCTCTAACAATAGACTACAATCAGAGACATAAAAAAGAGTTGGAATCAGCAAAGAAAATAGCAGAATTTTATGATGTAGATCATAAAATTATGAAACTTGATTTAAGAGCATTTGGAGGGTCTGCATTGACTTCTAATATTGATGTTCCTACAGATAGAACATTGGATCAAATGGGGTCAGATATCCCAATAACATATGTCCCAGGAAGAAATACAATTTTTATATCTCTTGCTCTTGCTTATGCAGAGGCATTGGATGCAGATGTTGTCGCTCTTGGAGTTAATGCCCTTGATTATTCTGGATATCCTGATTGCAGACCTGAATATATTCAGAAATTCAAGGAACTTGCAAAATTATCCAATAAAAGAGGCGTAGAAGGAAATCCCATAAAGATCATAACTCCAATAATCGATATGTCAAAAAAAGATATTGTTGAGGTTGGAACATATCTTGGAGTTCCATATGAATATACATGGAGTTGTTATAATGGTGGTGAAAAAGCTTGCGGTAAATGTGATTCCTGTCTCTTAAGATTAGAAGGGTTTCAAAAAAATGGACTAAGAGACCCAATAAGTTATCAACAGTGAAAAACATGAAAAAATTCATCGTTAATTGCATTGGTTGTAATTTTAGGAAAATTGTTTCGGATAAAGAAACCGCTAAAAAGGAACAGAGAAATCATGAGAATAGTTTCAATCATATTGTTACAGTGAGGTAAGATGATAAAAAAAATTGATCTGGTTTCAAAAATCCGTAAAAATGAAATGATCAATTTCGTTGATCCCACTGTGGACATATACGAGACCTGGTATAGATTTATGGGAAGAGGGAAACTAAAATCTATATTTGCTTCAAGAATTATAGAGTTGCGAATGCAATATATTCCATTTTGCCAATGTATAATAGAAGATCCTTCGCATAACGATGTAATAGGTAGAAGTGGTGTGTCTAATCAAGATTTAGAATACGAATGGCATTTTGCCCATCGCCATAATTTTCCTTCCAATCTCCACTCTTCTGGACGCGGTGAAAGAAAAAAATTTTATGATATTTTTCACCATCCTGTTTCATATGTATTAATGTGTAGTGCTCATCATGAAGAGTATGATCGGGAAGATGATGAATGGAGAAATCCAAAAAATAATAAAATTTGAAAATTCTACAACTTTTACTTAATGCTATTAAATCTGTTATTCATTTTTGTGTTCCGCAATGAACTCATCGAGTTTTTTCCGAATTGTTCCAGAAACATTGTATTCAGGATGTGACAAAAACCAGAGCTTTTGATCCACTGTTATCAGGATACTTATATTTACCAGTTCAGATTTTTTGCTATTTTCATTCTTCATCTTCATCAACCTCATCTTGTTTGATTGGAGGGAGAATATCTCTATGATCCTTGCACCACGCCACAATATTGTTATATGCGGCTATGCGTAATTTCTGGATATCGTAATAGAAACCGACTGACTGCCTTATAGAATACCTGTGGTCATCCTGTATAGGCGAGATTGACTTCTTACCTGGCAAAAGAGCACCATCGTCCAGCTTCAGTGGAACCAATGTATGTCCTTCGAGTGTTGCCTGATATGGTGTTACATCATATCCCAGCCCATACATCCAATTGACATGCAGATCAATCAGAAAACGGGATGCAGTTTTTCTTATTGCTGTCAACCTTGCATGCATTTTTCTACCTTTCTCTTCAGGAGGGAGTTTAGCAAGGGCATTCATCTTAGAATCCACATAGACACGTCTGTAAAAAGATTTGTCTGTTGATTGTTTTTCAAAACTATTGCATATCTTGAACATGAGTGTCTTCAAATCACTGTTTATCATCAAAACATAACCTGCCTTACGTCTTGGAGCTCCATTAACCTCTTTAAGTTCTTTAAATTCAGCATTGCAGGGGTTTCTATCTTCGCCGTATGATTTTCCGTTGTCATCCGTCATCATAATATTACACTTACCTGCTTTAGGCACTGCTGCATAGATCAATTTATGTCCATTTGCACACTCTGCCTCGTAATGCCTACCTGTTAGCCCTGCATACGCTGTCAGGGATGAAGGTTTGGCAAACCGATCAATAGGGTCAAGCATAGCAATCAGATTAGCAGAAAACATCGAGCCTATTCCCTGTATATGTTTCAGGTATTGGTTGTATATTTCATACCTGGATATTATGCCTGATATCTGTTTGTCTATGCTTTTTTCCAACCCGTGCAGGGCATTGCTGTTAGCTACCAGCTCAATAAGTGGTGTCGGTGTTTCTATCTTGCCAGATAAAATTGCACTGGCATATCGAGCAAACAATTTCTCTTCTTTTTTTCCATTTTCTTCTTCTTTTATTTCCATCAATAAGATAACCTGTAAATGTATATAAATATTATTTATGAATATTACCATCTAAAGATTTAAATATGGATATTAACACAACATTTCATCTGGTTTCACATTTGGATATTTGGTTTCATTCCTTGAGTTGTTCGCACTTACTGTTTTGATTTCATGTTTTTACAGACGCAAGACCACTGCACTTTGTTCCAATAATCATAATCTATTTTGCCATTCTTTTTTTCTTTTTTAATTATTAATACCATCTATTTTTCGCCTTCAACTTTACTTGTTCGCACTTTTATAATTGGTTCTATATTCCGATTTGTTCACACTTATTATTTTAGTTTTACGATCTGAATTGTTCACATTCACAGTATTGGTTTCACGCATCATATTGTTCACACCTATAGTATTGGTTTCACTCCTTAACTTGTTCACACTATTTATATTGGTTTCATCAGCTCGGTTGTTCACATTAATGATATTGGTTTCGCACTTTTTCTTGTTCACACACCATTGATTGGTTTCATTTAGCTGGTTGCTCACACGTGTTCTATTGGTTTCATACAATAATTTGTTCACACATTTCGGATTGGTTTCACAACGTCCTTTGTTCACACACATTGGGTTAGTTTCATCAGATTTTTTGTTCACATTAGTCAAGTTGGGTTCACACTTATTTTTGTTCACACTTTTAAAATTGGTTTCACTCATTCAATTGTTCACACTTGTGGGATTGGTTTCATTTTTTCATTTGTTCACACCCTTTTTCTTGGTTTCATTTACTATTTTGTTCACACCCTTTTTTTTGATTTCATGATAGGATTTGTTCACATTCTTTTGTTTGGTTTCATTCCGCTGTTTACAAGAATATATATTTTAAAAGTATATAAATATTTGGATTATGATATGAAAATATTACAACCATAGTATAAAATATAATCTTGTATCTGAACTCCCAGCCATTATTTAACACCATAATTTGTTATTATTAATTCGTTGATGGAATTCCTTTTATTGCCTATTGAATTTATATTTCTTCTTGATTTTATTTCTAAACAATTAAAATCCTTATAAAGATCATTTATAAAATCTGTATTTGAATTTGATTCCATTACATAAATTCCTTTATCTGATAATTTCATGAATGTTCTTGCAAGCCTCTCCTGATCCTTCTCATCAAAACCGTGCTGTGTATATCCTGTAAAATAGGATGTTTTACTTAAGGGCATATATGGTGGATCAAAATATACAAAATCCATTTTCTTTGCATTCTTAACTGTTATTTCAAAATCTAAATTCATTATAATACATGATTGGAATAATTTTGATAATGCTATTATATTATCTACAGATGGCATTCCAGGATTATTATACTTTCCAAAGGGAACGTTGAATTTATTATTAGAATTAACTCTATATAATCCATTATAGCCATGCCTATTGAGGTAAATAAGTAATGCGGATTTTTTTATTGGATCACTGCTCGAATTGAATAATTCCCTTGCTTTATAGTAATCATCCTTATTGTTTTTGAATTTTATATTATTCAATTCGTCAATTAGTTGCTGTGGATCTTCTTTTATTGTTTTATATAAATTATACAAATATGTATTTGTATCTGATATTATAGAATCAACAACCCTATTTAATGAATATAATGATATTAATAAAGCAGCACCCCCTATAAACGGTTCATAATATGCATTAAATTTATCAGGAATATTCTTAATTAATGTTGATAATATTTGTCTTTTACCTCCCGCCCATTTTAATATAGGCTTATATCCATTTATTGATGTTTTCATAATATGATTTCCTTTTGTAAATACATCAACAAATTATATAAATTAGTATTGGTTATTTTATTAAATTGTGTAGTATAGAAAATCTTATTAGATTTATTCATATATGCAATTAAGTAGTCATCTATGCTAACCAAGAAAGAAAGAACTATAATATTTATGGGCGATTTATTCCCTCTCTTCCTAATAGGCGTCTGTTTATCATTAAAACCTTATATTCTATATAAATTGGCATTTTTTCTGATTGCGACTATATTATCTGCAATTGGGATAATTTATTGGTATTTGACAATTAAGAATAGTAAGAAATACAATCCAGACAATAGGTTTAATACTGAATCGGAAACTAACCTTAAAATAATTAGAATAGAAGACACAGGAAGTTTATATATGATATATATGGTAATATTTTTATCTCTATTTTATACGTTTATTGGCTATGGATTGGACGGACTGATTTCATTCGCTATAATAATAACAATGGTCTATTTGCTTTATCTTAAAAACGATATGTTGTTCTTCAATCCGATTTTAGCATTATTAGGATATAAGCTTTATAAGCTTGGTTTGGACAATGACAACGAAATATATGCGGTCTCTAAAGAAATAATAAATAAAAAAAGCAACAAGGAAAATTTAAAGTTTTATCAGATGTTTGAATACGTTTACTTTGTAGATAGTTAGAATTTATCTCGCCCTCTCTCGTGAAGTTCGTCCCAACAGTTATAACAGATATGCCCTTTGTCCTGTCTTTTACCACATGAAATCGAGATGCAAAGATCAACTGTGTCGCCACATTTGTCACATGCACTGACAAGATCGTTACAGACAGGGCAAGCACCAAGAAACCCCTTAGGCGTTTCGAAATCCCCTATGTCCCATTTGTTTTCCATTTAATTCGCCTTCCTTAGCAAGCCGAACTCATACGGAATAGTCTGCAATTCCGCTTCAGACAAAACCTTTCCCTCCGGAAGTCTCGTCAGCACACGGAAGACGATGGCTTCGTCACCATTAGCCATTTTCACTGCTATTCTATTAACAGGTATTTCTATTCCGGTCAATCTCGTCATGAGGGATGCAGTCCCCTCATGACCTATGGCAGAAGTAAAATTTTCCTGAAGGAGAGATTTGACCCCCTCCAGAGAGATTTTACTGAAAGCATATTCGCCCCAATCCGTTAGAATTGGAGTATTTAATACGTATATCATTTTAATCCATCTCCACGATCTCTATTTCTTTCCTCAATCTCTCTACTTCCTTTTTGTGCTTCTCTACTTCTCTCTCAAATTCTCTTATTCTCATCTTTATCATTTCCATCCTCAATCTCTCGCATTCCTTTGAGAGATTTTCTACTTTTCTCTCAAATTCTTTCATTCTGTTTTCTATCTCATTTTCCATTTTTCTTATCTCCTTAATACTATATCCTTTAAAACTATATAAATATTTCCTTAATTCATAATTAAAATAAAAAATGGATTTTTAATCCATCCCTTCTTCGTAAGTCTCATGGTAATAAAACCTTCTGTTTTTAAGAAATTCCTCAATTGCTATTTTCTCCTTCAACTTTGCGATTTCTTTACTTTCCATTTTTCTTATCTCCTTAATACTATATCCTTTAAAACTATATAAATCTTTTCTACTCCTGACGGTTTTCACACTCGATGTGATAAGAAAAATTGTCACTAATCCAGAAATCACATCAGACTGTTCTGGCAATGTAGATAACCCTTAATGTGGGACATCAAAAATGTAAATTATCAGAAAATATATTTTAAATACTTTTTTTCTTTCATTGTTTTATGGAAAAATATAATCTAATCTTGAAAGGAAATGATTGTGGTTTCTCTTGGTCAGCTTCGCATCTTTTACCAGGACATTATAAATGCTCAAGGATGCATGGACATAATTATGTTCTTGATGTAAAAATAGAATCTGATAAGCTTGAACATGGAATGTTAATTGATTTTGTAATGATAAAAAAAGAGATAAGAAAAATGATAGAAAAATATGATCACAAGCTTTTACTTCCTGAAATGTCAAATACAATGAAAATAGAGAAAGAAGATGGAATGGATCTAACAATAATCAACTATACATTAGATGATGATAATCTTAATGAATCAACTGCAATGAAAATTGAAATTGATCCAAAAAATCCTTCTTTATCTATTAAAAAAAGTATATTTATAAATAAAAGATATGAAATTCCATCAATAGATATTGAAATTATTCCAATGGTAGAATACGTAACAGCAGAAGAGTTATCTAAACATTTCTTCTATGAAATATCAAAGATTTTAACTCAGATAGCGCCATTAGGATATTACAATATATCTGCAACAATCTATGAAGATGCGGGTCAGGGAGCAACATATACTTGGGAAATGAAGGGCAGAAGATAAATATGTCAGTAAATTTTGAAGAATTTAAAGGACATAAATTGATTGTTCTCATGAAAGATGAAAACGATCAATATCCATTCAAGTTTGGAAAGGCAAAAGCAAAACTGATTCTTGAATATTTTCAAGAGATAAAACGGTTTGCAGAGGAAGAAGAATGAGAGCAATTATCACAAACTCATATTATTCTACAGACCCTCTTACAATTCATTGGGTTGGTAGGAAAGAAAATGGAGAAAAATTATTTCTCAGTTTTCCTTCTCCCATAAAACCTTATTTTTTTGCACAAAAAGATGATAAAATAATAAAAGTTGAAGTAGATAACCCTTCCCAAGTAAAACAAGAGAAAGATAAATATCCAAAAACCTGGGAAGCCGATATTATTTTCTCAGAAAGAGTGCTTATAGATATGGGATTCTACAAAGCTATGGATATTGATACAATGAAGCCTTGTAGTTCAGATGGAATCAAACTGAGGAAATTTTCCCTTGATATTGAGACCGATGATTCAGTTCCTCTTGACATAAAAAATCCACAGGGAGAAATTCTGGAAATAGGTTTTAGGGACTATTACAAAAATATAACATTTATTCTAACAACTATAAAAAAATTTGATCTCAATAAGTTTCTGGATCTTAAGTTTGAAGAAGATAGAAAAATAAAAGAAGCACTCATTTCAAAAGGTTTGGATAATCTTATTAAAAACATAAAAAATCTTGATATAAAGATAAAACAATTTGAAAATGAAAAGGAGCTTCTCACATATTTTCATAAACTCATCCATTCTAATCTATATGGAGATGTCAATGTTGGATGGTATATAGGCGGGAAAGTAATACATCCAGATAGTCAAATCTTTGGATTTGATATGCCTTACATTCAGAAACGTGGAGAAAAATATGGATTAAATTTCAATTATGATAAACTTGTTATAAATTTCGATTTAAGAGATGCCTATATGAAGCTTGAAGAGAATGATCTGGAATCCTTTTCGCTCGAATTTATATCACAAAGAGAACTTGGAATAGGTAAAATAAAGCATGAAGAGGGATATAAGGAAATGTATCTCAATAACCCAGAGAAATTTATGGTTTACCATCATAGAGATATGCTTCTTGTTCAATTGATCGATCTAAAAAGAGGGATATTTGACTTTTTTCAAACATTATCAGAAAAAGTAGGATCACTGGATATAGGAAAATGGAATTCCAATTATCTTATAGATTCTTTAATGTTTCATGAACTCCATAATACAGATTTACATGTTCCCTCTGCAACAGTAGGAATAGATAAGACAAAGGTTGAAGGCGGACAGGTTTTTCTTGCTGTTGTTGGGAGATTTAAAAATGTGGTTGTGCTGGACAATAGTTCAGAATATCCCTCAACTATAGAAACATTCAATCTTTCACACGATACCTTAACAAGTTTAGAGGATGGAGATATAAAACTTCCTGAACTCGGTTATGGGTTTACTCTAAAAAAAGAAGGTTTCATTCCAAAAGCTATAAAGAAACTGAAAAATTATAGAAAATCCATAAAGAAAGAGATGGAAAAATATGATAAAGATTCTGAAGAATATAAAAAAATGAATAATGAACAGAGGGCTGTTAAAGAACTGACAAATGCTTTCTATGGAACTATGGGAAATGCAGCAAAACTTGAAAATGGATATTATAGATATTCCAGACTTTATAATCCAGAAATCCAGAAAGCAATAACTTATCTTGCGAGGGAACATATAAAATTCATCGCTGGAAAAATAGAACAACTAAATCAGGGAATAGAAATAAAATATGGGGATACAGATTCTGTTATGGTATATTGCAAAAAATGGGAAACTCTTTCTTATGATGAAATAATTAAAGAAGTCCAGAATCTTCTGGTTTATATAAATTCAACATTTCCAGAATTTGTCCAATCTTATGGTGGCGACCCTTTAAAATCTACATTAGAAATGAAATTTGAAAAAATATATAGTAATTGGTTGCAGACTGGGGCAAAGAAAAATTATACGGGAAGAGTAGTTTATAAAGATGGAAAATATGTAACAGCTTATACTGAATATCGTGGAATGGCTCCGAGAAGATCGGATAAATCGGACTATACTAAGGAGTTTGTTACAAATCTGGTTGAATATTCCCATGATAACTTGGATAAATCCTGGGAATATTACATAACGGAAGAAAAGAGATGGAATAAAAAAGATAAATCACTTATATCCAAAATGGGAATATACATTTCTCTCAATCAATCTACTTATTCCACAAATTATCAACCTCAAAAGGCTGTTAATCGTGCTATAAAAGAAGGAATAAAACTTGATAAAAATAAAGGAAAATACAAAATGTATTTCCTTACAGATGGAGTTATTGCAATCAATTTTGACGATGTCCTGCCTTCAAAATATACAAATAAAATAGACTGGGAATCTCACAAAAGAAGATGTTTTATTCTACCTGCAGAGGGAATTGTTAAAATTATTAAGCCTTATAGTAAGATAGATGACTTTGAATCTGATGATAAGGAAGAGATTGTATTTACAGAGAAAACACCACAATCACTTGGATTATTCGAGGTGGATTAAATGATAATATGTGAGATACATAATATTGAAAAAAATAAAATGGAGATAGAAACACAGGAACAGGATGAGAGTGGAAACCTTCTTTTTGACGAATTTGGAAATCCTATTTCAAAAAAGATTGAAATTTATGAATGTCCAGTATGCGAAGAAGATAAGATAAGAGAAGAAGAGGGAAAATTTTATTCAGATCAAAGTTATTTCGAAACAACATTTTATATTCGCAACATAGTAAAGAAAATTGAAAATAAAAATCCTGGGAATCCAACTCTTAGAGAACAGTCAGATAAAAAAAATTTTATTGAACTTTATGCACCGATTATATCAAGGTTAACAGATGCCTCTCTTGACGCTTCAAGAGCTATGTCCCAGTTTCTTATTTCTTGTTCCCTTCTCAACACAAAATATTCAAATTCTAAGGGTCTCATACTTCCCAATATATCTTTTATCTGGGTTTCTCCTTCTGGATCCAATAAAACTCCATTGATTGACTTAACTATTAAAAAACTTCTTCCTGAAATATATCCAGAATTTACAGAATTTGGATCAGTTACAGGGAAAGGTTTTCGGAAAGAAATATCTAAAAATAATAAAGAACCATTCAAACCCATTGTAATTGTATGGGATGAAATGTCAACATTGGCAAAAGACGCAAAACACGATGGAACATCTGATATTTATGAAGTTCTATCGGAAGCTTTTGATGGAAAACTATCTCCCTATACATCTGTCAGAGGGGGACATGAAACATATCCGCCTCTCTATGCAAGTTTTTGGTTATCAGGAGTTCCATCATTTTTAGAACATACAGATAAATCATTTTGGTTTCAAGGGTTCGGACTTAGAAGTTTATTTCTAAAGTATGACATAGCGGAAATAAAGGATATAAAAGATGATGTTACAGAAGAGATAGAAGAGTTTTACAGGAATATAAAAATGGATCTTTCAATTATAAAAGAAATAAATGTAGTTAAAACGACACCAGAATTTATGGAACGATATAATTCATTTAGAAAGGAAGTTTTAACAGAAATACAGAAATGCCAGAAAGATATCATAAGATCACAAGACCCTGAAATATATGATTCCATATCAAAAGTCAAATATCCAATTCTTGTTGTGAAACTCGCTATGATAAATGCAGCATCAAGATGGAATTTCACCGAAGACGGTTTGTTGTATCTTGATGTTCCAGATATTGAATCTGCAATAAAAGACCTGGAAAAATATCATGAGAATTTTATGGCAATGTTTAACGTCTGGCAAGAACTCATTGAAACAAAATTAAGAATTGATAGTATAAAAAATATCAAAGATAAGATTATAAAACATATAAAATCTCTATCATCTGAAAAAGGATTTTCTCTTGTTAAAGAAGGAGAAAGTTATAGAGCTACGGCTGGGAAAGGAAAATGGGTTTCTCATGCATCGCTTTTACGATCATCGCATTTTTCATCTAAAAATTTTAATGAAATAATTAAAACATTAATAGAACAGATGGTTATTTCAAAAAAAGAAGGGTTCATTGAAAAAAATGGGATAAAATATCCTATAATTTTTTACTCAGAACGTATCAAAAATTAAGTTTTAATTTTAAAAGAAAAAAAATTGATCCAGATATCAACTCAGATATCTCTTCTTAAGCGTTTAGAAGCGATTTAAGCTATGGATAATATAATGTGTGATAATTCTTTCAAAATGATTATCCAGAATGATTAAATCTTCTTTAAATGAGTTATGAAGGTTAATTCTAAATTTCAATTTCAGATTTAAAGAAATAAGAAATTATGTGACACTTCCCCGCGATCCCCATTTTTGACTAAAATTGAAATTTCTGAAACCTCCTATTTCTCTATGTTTTCTGAATATAGATCCCCGAGCGATTTTGTCATTTTTTCAATTTTTTGATCTCTCAAACCCTTTGTTTTTCTATGTTTCTTTAACCCTGATCCCCACTTCCCCGATCCCCTAATATATATATATAATAATAAGAGAGAAAATAGATCATATTAATTATGTATGTATGTATATTGGGGAAGTGGGGAAGTGGTATTAAAAAATTCAATGAAATAGGAGGTTTTGAAGTAAAAAAGCTATGGGGAAGTATGGGGAAGTGGTAAAATAAATGAGATATCAAAAATTCAATGAAATAGCAGGTTTTAAGAATTAAAATTTTAAAAAAACAAAACGGGGAAGTGTGGGGAAGTGGTAAAATAAATGAGTTAGAAAATTTGAAGATTTTAAAACAGTGTAGGCTCATGGATTGACAACAATGACAATGGACTTGTTATTTTCAATAATTTTTAGATTTCATTAAAACTTTTAGTTAGCTATAATAAATATTAAATAGCTTTATAGATTATATCTTTTAAAAGAGCATAATGAATATGAATTGTCCAGAAGGATATTATTGGAATGGAACGGAATGTAAAAAATCAATCACATTAAAACGCAAAGGCATATATGGGAAAGGGTTTTTATCCGAACCACAATCACAACAGTATGCAAAAATAAGGAAGGAAGAAAGAATTGAAACGCCTGACCTTGTAGAGAAACAGATGTCTGCTCTTAATTCATTCCAGCATGGGAAAGGCTCTGCTCACAGGGATCTGGAATACGCTGAAAAATTGAAAAATAAATCAAAGGAAGGATACAATATATCGGATCCAAGATGCCCTGAAGGATATGTCTGGGTTCACGGATACACAGACCGCTATGGGAAAGTTATAAGGAGTCATTGCAGAAAGGAGAAGAGGGGGAGAAGAAAATGAAAATGTCAAAAGAACAATGTGAAGCAGAAGGTGGAGAATGGATAGAAGCTTATACAAAAGATGATGGAACACGTGTAAGAGGATTTTGTAGAAAGTCATCTATTATGCCTTTTAAAAATATTCTTAAAAAAAGTGAAGTTGAAAAATATAAACCTTTCGACACTAAAACAGGAAATTTAAACACTAACATGGTAAATTTCAACATGGACAATTCTGGTAAAATATACAAACTTCCCAGAAATAATTTAACTGGGATAAAACATATATCTGGAGACATTAAAAACGAAAATAGAGTTATTAGAAGTGATGTCAGAAAACAGGATTTTGAGGATATCCCTTATCAATCTCAAAGGATTGAGAAAGATGCTGAAAAATCTGCTAATGAATCAGAAAAATTATTTGCAACACAACAGGTAAAGGCACGTGAAGCTTACTCACATCAGGTCAGGAAAATTGCGACCAGAGAGGCGAAAGAGAAAAAACATGAACTAAAGAATGTTCGGAAAGCTTATAAAAAGACAAAAAAATCAAATAAACGTGAGAAGAAAGTAGAGAAGGGGAAAGAGAAACTTGGTAAGATTACAAAGCCGTAAGGAGGGTAATAATGTATAAAAAACAATGTAAAGAGGGTGAAGAATGGGTTGAATCTTATACAAAAGATGACGGAACTTATGTTCATGGATTTTGTAGAAAGATAACTCGTAATGAGAGATTTTCGAGGGCAAATAACGAACCTCATTCTGTTCATCTTATAGGAATGGGAAATTTTAAATCTATGCCAGTCAGAGATTTGGAGCCTGGGATGGTAATTGTATATAATTGGGGTGGAACAGGAGTGGTAAAATCTATTTCTCCTAATAAATCTGGAAAAACAATGGATCTTGTTGTAGTTGAAAATGGAAAGGATTACAAGGTAAGGAAAGGTTCTTTTACTCAGATTGTGGCATACAAAAAAAAGGAGTGATAAAATAAAGATTAATGGCGAGCCCGCCGAAATAAAAAGGGGATTTCCAGCTAAGGAGGTGATAAAATGGAAAAAGTAGAAGGATATGAAAAAACTGTCCACGGAAGAAGAGTTCGTGTTCATGGATATTTTAGGAAAGTTCGTAATCATATCACAGGACACGATAGATCAGTGGACAGAAGAAATGCAAGGAAAGCGAGAAGAGAAAGAGCAAGGAGATAATAATTTTTAAATATTTTTTTTATATTTTTTATTTTAGTGAATTTAGTGAATAAGAAAATATATGATAAGAATGAAGTAAAATTTATGATGCAAAAGATTGTAGAGAATATTTCATTCAATAAAGCATTGGATGAATGTGTTGGTATAGTTCCTATTATGAGAGGCGGAGAAATATTTGCTAAATATTTATATGATATATATAAAAAACCAATTTATGAGATTACCACACATTTTTACAATGATGAAAGTGATGTTCCCTATAATAAAGATGCAATTGGGAAAACTAAAGATTTTATCACTTTAAAATTACCAATATATTTGTTTAACAGGTTTGAAGATAAGTTTATGTTTGTAGATGATGTTTATGAGACTGGAACTACTTGGAATCTTATTCATAGGTTGTTTCCTAATAGTAAGTTGGTTGTGCTGATATCGAAAAATACTAATTTGCCAAATGAAGTTTTTGTAGGAGACTACTGGTCTAAGGATGATTGGGTTGATTTCGAATGAAGTTAATAATTCATTGAAAATTTTTCCCATTACAATTAAAACCCAATAGTTTAAATACTTATAAGTGTTCTTATTTTATGGAAAAAAATGAATTTCATAATCTATTAGAAATTTTTAACATAATTGTTATGAGTTATGTTAATTTTTTCAGGAAGGTAGTGCGATATATGACAAGAGGCACAACAGAAGAGGTCTTAGGACTTCTATTTTTTATGGGAGCAGTGTTTGTTCTTGTTTTTAAACCACTTGTGTTTTTCCTTATTCTTCTGGGGACACTTGTCTGGATTCTTTATAAAAATGAAAAAAGAATTGAAAATCAATTAGTTTAAATACTTTTTTTAAAATGTTTCGCCCTTTATATACTTCATCCTTATTTTAGGTGTGAGGTATTATGAAAGATACTCAAAGTAATCGGACAGAGAGGAAGTCCATTTCTCCAAAGAAATGGCTTACTCTAATTGTGGTTGTTATTGCTGCGATAAGCACTCTAACAATCGCATTCGGACACCAGGAAACACAGTTAATCCCTATATCAGCGGGATCAACTCTTGTTCCCACGGGTGTAAATAATACACTGAACATAACATTCAGTGGTGTCAGCTATACAACTCAGCCACCACAGGAAATAATGGCGAGGGGAGATTATGCATTACCAGGATCAAGTTATAATGCAGGATCAGGCATATACATAACAAATTCAACCTATCAGATAATAACGGCTAATACAACATCTGCTCTTGGTTCTCTTGGATACTTGAATTACAATGTAACTGCAGATAAGGGAAAGAATATTACATACTTTTTCACGGAATACAAGGTTGCATACAATGGAACATCTGGCGTTAGTAATCTTGTGGTTTCGCAGAACAAACTAACTGCAGTTCCCGTTACATCTCTTGCATCCACAGATGTAATTGAGGCTGATACAGCATATGTGTCCATATCTTCAACGGGCGTGCCAACTTTAAACTATTACACAACTGGAACTGGCACAGGCGGATCGTCTTATCTTAATGTGACATCTAAGGCATTTTCACCATCATTCACACTGTCGCCACTTGTGTTTTACGATATAACAACCTATGTTACTTCAGGAAATCTTGTGGCTGCAATTTTGAATGCTAACAATGGAACAGTTGTTTCATCTGTATCAGTAACAACTCCGTCTACACTGAATATATCAAGGTTGAACAACACTGAACTGCAATATTCCGTTTCTTCGCTCCCAACAGCAAATCTGACAAACGCTTTAATATTTGATTGGGCATATTTCACGGATCATAATGTAAATACAAATCTTGCATCGCCATCAGTTAGCCCTTCATTTAATCCAATGATAAGCCCTTCAGTTGTTTCATCTGTTTCATATGTAACTGCTCCATTTGATCCATCATCGGTAAACACATCTTATCAACAGAATCCAAACGCAACTCATATAGACATAAATACCGGAATAGGAGGGAATGATTTCACAGGGCAGATATCTGCTTCGAACAATACAACCGTCAATGAAGTTGGACTTAATATAACAGCTCTGAAAAATTTCAATCAGTCAAAGGGTGTTTTTAACTCTACCACTGGAGTTTTAACAAATGCAGAAAATACATACGCAAATAGCACAGTAACAGCAGACATCCATGTAGCTGTTTGGAATTCAACTGGAATAAGTAATGCAGTTATATCATTCCTGAAAAATTACACAGCGGACAAAGCAACTTACGAAACGGGAGTAATTACAAGCTACAAGGATATAACAATAATCAGTTACATGGTTCAGGAAATTCAGATACAGGAAAATCTGTCAAAATCCGATGCAGCTTCAGTCCAGAACTACTTTGACAACTCGTATGCTTCCTTGCTTGCTTCCAATAATCTCAGTCTCGTGGATACAAACACATCCGCTATAGTCGCAGGAGCATTCGCTGGAGACTTCTACTACGATGGAATGGCATTTGTTCCAGAAATACAGGGAAACAATATTATAAATCCAATTGATAATCAGATATTCCCGTCTCTTGCATCCGCAGGGTTCGCAGCCGGTGCATACATATCAAGTGGAGCTGTAGTAGTTCCTCAGTATACAATACTCGGATTTACTTCTGGTTCGCCTATATTTGCATCTGGATTTTCGTTTGGAAGTTTATTTGGATCTTTGACATCTGGAGGGAAAGCTATAGCGAGCTTCTTTGGAAATGGAGTTAAGAGTATCACAAATGCAATTGGAACCGTAAAAAGCACTGCAACAAACTACGTTATCAAACCTATAACTAATACTGTGACTTCAACTGCTTCAAAGATTTCATCAGATGTTAGCACTTTTAAAAATGAAGTTGCAAATGTCACAAATAAAATTGTGCCAACAATTGGTGCAGATGTAGGAGATATATCAGCTAAAATTAGTGGGGCAATAGGTCCAATTTCTGGTGCACTATCTCATGTATCTTCTACGCTCGCTCAGACAAAAAATGATATAGTGACTGCAGTTGCAGGAGGACTGACAGGAGTTAAAAATGATGTCTACAGTGTCGGAACAGCTGTATCTAACGGACTTAATGCAAGTAAAAACACAATAATCAACACAATAGGAAAGAGCATATCCACAGCAACAGCAGTCCTCAGTCCAATGTTTACCGCAGTTAAGAACCTTCCAGGAGAATTAGATCACGGACTGGCATCAGTTACGGCAACAGTCAAAAATGCAACACTTTCAACTTTGAACACAGTAGGAAGCTTCATAGGCGGGAAATTTACTGCAGTTGAAAATACTCTTGGAAATATATCGAATGCAGTAGTCGGATTTTCAGGAGAACTAAAAAGTGGTATTGGTAATGCGTTTTCGATGATAACTTCATTCGGAGCAAAACTTGGATATGTCCTTGAGATTGTTGGAATAACTATTGCGGTGGTAGTCATAGTAGGGATTATTCTTTTTGTTTACTTTAGATCGCCATCAATGAGTGTTCCAGGAGAGAAATCACTTTGATTTCTCCATAATTTTTTTAAACATTTTTTTTAATTTTTTTTTAAATTTTTAAATTTTACATCTTTTTTGATTTAGGAAACATTTATATACTTCTAAAGTATATAGTATTAAGGCGAAAAAATGAAAACCGAAATGAAAACAAATTGGAATAAAAAAAGAATAAGGCAGAGAGTAAATGAGAATATAAAGGAAATTTCGAAAATGAGAGCTACTTTATTTGCAGAATCCCTATATGTAGGTGTCCGTTTATATTCGGATTATGTGTGTAATTTATTTGTCAGGGAAACTAACGTTGTAAATGGTTATGAGTATGGAAGCAATGACAATTCGTTTCTGTTAAAGTTTCCCATGTATGAAATGATAAACGATTTTCCATACGAAATTGGTGATGATGGGAAACCATATGATCTGAAGACACATGAGGAAATAACATTTAAGTATGCATTTGACAAAGTTTTTGATAATATTGTTCTTGACACGCAAAAAATTTTAAACGATGAGTTGGATTATTGTCAGATCAATAATTATTTTTAATTTTTTTTTTAAATATTTTTAAATTTTACATCTTTTTTGATTTAGAAACATTTATATGCTTCTAAAGTATATAGTATTAAGGCGAAAAAATGGAAATTGAAAACAAAGAAAGTTGGTTTGAGAAAGAGGTAAACAGATATATGGATAAGAACTGTTCAGTAGACCTTGAGAAGTTACGAGAAATAATGCAGGAATTTTTGCAGAAATATAAGGGAATAAAAGGGAGTTATTTTGTTATTAAAGTTTATAAAGGAAATGACTTGTATTATGATGTCAAGAGAGGTATATTTTTTAATACTGAGAGGAGTAAACTTATTAATGAAACTACTACAAAAGAGTTTGATTTTATGTTCCCTCTGGGGTCAGGTAAAATCTCGAAAAATACTTGGAACACATTTATAGTTCTATTCTATAGATGGGCATACAAGAAGGTGGAGTAAATGGTAAAAAAAGAAAACGACAAATGGTTTGAAGTGTTCTCAAACGGAGAAGTCTGGGAACTAAAAAAATCTGGCATTTTTTTGTTCGGAAGAAAAACATACGATGACCCATCGTATTTTGACGAAGACGAAATAATAGATAATGAAATATTGGATTTTGAAGAGAAAGCACGGATAATGGGATTGAAAGCAATTGTAGTGGTGGATTAAGTGGGGAAAAAAGAAGAAAAAGAGAAAATGAAGTATGATTTTGTCAAACAAAATGAAATTGCCGATAAATTGCATGAGGATTTACTAAAATATATAAAAATTAAAGAAACCTTTAACCAGACACATGAAGAGGTGAGTAAATGAATGAAATAGAGAAAAAAATAGAGCACTTGACCGAAAAACAAGGGAAAAAAATTATGAAAGAATTGATGGATAAGATGAACTACATAGAAAGTATATCAAAAAATGAACTTACTGTATCTGATGAATTAAGATATAGTAATTTTTTGAGTATCTATATGGGGATTGCTATCAAATTTGTCCCTGATGGGATGAGTGTTAATGAGTGGATGGTGAATTAAAATGTATAGTGAAGAGAAGGGAATGAATAAAGAGAGAGAAGAACTTGAGAAGTGGTTCGAAAGATATTATTTGTTGATCCCTGAAGGTATGAAATATCATATTGGTAAGTATTCCATTGATTTCACAGGTAGCATCGGTGATAATTATTCGTTGTTACTAAAAGTTCACAGAAGTAGTAATAATATCTCAATGAAATATCATCAGAATGGGACTGATAATCATTCCAATAAGGATGAGTTCTGGTTCGAATTTCCTATTTATCACTTTACCTATTCGCCTTCTGGGCATTACATTGGAAAATCGACAAAAAGGAGGTATGAACTTCTTCTTGATAAAAATAGTAAAATCGTAGTAGAATATATATCGAAAAAAGTTCTTGAAGATCAATTGGTAAATGATCTCATTGAAAACAACAAATATAATTTTGTTAATCAGTTCTATGAGTTTCTTAGTGAACTCTATAATTGGACAAATGAGGTGGTTAAGTAAATGCTATGCGGAATTGATATATTAAAATTATAAAGAAAAAAGAAGACTTAAAATCAGATGATATATATATCAATAAAAAAGATGGTAAAACAGTTAATTTTTTTAAACATTTTCAAATTTTACAATATTTTCTTTTTGATTTTTATCTGATTTTTTAATGACAAAGTTAGGGGTTTGGGGGAAGCAGTAAATCTCACTTGCTTTAGCGATGAAATACACGGACTTCCCTTAGAAAAGTTTATAAATATTATTGCTATATCTATAAATAATGATAGTCACTACCAAAGTAAAACTGTATCCGAATGAGGCACAGAAGGTGCTTTTGGAGAAGCACTTTGGTAGTTGTAGATTTATTTATAATTATTTCTTGGCAAAGAGGGATGAATATTATATCACACACAAAGACGCAAAGAAATCATCTCTCAGCTATCTTGATACACAGAACATGCTTGTTGAACTAAAAGGACAGTATCCCTGGCTACATGAAGTGAACTCGCAGTCACTGCAGATGTCGTTGCGTTTTCTCGATAACGCATTCAAGAACTTCTTTCATAAGAATGCTAATCATCCAAAATTCAGAAAGAAAGGTAAGAATGATTATTTCGCAATACCACAGCATGTAAAGATAGAAAAGAACAGGATATACTTTCCTAAATTCAAGGTAGGAATATATTTCAAAGGTTCAAGGGAAAGGCTGAAGGAACTTAAAGAGATCAACCAGATCATCATAACAAAAGATGCAGGGGAATATTTTTGTTCCATAATATACGAGAAAGATGAAGAATTACCAGAGAAAAAAGAATTATCAGCAGAAAATTCAATAGGCATCGATCTTGGAATAGAAAAGTTTGCCACATTATCAAATGGTATGGCTGTGGAAAATCCAAGATTTATCGCAAAGAAAGAAAAACGAATAAAAAGGTTGCAGAAACAGCTATCCAAAAAGAAGAAGGGATCTAACAACCACAGAAAACAGAAACTCAGGATACAGAGGAAATATATGAAACTAAGGAACATGCGTAAGGACTTTCTTGATAAAGTATCTACTGCGATAGCCAAACAGTATGATACCATTATCATGGAAGACCTCAACGTTCAGGGCATGCAACAGAACCACCACATTGCAAAGAGTATAACCGATGTATCCTTTTACAACTTTAAACAGAAGCTGATGTATAAGGCAGATAAGTATGGCAAGAACATCATACTAATAGGTAGGTTCGATCCATCATCTAAGTTATGCTCTAAATGTGGAAACATAAAGCATGATCTGAAACTATCAGACCGCATATATCACTGCAATGTATGTGGATTGATAATGGATAGGGACTACAATGCATCAAAAAATATAAAGAAGATAGGATTAATAAAAGTAGGGCTGGTGCAGTCCGAATTCACGCCTGTGGAGACAGCTACTTCGGGCTTGTGCGGGATATACCCATACAGGCAGATGTCTGTCGTTGAATCAGGAAGCTCCGAAGCTTAAGCAAGGAATAGCTCAACTTGTCCTCTCTTACCATTGGATCCGAAGCTTCAGCTGTGGAGTAGCTCATAGATTTTCCCGCCGCTAAAAAGAAGAATAAAAGCATATAGCACAGTCAACAGTCCAATTATAGTATAATTATTGGACATTGTTAAAATATTCCAGGTGGAATGCATAAGAATGGCAAGCAGAACATACCGGAATTTTTTCCATCCTCTTGTTGCTATAGAAGTAGTTGTAGAATGCAAGATGGGATCCGTAAATTCTCTAACAACTATCACTGTGAGAAGCATGGATGGGAAAGCTAAAGAAAAATCTTGAAAATAGAGGGCATTTTCGAACAATGCAAATCCCAGTCCTATACCGATGCCTGCTTTTACATTTACTTGGAATTTTTTTTGTATTGTTAAAAGGAATTTTATTATTTCTTCAATAACGGGGGCGACAAAAATAAGCATAATTACTAAATCCACTGGAGTTTCAAGGAGTGATTCGAAAAAATACGCAAGGACAAGTGCAATTGCTCCCAATCCTAAATAATACCATTTAGGTCTGAAAATGAAGAACCATACAGAAACCAATATTGCAGAAATTAAAAGCCAGAATGGATATGTTTCTGAAAAAATATAGAAATAGAACACAATCTATTATAATAACAAAGTTTTTAATCTTTCCCTTATTATAGCTATGTGCTTATTGAAGATGATTACATTTATTCTGAATATCATAAATGTAGAAGCACAGGCATGCCTCTTGAATTTTTCTACAAACAGCATCATATTCTAACTCCCATAAAAAAATTCTGGATTGGATATGGAAAATGGAGAAGAACGAATAACATCTCTCTCGTAGTCCCAACCTCACTTCAATACACGGAATTTCTCTTGGAATATTTTAACAAAACTGAAAGGGAAATAATACAGGCAAAAAGATTACTCCTTGCCATTCAAGGTATAAGAATAGGGTTCACGGAACTTGTGATTGCATCTGCAATAATGGTGGAAATAGGATTAAATATCAACGAGGTTATGAAGGTATCTGGATTGTCAATGGATCCTATATATAAATGCAGAAAAAAGATATCTGAAATCACAAAACCAGAATTCTCAGATCCAATAAAAAGTATGGAGAAAATGTTTAATAGTTCAGGGAGTTAACTTTATTAATGAAAACCTTGGATTCTTTTGTTGAAACAAAGAGACCAATAAAAAAAGATACTAAAAAACATAATGATATCATACAGAAATTAAAAGCTTTGAATGTCCTTATAAACAGGCTTAGCAGAAAGATAAAAACTACAGAAAGGAACCTGGGCAATTTAAAGGAAAAAATCAAGGATGTTAAAAAGGAAAGAGATGAACTCAAGGAACAGATGGAAATAATAATTGGAGTGAAATAATGATCAAAAAAAGAAATTATAACGGATTAGATAAGATACTAAATAAGAAAACCATAGCTATTGTGTTTGTTGTCCTGATGATAGGAGTTTCTCTTGGGACTATAATAATGTATGCTCCCACATTCTTTAACAATTCTGGTAGTGCACATAACAACAATATTATTACACCATCTCTCTCCTCTGTAGGAGAAACGTCATCTGTATCAACGAGTATAAATTATTATACATCAGTGGCACAGTCCAATGGAGCAACGCAAACAGTAGATTTATCTGCAGCTGAAAATTCGGGATATTCAACATCAGAGTATTCCGATACATCGCTGGGTTGGACTTTTTCGTCTAACTCACAATGGACGACAACGAGTTTTACGATGCCCAGTGCACAGTTCTGGGGTGGTTCGAATAGCAATACAGTGCAACTCCAAGATTTAGCTTTTATGTCCCAGATTTCTTCAAATGATTTGTATGAAGTTGGAGATATCTATGTTAATTTGACCACGCCAGATTCAGGCGGATTTCTCGGAGAGACTGTGTCCTGGTCTACTACAAGCTTCGCTCAGGATGGTTCAAATAGTGCACAAGTAATGTATGTTGATCCTGTATGGAATATTTATGATCAAGATTTAATTGATAGGGATGTTTATGGATCTTTGACCGTAACAATTGCTCTTAAGAATACAGGCGGTAATGATTGGTTGGTTGGAACATCTGGGGTAGTAACATCCAACAGTCAAACCGGAAACACATATACAACTCAGACGTCTTTACCCAGTGAAACTGAAGTGCCGTATGAAATAGGCTATCATTTTCCTTCCGTAACAGTATCAGCTGGTTTTCCATCGAATATGGTTTCCAGCACAATTGTAACAGAAAATCCAGAGTATTCGATAAATGCAGAATATAATGGTTTAACTGAGGGAGTTCCATATACATTTTCTTCTGTTTTATCGACTGATTTGCTTACATTTTCTGTGCCTGATACACCGGATACAAATATTTTTACCCTAACAGTCCAATACTATCTTGGATCATTGTATGAAGCAGAGAGCGCGTCTACAACTGACACAGCTTCGCCAAGTTATACTTACAGCCAAGTCTCTGGAACAACTAACCAAGCATCAGCATCATTTTCCTTCAGTGTATCCACGCCATCTGGTGATGTTTTCGCTGATTATGGTGGGACACTTACAACTACTTTTACTCCGACTGTAACGATAAGCAATCCTTATTCATC
>Ga0078972_1007785_pt1 | contig 23360 bp, 15 predicted proteins | sample YelNatPaOPGAMG01_FD_67568 | JGI IMG/M metagenome (GOLD analysis project Ga0078972, IMG submission 67568) | Hot spring thermophilic microbial communities from Obsidian Pool, Yellowstone National Park, USA - OP-RAMG-01 (SPADES assembly) (version 2) | ecosystem: Environmental > Aquatic > Thermal...
AATGGTGTCTACAAAACTTGAATGGTAATGATTGAAAATAGTAATTTTCTCATTTTTTGCTGCATGGATTTTTCTTGCTTGCAAAGATTTTTTCAATTGCAGGGAGCAGATTGAAAAATTTGTTCAATTGTCCTGAATTCTGGTATGTAATTTCTCATAATTCTTCTATGAGATTGTCATTGAATCCTAATGTTTTGCGTGATTAAAAACATCCTAAAAATATAAGAGAAATGTTGATTGGAGTTTGTCCACACCTTATAGAAAAAATCTTTTCATTTTTTATGGAGAATCATATAGAGACCTTTGTGGACTTATTATATTATTTATGCGTAACATAAAAATTGTTACTTGCAACATAATTTTATTCATTATAACATAAATGTGTTATACGTAACATAAAACTATAATAAGCAGTAAAAATTTCTAGGTTTCTTTGGGAAGATTTATAAGTTTCCCCATTTATTTTCGCACCATTTTTATTTTTAATTTTTCGACCTTTTATTTCATTATAACAATTTTAACCTATTTTTGCCAATCACTAACCCACATTTCAGAAGTTTTTAATCCTATTTTATCATTTTTTAATTTGGATTTTAAGGTGTTCAATCTCGTGTTTTAATAACTCAATTCACAGCCACTGTCTGCTTTCTCTATGTTTAATGACTTAACTTAAAATTAATTTGGAAAATTGGAACTATAATCTATTGTCGAAGGGGGAGAAACTTCTTTATTTTCAAAAGGAGTGGGATAGCTTAAGTCTTTCTCGTATCCCTCTATCAAAGAACTTCTGTCAATAACACTACCTGGAGGAAGAGTTTGTGAAGATTGAGGTTGTGAAGAAGGAAGATTTGTTCTTTCTGAATAACCATCAGGACCTGCAATAAAATCTATCTTTGTCTGTCTGTGCATTTTTCTTTCTTTTTCTAAGAGTGTAAGAACTTCTTTCTTTAAGGAAACAATTTCTGCGGTTATTTTTCTTTTTTCTTCAAGTTGTATGATTTTTTCTATTTTTTCACGCAATTCTTTTGGCTGAGAATTTATTAAAGTTTCTCTCTCGCCTTGTGAAAAAGTCGGAGCCTCAAATGTCATTTGAAACTCTTTTTCAATTTTCTCTTGATCTCTAATTCCTACTCTTTCCTTGAAATAAAGCAATCCACTAATGAGCAAAATTACACAAATAAAAATTATTACTCTAAAACTTTTTTGTGTAATCATTTTATTGCCCTAAATTTTTTACTGAATAAACTTAAGATAAGCCTCTCCTAATGACTTTACCATATAAACTATAAAATTACTTGAAGTCGCAAAATTAATTATGGGATCGCAGTAAGAGGGATCGCAGGAACCTCCGCGATTGTCAGATCCATATCCTTTCCTTACCACAAATCTGCCCTGAATTTTGGAATGAACATTAGCTCCATAACAATTATCATTATCCGTTATAGTAGGTAATTGATAATTAGTAATTAGAAGGTTGGTCACTTTGGGGTCTCCCCAGCTACCAATCACCATAGAAGGAAAATAATTTTTATTATTACAGTCATCAATACCTGCTACTAATCTAATTTCAAGAAGTAATCGTCCGTTCAAATTACTTGTGCTATCAACAATATAATAATTTACCTCAACTCCTTTGTTTCTTAAATCATCACAAGAACCTTTGTTAAAAATGCATCTTTCACCTGGGTCGTGATAGCAACAAAATGCAAATCTATCATTTGGATTGCGCAAACTTCCATCATTGTTTACATATATATCTAATTGCATTGAATTATCACCTTCCTCAATAAATAAGGCCTTTCTTTTTCCCTCCCAGGGCTCAGAATAGCTATATGCCAAATTAAACCATTTAGTAGCATATTGATCGTTTGGATCTACTCCAACACTAGAAATTATTTCTCTGCTAACCAAATATGGATAGGGGTATGTATCATCTCTCTTCCAAACATCTTGAGAAAAAAAGCTATATAAATGACCTGCGGTATAGGGATTAACATATGATAAAGGAGCGTCTGGCCAACCCTCGCGACAGTTTCCTCTGATACATAGTCTATCACCTGCATTAATAGTACCTTGAACATCCAATTTATAAGCAGGTGCCGTCGTCCCGATGCCGACGTTGCCATATTGAACAATTAAACCAGTAGAAGCTCCGCCAGTGTTTAAAATTAAACCACCTTCTTTTGCCTGCCCCTGAGGACCAACATTGATTGGAGCTGGTACATTTCCTCCTGGTGGATTTTGAGAAGGTTCTGTCCAGGCAAAAACTAAATAAGAAACTAAAATGCTCATTACCAAAACCCCGAGTGTAGAAAGAATAAACTTTTGAAATTTTTCACTCATATTGTTCTTTGTTTAATTGTTCGTTGTTTTATTGATTTTTGACCTTTATTTTGGTGTTAAATTTTTTAACAATTCCTCTTCTTCTTTTATTTCTTCAGGAGTTTTTGTTTTTTGTTTTTCTGGAGTTAGATTTTTAAGAGCCTTTTCAATTTCCTTTTTCTCTTTTCCAGTTAATGGTTTTGATTCTTTTGGAGTTAAACTTTCCAAAACTTCTTTTGTGGTTTCCTCCTTTTTAATCTCCTCTCTTTTAGGAATTTCTTTTCTCCCTCCTTTTCTAACTTTAGTAAAATAAAACAAAAAACTCAATAGAAAGGCAATTAAAATTAAGATCAGAATTGAAATTAAAAATAAAAACCTTTTCTTTTTTGTTCTAATAAACATCATGCGAAGTCAATAGATTGGAATCAATAGATTGTTAAAACCTAAGAAAGAAGGAGTTAATAAGAATTTCGGGAATTTCATATAAACCGAAAAATAACTTCGTGAACTAAATACTAATCTATGGAAGCTTGCCCAACAGTAAGCTTGCTTGCCCCGTAGAGAATTTACTTTTCTTCGGGGCTCTGCTTCGGGGTTCAACTTCAATAGAGAGTCAATGGCATAGTTTACCCCCTATTATTGTCCTGTTATAACTGTTAAAACGAACTTACCCCAAAATCGCCCCATTTTTCCCACACGAAGTCCTATTATTGTCCTGTTATAACTGTTAAAACTCGTGGACCATCAGCTGTTCCACTTTGATAGGTGTATTGACTACCATCACCTGAATACCATTGAACTTTAATGGTATGAGTACCAGCACTAATTGTTTGAACAGTAGAAAGAACAACATTAACAACCCATCCGCTCCCACCAGATTGTGCTGTCTTGGCTACTTCCTTACCATCTATAAGAATTCTAAAACGGCCAGTCCACGTGGTTGTATACCAAATTGGTGCTGTAAAAAGAATAAAAATTTTACCCGCTTCAAATGTTTGAGTAATACTCATATCAGGCATATCTTCATAATAAGAAGCCGCAGTTGAAACAGCTGTAGTGCCAATTGCTGTATAAATCTTACTGCCACCAACTGGAGTTTTCCAAGAAGCCAGGCCATTTGCATCAGAAGTTAATACCTTACCAGCCCCTTGCGTGCCGTCTGCTATCTTAATATTTCCTGATATATCAAGTTTCGCTCCTGGATTTGTCGTCCCGATGCCGACGTTGCCGTTTTTGTCTATTCTAACTTTTTCAGAATTTGCAGTATAAAACATTATTTGTCCCTCAGTGTTGGATCCTGCCAATGCATCTAAAATAATGCCGGACCTATAATTAGTTGTACCTGGCAACCCAAATTTTAACCCATAACGGCTATCAGTATTATAATATTGAGTAAATTTACTCGATCCGTAACCACTAACTTTGCCTAATAAAAGTGCATCGAAATCTCCAGTCCCAGAAGGTCCTTCTACATCCAACTTCGCCCCTGGTGCTGTCGTCCCGATGCCGACGTTGCCTGTATTGGTATTAACACATAAATTATTATCACAAGCCATCTGATTCCATGAATGTCCTGGATTTGGAACTGAATAAGTATAGGCAACAACGCCAGAAATAAATGCAACAACAACTATAGATAAAATCATCACATAAAGATGCTTTTTTTCTATACTCAACTTTATGTTGATATTCATTAAATCACTTATATATATATTTATTATGTAATATATAAACTTTTTCTTTTTTGATTTAATAACACTCATAAAGAATCTCATTATGAATAATGTATTGTAAAAAATTTGAAATGTTGAGAGAAATCCCTTTATAACCAACAAATATTTTCAGAGAGCAAAGCTCTCTGAAAGCTCAAACTCTTTCTTTATTTCATTTGTCAAAAGATGTTTCAAAGAAAAATGAAATGCCTAAAGCATGTGGTTTCCTTATGCATTTTTTAAGAACAATGTTTTCTTTCTGAAATTCAGTTTTCATTGTTCTTAAATTAAAAATTATTTCAAAGAAATCTTTTTTAAGAGAGTTTTTTTCTGCAATTTTATCTTTCTTGGATTATCTATAAGATAGTTAAATTCATCTTTGCTCTGAGATATTATTTCTTTCAACCTCTCGTGAAAATTCAACAGATTGTATTTTTTAATTAATTTGTAATATAGCTTAAAATTGATATTAGTATTTATAAGTAGATTCAATATATCAATTCGATCTTTCTGACCTTTGATACTTTCGCTTCTTTGAATTTCTGCCTGTTGTTTTAATATTAAAAGAATTTCAGGTTTGGGAATTCTTATACCCTCTACACAAATTGTATTTTTTTGTATAAAATTAACTGGTATACTAAATTCTGAATAAAAAGGAAGATAAATATCTACTGAAATACCATCAACAATTATTTCATACTTCTTCAAAATATCATTTTTTTTGAGATTATATTTTTCCCTTATTTTTTGAAGTTCATTGAAATCTATTATTATGTCTATATCTTTACTTTTTATGTTTTTTGTTAAAAGATAGCAAGCCCACCCGCCGATAACTATTACATTATGCTCTTTTACCAATCTCATTAAAACATCCCAACTCTTGTCTATAGCTATATCATGCCAAAATTCTTTTTTCTTTATATTTTTTTTCATATTTTCAACCTTTTTTCTAATTCATTTAAAAAATCTTTTGCATACCATGTATTCATATTCCATAAATCAACAAAAAGCTGACAGAGCGGTATTCTTTTAAAAGTTTTCAGATGCTCATCAAATCTCAAGACAAATATATTTGGTTTTCCTTTTGTTTCAGGAAATCTTTTCTTCATTTCATTTTCGTTGGCATAAACCCAAATCTCAGAATAATCAGATGGTATATTTTTGAAAAGAAATTTGTATCCAGAATAGCATGTAAACATAGTATCAGCTGGCATTAGTTTTTCTATTTCCTCTATTTCTTCATTGAAATGAGTTGAGTAAATTACCTCTCTATTAATGTTTCTTATAGATGCCCAATAGAGCAATATCTTTTTAGGATCGATAACACGAAATCCCCTTATCTTTTTTTCAATGGCATTCATATCTTCCAATTTTTTGAGAGCCTTGTTCACATTGCCTATGGACATCATGCACTTTTGAGCAAGAGCCTTTTGCGTAAATCTCTTTATTCCTTTTTCCATCCTTTCATACAATATCTGTCTATAAACCCTTTCTGTTTTCATAACCTATTTCACTTTAGAAATAGAAAATTATTTAAATGTTTCACTATTTGGTGAAACTCATCTTTTCTTTTTAAGAATCTCATCTTCTGAAATGTATATATATGATGTAAACATTGTTATATTTAAAGATTTCCCTATATTTCAAATTTTTCTGAAGAGAATTAGCGGTTCTATTTCATGGCCTGGCTCTATGAAATCTGCTATTTTTTCCCAATCTTTCTCGATATTTAATGCCTTCAATGCCTTATCACTTGTTTCCGGCAAAAATGGGCTCAATAAAATTTGTATAGCTTTTATGGCATTTATTGATACAAACAATGTTGTTTCTGCCCTCTTTCCTTTCCACGGCTCTTTTTTCTGAAAATAACGATTTGTGCTGGCACACAAATCTAACACAAGCTCTAAAGCAGAGTTAATATTGAAATTTTCAATCTGCTTTCTTACATCTGCTATTGTTGATTTTATTTTTTCTAGTATTTGTTTATCTTCTTCGTCAAACTCATCTGGTTCAGGAACCTTTCCGTTAAACCTGGTTTTTATGAAGTATGTTACACGATAGAAAAGATTGCTATAATTTTCAACAAGTTCATTGTTATATCTTGCAACAAGATGTTTTTCAGAAAAATCCCCATCTTCTCCAAAAGGTATTTCGCGGATAAGATAATATCTCAAAACATCTGGCCCATATTTTTCTGTCAACTCTATTGGGTCAACAATATTTCCTAAGGATTTTGATATCTTTTCTCCTGCTATATTAACATATCCGTGAACAAATATTTTTTTAGGAATCTCAATATCAGCTGCCATCAATAGTGCAGGCCATATCACAGAATGAAACCAATTAATTCCTTTTCCAATCACATGAACATCTGCAGGCCAATACCTCTTGAATTTTTCATTTGGATAATCAATTCCGCTGAGATAATTTGTTAACGCATCAATCCAAACATAGATTTTATGTTCATCATCTCCAGGAACGTTTATTCCCCACTTAACACCTTTTCGTGAAACGCATAGATCTTTTAATTCTTCATTCTCCAATCGAGAAATCATCTCGTTGCGCCGAGATTCTGGAATAACTAAATTCTCCTTCAATAATTTCAATATTTGGTTTTTAAATTTGCTTAGCTTGAAAAAATATGCTTCCTCACTTAAAAATTCTGGTTCAGTTTTGTGCTCAGGACACAACCCATCAACAAGATCTTTTTCTGTTTTAAACTCCTCGCAACCAGTGCAATACAAACCAGAGTACTCTCCTTTATAGATAAAACCTTTATTAAGAAGTATTTTGAAAATCTCTTGTGCAACCTTAACATGCCTCCTTTCTGTTGTTCTTATAAAATCATCATAACTTATATTAAGTTTTTTGCAGAGTTCAACAAAAACCTTGCTATTTTTATCTACAAAATCCTTTACAGGAATTCCTGCCTCTCTTGCTGCCTTAACATTTTTTTGCGCATTCTCATCAGTTCCTGTAAGAAAAAATACATCATCTCCAAAGAGACGATGATATCTTGCTAAAACATCTGCTATAATTTTTTCGTATGCATGACCGATGTGGGGTTTTGCATTCACATAATCTATAGCTGTTGTTATGTAAAATTTCTGCAAGATTGTCACCTTTAAATTAAAGAATAATTGCAAAGATTTAAAAAACATTTTAAACAAGGTTTTAGTGATAGTTATGAAGGTTCTCATATTAGCAGCAGGCAAAGGCGTTAGGATGCAGCCCCTTACTTATGAGGTTCCAAAGCCATTAATAATGGTAAACGGCCAGCCATTTTTATATTATATTATAAAAAATCTGAAAGAAGCTGGGCTTGATGAAATCGGTATCGTTGTTGGATACAAAGAACATATGATTGAGGCATGGCTTCGCGATAATAAAATAAATGCCTATCTCATACGCCAGAAAAAAAGATTAGGAACAGGCCATGCAATTAAGTTAGCAAAGGAATGGGTTAATGGCGAAAATTTTATTGTTGTTATGGGAGATGATCTTTATTCTCCTAATGATATAAAAGCTATTGCGAACGATGATGAATTCTGCTATGTTGCCGGATTGGAACATGAACATCCCGAAAGATTTGGTGTGCTGGTTTGTGATGGAGATTTTTTAAAAGAAATAGAAGAAAAGCCTGAAAAACCAAAATCAAATCTAATCAATGCAGCCTTATACAAATTTACTCCAGAGATATTTGCCGCAATTGAGAAAACGCCAAAAAATCCTAAACGTGGAGAATATGAAATAACTGATGCAATATCACTTCTATGCAAACAGAAGAAAGTTAAAATTACAAAAATTCATGATTATTGGGTTGACATGGGCAGACTTGAAGACCTTCCGAAGGTAAAGGAATTCATAGAAAAACATTTTTCAAACTAAGCAAAAATATTTTTCAAAAAATTTTTCCTTAGAACTATTTTCCTCTTCCTCTCTGCCGCTTGTAAAGCTTTTCTATTATTCATCCATAAATTGATTTCAAATGAAATGCCCTATGTTATTGTGAAATGTTTCCTTGCGCATTTCTTTCAAGAACAATAAATAGAATATTGTTCTTAAAATGAAATCCCCTCGTCATTGCGATATTTTTTGCGGATTTCTTTCAATTATATTCATCACACGACTAAACTCGTGTTTTTTGTTCTTAAAATAAATTGTTTGATGTTTATGCCATAGCACTACTTCTTAGCACTTTTCTTTCCCCAGATGAACCAATATTCATTAAACAATCTCCATTCCTTTTTAACTTTAACATCGTATCCTATTTTTTTGAATGTCCTTTTAATGGTTTCTTCATTTTTTAAGAAATTCTGTGCAGGAATTCCAAAACTGCTTCCAAATGAGAGAAATGAAAAGTAACCGTTTGGTTTTAATAAATCTAGCATCTTCTTTAACATCTTTTCAGGCCTTTCAAAATGTTCTAAAACAGCAACAGCCGTTACTGCATCAAATGAATTTTTTGGAAAACGAGCAAGGTCATCTTCTTTTATAAAGATTACATTTGTTACTTTTGATTGTTCTACTTTTTTATAGGCTTTTTCCAATTGCTTTCTACTTAAATCAATCGCAACAACAGTTCCTCTCTTAAGTTTTTTTGCTAACTCAACTGTTGTTCTTCCTGTACCACAACCAAAATCAAGAACTTTATAGTTATTTTTAATTTTTAATTTACTTATTACCTCTTTTGCGTCCTCTTCTGTGTACCAAAATCCAAAAAGCTTGTCCCAAGCAAATGAAATTCTGTCAAAGAATTTTTCAATGAATTTTTTATCTGTTCTCAATTTTATTATGAAGTAAAGCGGTATTCCAATTATTGCTAGAATTACTCCCATGAAAAACGATGAAAATGCAAGCACGCTACTTTGAACCCAGTAAGCCAAAATAATAATCAAGAATATAATTATAAAAATTGCTCCGCTTCTTCCAAATGGCGATCTGTACGATTTTTTAAATTTTAATTTTTGGATTTTAATTACTGAAAGAAAAACCAACAGATATTCTAGAATGACAAGCGGAATTATTAACATCATAATTAACTCGTATATACCAAAACCGCTGAGAACAATAAAACAACTTATTAGTGCTTGTGCAATTATTGCTATGTATGGTGTTTTGTATTTTTTATGAATTTTTTTAAAACTTTGTATAAGTACCTTATCGCGCGCCATTGCATAAAGCAATCTTGGTGAGGAAACCATCCATGATGCAGCTGTTCCTATTAAAGGAATGAACATTAATATCAAGAAAATTTTTTCTCCAAAACTACCAAAGATTTTAGATGCAACAATTCCAGCGCTGTTCCCAATTATTTCATTTCCTGCAACTCCGTACAAAACAGTAACATAGAAAATCGTTACTATTGCTACAAATAATGTTATTGAAATGAACATTTTGGATAGTATTTTTTTGTCTTTTACCTCTTCTGCAAGAAATGTTAACGATTCCCATCCGAAGAAAACTTGTGACGAAACAAAAATTGCAAGAAGTATTGGAGATAGAGATAATGTAAAGATAAAGTTTTCAATATTAATTGCAGGAATACCTAATATTGCAATTGTTATTGGTAACGAGATTGTAAGAAATCCCAGAACTAAAAGTAATTTTGAGCTTTCACCTATTCCACGAAAGCTTATATAACCAAAGAGTATTATTGCAATCAAAGATATGATAATCTTTGTAAACATCTCAATTTCAAATATTTGCAAAGCTCCCACAATAGATATTGAAATGATCATGCTTGCAATGATCCATGTAATCCAACCCACAATGAATGAAGTGAATTTACCTAAGATTTTTGAATATTCATAAACCCCACCTGCTTTCGGATAACACGAAACAAGTTCTGCAAAATATGTTGACATTATTATTGCAATCACTGCCATAATAGCCCAAGAGATTATAGCACTTGCCCCTGCATATGAATAAGCTATACCTGGTATAAAGAATATCTCTGCTCCAATGATTGCGTTTAATCCAAGAAAAAATAATGTTTTTTTTCCTATCGCCCTTTTTAATTCTGCCATCTAATCACTCAACAACTATTTTCATAAAATCTTTTGCAATTGAAAAGTTATCATATTTTTCTATTTTTTTCTTAAGTTCTGTTAAATCAGAATATCTTCTGCTTATATGAGTAAGCACAACTTTTTTTGCGCCTGTCTCTTTAGCAATCTTGATAACATCTTCAAATGTTGCATGTTTTCTTTCAAAATATTCAAAATAAGTAGAATCGTGAATAAGCAAGTCAGCATCGCGCGCAAGCTCAATAATATTGCTGCATGGCATTGTATCTCCTGAATAAACTACTTTTTTTCCTTTCTCAACAATTGAAATATCGCTTAGTTTAATTTTTCTTCCTTTAAATAAAGCAGAACCCTTTTCTTTTATTTTTTTGTAGATTGGACCTTGAAGTGGAAGGCCCATTTTTTTCAATTTCTCTTTGTCTATTTTAATTCGGTCTTTTTCTACAAATGCATATGCAACAGCAGGTATGCCATGAGAAACAGGAATTGACTGAATCTGAAATTCAATATCATCTATTAATATCTGCTTTTCATTTCCATCAAAATTGACATTTTTGGCAACAATATCAAACTTTCTTGTTGAATATCCAAGTTCAAGCAACATCTCAACAAACTTTTCTGCCTCAGGGCCAAAAATATACAGCGGCTTTTCCCTTCCTTCCAAGTTCATTGTCTCTATCAATCCTAGTAAACCTGCATAATGGTCAGCATGCCAATGTGTTATAAAAATTGCCTCAATGCGCATAAAATTCAATCCAGAACTAAATATCTGGCGTTGTGTTCCCTCTCCGCAATCAAATAAAAAGTAATGTTCATTCTCGCTTTGATACTTAATATAGATTGCAGGATGGTTTCTATATTTAGTCGGAATACATGCAGTTGTTCCAAGGAATGTCACTTCTATCTTTGTCATAAAATCACATTTAACTTATAAACTAATTCATAAAACCATATTAATATCTTGTGAAAAGTAGATATAAATGTCTTCCTTCATTTTCTTTGATAGTTGTAATTGATAAACTACTTTTTAGAAACTCTAGTTAAAACATAACTGTTTTGCAAGATTTTTATAAATTATCTAGATTGCAATTGATTTATGATACTATTTTCACCACTACTTACAGAAATATTGCTGAATTCACAATGAGGGCAGTGTTTAAGACAGAGATGTGTTAGTCCTTTACTTCTCTGCTCTTCTGTGATATATCCTAAAAAAACACAGGCCTTTGCAAATTTTTCTGAAAACTCATCCTGTTCACCAATCTCAGCTGCAGGACCTATCTGATATGACCCATCCCATGCATCATATTTGCAATATCTGTTACAACCCTCATTCCAAATTCCAGTTGCCTGCGCCTGGCTCATCTGACCTAAAGAACTACCTAAAAAGAAAAATGACCCAACAACTAATATCAAAATAGCTACAACTGCAACAACAATCATTGAGATTGGTAATTCAATACCTTTTCTATTCATTTTTTCACCATTATTTGAATATCCTTGTTTTTCATTATTTTTTTGTTCATTCTTATATTAATATCCTCTCTCTCTTTGTATCTTTTCAAGTATTGCCTCTTCTGTTTTTCTTAAATATTTGAAATAAACAAATCCTAAAACACCAGCAATCACAATTGCAATCACTACTATTAATATGCTTGAATCTCCGCCTGTTTTAAATGGATCTGGATCGTTCTTATTATCTATTCCATTTCCGTTAAAGTCATCTGTTGGGTCTGTATAATCACCATCATTGTTCGCATCAACTGCATTTGGTGCAGGATTGACGCCTGTGAAAGGAACAATATGTCCATCAGGGTATCTTGTACCGCCAGAAAATGTTTCTACAGTTCCATTCTGTGTTTGAAAAACACAAACATAATTCTGACATTTATAGTTGTTTGGGCAAATCTGACATTTCTTAGTTATTAATGAACAACCACAGCTATTATCAGTTCCAGCGCAATCAGAATTTTGCAAACACTCAACGCATGTGCTTGTAGTTAAATCACATTTTTTATTTCCACAATCAGAGTTAGATAAACATTCAACACATCTACCTGATGGCGCGCATTTCTTTCCTCCTTCACAATCTGCATCTGTTTTACATCCACCTGCTATGCACTGTTTTCCTATACATTTTTCACCAGAAATGCAATCATTATCATTTTCACAATAATTTTCTTCAACAACTACAAACTGATATCTATCGCTTTTTGTTGAAAGATTGTTTGAATCTTTTGCATAGATATAATAATTATATGTCCCTGGCTCGTTATAAATAAGGTTTGAACATGAATAAATTCCATTAGAATATGCCATTATATTGCAGTATGAATCTGTGCAATTCAAATCTTTGCAAACCATTCTTGTGGTTATATTGTCATTTTCAGGGTCAGTTATATTTGCAAAGAATGTGAGGCGTTCTCCTTTTCTTACTTTGATTGGGTCATGATATACATTGTTTATTGTTGGAGCTTTATTTGGGACAGAACTAATTATTGTAGTAAATATATAATTCTTGTTGTCATGTGGTGTTTTGATTGTAATTGAAAGCAATGATGAATCTCCTCTTGTTGCATTTGAAGGCGGTATTACAATTATTTTAATTGGAGCTGCTGTCCCAGAAGAAAGTTGTGTTGAATTTCTCTCAATATTATTTATTAATATTTTTGAAGTCCAGCCTGTTGTTATTGAACTTTCAAAATTAAATGTATCTGATAATCCTGTATTGTTCAAAATAGCTTCATATACAGCAGAATCATTTGATCTTATTGAACTAGATGCTGTGATCGAATTAAATGTAAAGTCATAGTTGTTTATTGTTACCTCTTGCGATTTCGGAATTTCTTGATTATCTCTATATCTTGCTTTAACACAGAAATAATATTTACCATCTGTTAGTTTTGTTGTGTCCCATAATGATGGGTCTTCCCAAATAGAATCTACTGGATTGTATACAAGTGGTTTGAATTGTTTTTCAGTACATGCTGTACTTATATTGCTATATGAATATGTTACAGCTGGTGAAGTTGTATCAATATTACCAGATACACTGACTTCAATCTTTACTTGTCCTGAAACCTCTCCACTTGGTCGAATTATTCTGATATATCTTATCTCTGTCCCTTTATCAACGCATAATGAAGTTCCTGGATCGCATATCTTCCCTTGAGGACAATCACTATCTGATGAGCATCCAACTGTGCAGTAATGAACATCTGCCTTACATATCTGACCTGTTTGGCAATCATTGTCTGTATTGCAATAATCCTCTCTCAGTATTGTGAATGTATTTTTTGATGATACCGTTGTCAGGTCAGATTGTGCATAAACATAATAATCATAAGTTCCTGCATTACTATTTGATGTGTCAAACTCACAGCTAAATGAATTTCCACTTGCTGTCATTGTACAAAATCTTTCTGAGCAACTCTGGTCTTTACATACAGACGCAGTTATTGGGTCTCCTTCAGGGTCAGTGATTTTTGCAGTGAATGTGATACGACCTCCTTTTTTCACAGTTGTTGAAGAAATGTTACTGATTACAGGCGGCTTTCTTGGATAGCTGCTCACAGTTGTTGTGATTACAGAAGTTTTTGACTCTCCTTTGCTTGATGTAACTCTTAATGTAAGTATCATTACATCGTTTATTTGTGCTCCTGAAGGCGGTGTCACTCTCACCTTTATTGTCATTGGACTGTCTTTTTGGAGATTGTTTATTGATGTTGTCTGAATACCATTAATTGTGATTGTGTATGACCAGTCAGCAGATTGAGAAGCTGATATTGTGTATGTGTCAGTCAGTCCAAGATTTTGAAGTGTTAAATTGTATTCAGCAACCCCATTTGACACTATTGATTGCCCTGTTGTTGATGGATCGAGTGTGAAGTCATAGTTGTTTATTGTCACATCTTGCGATTTCGGAATTTCTTTATTGTCTTTGTATATTGCTTTAACACAGAAATAATATTTACCATCTGTTAGTTTTGTTGTGTCCCATAATGATGGGTCTTCATAATACTTATCAATAGAATTATATGATAATGCCTTGAATGAAGCACCAGTACATGATGTGCTTGTCTGGCTGTATGCATATGATACAGAATTAACTGAACCTGAAACGCTTACATGAACAAATTGCATTCCGCTAAGGACATTGGTATTTGGTTGCAATATTTGTACATTTCTGCTTTCGCATACATTGTTGTAGCACACTCCAAAAGAGCAATCTGCATCATTCAAACATCCTTGCTTGCACACATTTCCACTGCAGATATAATCTGCCCCATATGTAGCACGACATTGGTCAGTTGATGTGCAAGAACTTGTGCAACGGTTTTCTGAACACCATTGACCAGCTGGGCATTGACTTGACTCCCTACATCCAGCAACACATGTATCAACAAGACATATCTGCCCGCTTGGGCATTGATTGTCATTCAAACATCCTACTTTACATAACCCTGCCTTACATATCTGACCGTCAGGGCAGTCAGATTGTTGAGAGCAAGAGTTTGCAGGAATGATTGTGAACGAATTGCTTCCAGAGATTGTTGATTGACCAGCTACTGCCTTGATGAAGTAATTATAAGTTCCTACCTTATCATTTGCTGTATATGAGCATGAGTATATTCCTCCACTTGTTGCCATATCACAATATTTTGATGAACAGGTTTGGTCTTTACATACAGATGCAGTTATTGGGTCATTATCAGGATCATTTATCTCTGCAGAGAATGTTATTGTACTGCCCTGCTTAACGCTTTCAGGACTAGCAACTATGTTGTTTATTGTAGGTGCCCTGTTAGGATGACTGCTCACAGTTGTTGTAATTGTGAAAGTTTTTGTTTCTCCTTTGCTTGATGTAACCTTAATTGTTGTTGTAGCACTATCGCCAATATTCGCGTTTGAAGGCGGTGTTACTGTAATTAACAAAGATGCAACATCGCCCTTGTTAAGAGTTACTGTATTTGTTGTTGCGCCATTTATTTTTATTGTTGTTGTCCATGTTGATGAGGAAGACACGGTGAATGTATCCCTCTCACCAATGTTTGTAAGAGTTCCTTGGTACTGCGCAACCCCATTTGACACTATTGATTGCCCTGTTGTTGATGGATCGAGTGTGAAGTCATAGTTGTTTATTGTCACATCTTGCGATTTCGGAATTTCTTTATTGTCTTTGTATATTGCTTTAACACAGAAATAATATTTACCATCTGTTAGTTTTGTTGTGTCCCATAATGATGGGTCTTCATAATACTTATCAATAGAATTATATGATAATGCCTTGAATGAAGCACCAGTACATGATGTGCTTGTCTGGCTGTATGCATATGATACAGAATTAACTGAACCTGAAACGCTTACATGAACAAATTGCATTCCGCTAAGGACATTGGTATTTGGTTGCAATATTTGTACATTTCTGCTTTCGCATACATTGTTGTAGCACACTCCAAAAGAGCAATCTGCATCATTCAAACATCCTTGCTTGCACACATTTCCACTGCAGATATAATCTGCCCCATATGTAGCACGACATTGGTCAGTTGATGTGCAAGAACTTGTGCAACGGTTTTCTGAACACCATTGACCAGCTGGGCATTGACTTGACTCCCTACATCCAGCAACACATGTATCAACAAGACATATCTGCCCGCTTGGGCATTGATTGTCATTCAAACATCCTACTTTACATAACCCTGCCTTACATATCTGACCGTCAGGGCAGTCAGATTGTTGAGAGCAAGAGTTTGCAGGAATGATTGTGAACGAATTGCTTCCAGAGATTGTTGATTGACCAGCTACTGCCTTGATGAAGTAATTATAAGTTCCTACCTTATCATTTGCTGTATATGAGCATGAGTATATTCCTCCACTTGTTGCCATATCACAATATTTTGATGAACAGGTTTGGTCTTTACATACAGATGCAGTTATTGGGTCATTATCAGGATCATTTATCTCTGCAGAGAATGTTATTGTACTGCCCTGCTTAACGCTTTCAGGACTAGCAACTATGTTGTTTATTGTAGGTGCCCTGTTAGGATGACTGCTCACAGTTGTTGTAATTGTGAAAGTTTTTGTTTCTCCTTTGCTTGATGTAACCTTAATTGTTGTTGTAGCACTATCGCCAATATTCGCGTTTGAAGGCGGTGTTACTGTAATTAACAAAGATGCAACATCGCCCTTGTTAAGAGTTACTGTATTTGTTGTTGCGCCATTTATTTTTATTGTTGTTGTCCATGTTGATGAGGAAGACACGGTGAATGTATCCCTCTCACCAATGTTTGTAAGAGTTCCTTGGTACTGCGCAACCCCATTTGACACTATTGATTGCCCTGTTGTTGATGGATCGAGTGTGAAGTCATAGTTGTTTATTGTTATATTCTTGTTAATAATTATATTATTTGAGTCTTTGAATGAAGCTCTAATGCATAAATAATATTGACCTTCATTTAGGTTTAGAGTATTCCAGCCATCTGATTTTTCAAAATAATTATCCACTGAATTATAGTTAAGCGGTATGAAATTCATATTAGTGCATGCTGTACTTGTCTGGCTGTATGCATATGATACAGAATCTATTTTGCTTAAATTTCCATAAACCTTGACATGAATTAATTGCATTCCGCTAATAATTGATTGTTGAGGTTCTAAAATTTCTATACTTCTATTTTCAACACATGCATGATTTGAACATATAAATCCTTCATTGCATGGCCTGCATTCATTCCTGCTGCAAAAACAATACTCGTTTGTTCCTGGGCAATTTTCATTTACAGTGCATGTCTTCTGACCGACAAATATTGTTCCGCCTGGTTTACTATCTTCTAATGTAACTGCATGAACTGTATAAGCAAAGCTAAATAATAACAATACCAATAAAATTCCTGCTTTCCTTTTCATTTAGTCACACCTTTAATATCTATATAGATCGCATCTTTCAATTGTCCAGTTCCCTGCCTTCGAAACAACCATGCCCAATTTTATCGTTATAGTTGAATAAGGATTGATTATAGCATCATCAGATTTTATTGTATATTCTTGACCATCAGGGTCAACAAAGATACAATTAACAAATATTTTGTTTTGTGCAGAACCGCGATTTCTTACAGTAACATTAACTTCAGCTCTTTCATTGATATCAAGGATGCCAGGGGCTACAATCGGTGGTACTATACTTAGATTAGAAACTGTGAAACCGCCTATATTTAATTTTGTATCATGAATAACTGAATTTTCACATGTTGATAGATTTGAAACTTTTAGATAACAGCTATTGAAATTCCAGTCTCCTACTTGATCAATCGTAATATTTGGTTTAAATGTATAGTTTGTTCCTCCTTGAACCAATGTACAAGGTGTAGTTATTTCAACTGTAGTTGAATCTGGCTTTATAACATTGCAGCCAACAAGTGCATATCTGCTAACAGCAGGATTTGTTACAACAACATTCACAACAGATTGCTCATCAAATGAAGCACGTAAAACATTTATACTCGATATTGTCATATTTGGAGGAAGTGTTACAACAGCAATTCTTCCTATATTGTCTTTTTTATCTTCTAGCAGTGAGTTGCTGCAATCACTTGCAAACGAAGCATCTATGCTGCAATTTGTCACAGTCCAGTTTCCAGCAACATCCAATTTGCTTGATAGCAAAAAGTTGACAGGACCTCCTGATGAAGGAAGGTATTTACAATCCGATGTGATCACTTTTGTGTTATTTGCAGGGTCAACAAGAGTGCAATATGAAAACACATACCTGTCATAATAAACGCTTGGTGTAACATTTACATTTATAATAGCTTCTGTATTGTTCAATATGGTTGCTGTCAATATATTTGCAGATTTTATTGATACCTTTGTCTCATTGACAACAGAGATATTACCATTCACATCCTTGATATCATAAATTCCACTTTCAGCACAATCTGAATAAACAGATCCATTTAACCAGCATTTTTTAATAATCCAGTTTCCGACCCTATTTGGAATAAAGTTTAGTTCAAATTCATTTCTTAAATCAGAGCAACTGCTTGATATATTGAAAGCTGCAGTTGTAGGAGGCTTTATTTCGCATGTTACAATTCCATACCTTGTTTCATCTCTATTTCTACTAACATTTGCAGTTATTGAAAATGTTTGATTTATCATTCCCCTGTCTGCATAGTTTATTGAGTCTAACCTGAATATTACATAGCTAGCTCCATAAATATCAAGTATTCTTTGTATTGCCTCATCCACTCTACGGAATGCCTCTTGTGTAGAAGATTTTGTAGTATTTATTCCATTTACAATAGGTTTCAGATAATTGACCATAAATGCGGCAATTGCCCTTACATCCGTATTTATTTGCATATGATATTGCCAGCAATCCTTGCTTGTCAAAATGTTTTTATTAATACATTCATCATCAGGACCTACATTTCCTATCAAATTATCGTATGACTGCATAACAAGTTTTGAAGTCGTTTCATGAAGATTCTTGAAAGTTTCTAAATATTGGCTCAGCTTAGAAACATTTAGATAAGGACAAGCATAATTAAAGTAATCGCTTGCTATTTTTACTGGAACTGCATTATATGTACCAGTCACAAGAACATAATATTTACCTGATGTATCATAGCAATTTACATTGCATGAAAATGAATTTCCTGCCCCACTGGCATAGCCACAAAGGCATGAACCACTTACACCACAAGAGTTCAAATTTTCACTTGTGAATGCGTTTTCGCATTGAGTAATTGGAACATCCCTGCAAACCCTAAATACAGGATTTAATAAATTCTGTGTCATTGTTGCAGTGAATCTCAGTCCTGAATCTGTTTCTGTGTAGCTAGGACCTGATGCAAAGTATACTGAACAATCACTACATGAAGCTCTTTCCCATTGCTCACAGGTACCGTCATTATCGCATGACTCAAAGCATCCATTTGTATCACTATATGATCTACTACCACAGTCGCATGTATAATCTACAACACATCCAGTATCAAATCCATTAATTGTTTTATTTATTTGTTTCAATATTCCACCAGTTTGAGTGCATTTTTCCTCTCCTCTTGTGAGCACTGGCGGATATGTGTCAGGTGCTACTATGCTGCTGCAATCATTGCACCTATGTGTTCTTGGGTCGCATCCTTGGTTCTGAGGGCAGCCTGTTTTTGCAAAGCATTCCTCGCAACTGTCAACAAGAACTCCATTTACACATTTCTTTCCTTTATTGAAAGGAGAGCAAACGCCATCTGGTGTTCCATCAGAACAACCTAATAAGGAAACTGTTACATTTCCAATATATTGACTATCTGATATGCGAGGATTTGAACAATCTGCATTCATCGAGTCATCAATCCAGCAAGAAACATTCCACACTCCTTTTGCTGCTGTATTATTATCAATCAGATAAACAAGCGAAAATGTAGATTGCGCTGAAGAATTCTTTACAACCTTGCATTCAGAAGAAAGTGTTTTCAATCCAAGTGGTCCATTTAATTTACATGTTACTTTTGCATATTTATCTATGAAGAAAGGATTTCTTACATTAATATTCATAGTTACTGGATTACCTACTGTAACCGAAGGAGTAACAGTTCCTGTGAATGTCAGATTAGCAGGAACTACACATGTTTTTGTTTTCAAGTCACAGTATTGTCCACTAGGGCAGCCGCATCTGTCACATGCTGAGCTTAGTTGGCTATTCTCACCACATATCTTACCAATCTGTGTTGCTGAGCATTCTCCCCAAGGTGTGTTATCAATACAGACGCCCATGCATCCATATGCCCAATGTGCAAATGATACATCATCAATATAAACATCAGCTTGTTTTTCTATCTCAATTGCAATTGTGTAACTATTGCTTGAAGGTATAAATGATGTAGAAAGTTTTTCCCAAACCTTTGTTGCCTTGTTATATGGCGAACTTGCAACAATTGCTCCATTTTTCAGCACAACAATTCTTGCTGCTTCTGGCTGTGTTGAATAAACCCATGCAATTGCTGAGTGAGTTCCTGATGAAGTTGTTTCACTTGTATATGGATTTGTGTTAATAACTCCAAGGATGTGTGCATTGGGATTTATAGTTGTCTGTGTTTTTGTATCTGAGAAATAAACTTGCACATTTGGATTGTTGCTCGTTAATGTGTAAGTTGTTCCAGAAGGTCCTATAACAGAACTAGGAATTGCACCATAATCCTGCTCTGATGTTGTGGCAACTCCACTTCCTGTTGCAGTTTCTGTAAATACATTTTCTGTAGGGCATTCATAAATTTGAAATTTAATATCAGTTTTTACTATCTGTCCTTCCTTGATGTAGTAACTAGTAGTTTTATAAAAATTATCAGTTGTTTGAAATGTTATATTTTCTTTTGTTATATTTTGTCCCTGTGAAACAATATATTTTGTTCTTGTAACTGTTACCTCCTGATTACAGGCAGGGTTTTGATTTTCAGAACATTCTGTAAAATATGTTTCTATGCAGTTATATCCTTGTGAATCATTAACGTTACGACCGTAATAGTATAAGGAAGAGTATAGTATTGCTTCTTTTCCTACTTTACAGCATTCTCTTTTGTATAATGTTTTTGTTGATGTATTTCTCCAGTATGATTTAACGTTCCATCCAAAATTCTGAGTTGTTGCTCCACTAATACCACCATATCCACTGCCACCAGTTTTTGCACTATCTGTTATTATAACCCTTGCATAGCCTTCGTCATTTGTTTTTGTTATCCAGTATGAATATGGAGAACTGCGGAATTGTTGATTATTTGCTTGTCCATAAGATACATCGCCATTCTGGTTTTGAATTTGAAGTGTTTTTGGTAGTTGGAAATTTTCAAGAAATGTTATATTATTTGGCCCAAAAAGGCATTTCTTTCCATATGGACATTGATCTCCACACTCATGGCATCGGTCAACTAAAATAAGAGCCTTGTTAATATCAGTGTATTTCTCTTTTGATTTATTTACTTCGCATCTCATTCCTAGATTAGAACATGAACAATCACCAACAGCAGTTCCATCGTAGCAGAATTGAGGGTTTTCATCATAGCCAAAGCAGTTACACTGATAACATTTTAATCCAGAACTTGTCCCGCAGCTACCTTGCTTGTAATTAGTATCACAGTAGAATTCATCCTTAGTTGTTGAAGTCCCAAAGGTTTGGTTTTTTGCACAAGTTGCATAATATGCATTTCCATTTATTGTATTACCACTAGAATAATCATTATAAACCTCATATTTATATTGCCCTGTCATTGGGCAAAATGCTTGGTCTGGCACAAATTCAATAGAGCATTTTTTTGTAACTACTTGTCCTCCTTCTGTTTCTGCTGCAGAGAATTCTGTTGTATCCTGAGCTATAATTTTTCTAGCAGGATTCTTAATAGTGCATTCTATAACTTCGGTCTGCGCAAACCCAACTTGTGACAAAATATAGAATAAAATAAATACTACTACAAATAATTCATACCTTTTCATTCTACTTCCTCCTATTATTTATTTTATTTGTTTTTTAGTATTTATAATTTTAGATATCTATGTTAAATATGGACCTGAAAGAAAAAATAAGGATTTCGGATGATTATGTAGTTGTATCAGTAAACCCAAAAATTTACTCACTTCCTACTATTTACTCTGCTGCTTATGTCTTTTTGGATAGGGCATATATTATTTTGGATGGAGATCCTGAAAAGGAGATTCTGGTTAATCTGAAACCGAAAAATGACTATGATCTAGAGAAGTTGGGAATGGAATTCTATAATGAGCTTCTTAGTTATGCAAATTATTCTAATAGGGTAAAAGAAAACAATGAAATTATAAGAACAATAATTCAGAGGGCATTATTTTCTACAGATATATCACTATTAGATGAAGTGGAGCAGAAAGAAGTGGAAGAACTATTAAAAGAACTGGAGGATGAAAATGAATCTAACAAAGAGTAATAATAAAATTATACTTTTTCTGAACAAAAAATTCTACGATGATAAATTCATAAACATTGCAATAAATGATTTCTCTAATGTTTGCATAATATCCAAAATGAATAATAAAATTGTATTTGAATCTCGTAAGAGAAATGATAATCTGGAAATAATAGCATTGGAATTTGCAAACTATGTTCTTTCATTAATGAAATCTAGTCATATGAGTTGATGCACTTGAATTATGGAGTTTTACCTTATAAGTATATCAGAATTGGCAATGACTACTTAATAATATCGGATTATGGTTCATGGTGCTTTCTAAATGAAGAAGAGTTCAAAAAATTAGAGAATAATAAAATAGATGACGAAATAAAAATTAAATTAGAAAAAGAAAAAATAATAGCAAGTAAAAATAATATTAATCAAATAATAGCAGATTATAAGAATCTTAATAGATTTCTCTTTCAAGGTCCTTCTCTTCACATAGTAATTCCAACTTTAAAATGTAATCAAAATTGTGTTTATTGCCAAGCAAAACCAAAAAATGATATTAATTTATTTATGACTAAAGAAACTGCTATAAAAGTTTTGGATTTTATTTTCAAGAGTCCAAGCCAGGCAATAACAATAGAATTTCAGGGAGGCGAACCCCTTCTAAATTGGGATGTTGTTAAATTTATAGTAGAAGAAGCAAGAAAAATTAACAATGAATTTGAAAAAAAAGACCTCAGAATATCAATGGTTACAAATCTGACTTTAATGGATGATGAAAAATTAGATTTTTTGATAAAAAACAATGTTTCTATTTGCACATCTTTGGACGGCCCAAAATATGTTCATGATAAAAATAGAATCTATCTAGAAAACAAAGGAACCTATGATGATGTTATTAAATGGATAAAAAAGATAAATAAAGAATATAAAAAAAGGAACGTAAAAATGAAATTAAATGCAATTGCAACTATTACAAAACAATCTTTGCCTTATTGGAAAGAAATAGTAGATGAGTATGTAAAAGATGGTTTCAATACCATTCCGTTAGGTTTTGTTAATAAAATGGGATCTGCAAAAAGAAACTGGAATGAAATAGGTTACTCACCTGAAGAATTTATAGAATTCTGGAAAAAGGCAATGAATTATATAATTGAATTAAATAGAAAAGGTATTAATATCAAAGAGAGATTGTCAATATATATGTTAACAAAAATATTTGATAAAGTTGATCCTGGTTATACAGAATTAATGAGCCCTTGCGGAGCAGGAAGAACACAAATAGTTTACAACACAAACGGCGATATCTATACATGTGATGAAGGAAGAATGCTTGAAGAGGATTTGTTTAAATTGGGAAATGTTGAAAATAA
>Ga0078972_1007786_pt1 | contig 23358 bp, 21 predicted proteins | sample YelNatPaOPGAMG01_FD_67568 | JGI IMG/M metagenome (GOLD analysis project Ga0078972, IMG submission 67568) | Hot spring thermophilic microbial communities from Obsidian Pool, Yellowstone National Park, USA - OP-RAMG-01 (SPADES assembly) (version 2) | ecosystem: Environmental > Aquatic > Thermal...
ATAATGCATTAATTTTTCTCTTGGTCTTTCAACTTTTGGCAACTCTTTGATTGTCTTTTTAATCTTACTTTGCATAATTACCTTTTCATAAAATCGTCAATACCGATACCTAAAGATCCAATCTATTTTTTGACGGTTTCAATTCTGGGGTATAACATTGCCCTATATTCAATTTTTTGATCGTATGTAAAATAATACAATCAAGTTTAAATAACTTGCCTTGTGAAATACCCTTTTTTTCTCTATATTTCTTTCTATTTTTTGCAATTTTTATATATGGCAATAATATTAAAATGATATAATTAGTATATGAAATTTTAAATAAAAGTCAACAATTTAATTGGTTTCCAAAATTGCGAATAGAAGTGTTTTTTGGGTTAATAGACGCTGCAATGGAATTGGAATTAAAAAAGGAAATGATAAAAATAACTTATTTATACCTTATAATGTAATAAAAACCTCAAAATACAAGAATAAAAAAAATTTTTACTAATACCTTCTCACCACTGCAATTTTACCATAATCTTTTTGATATTCTTCTCTATCTGTCTTTGCTTCTATTTTAAATATAAAAACACCTGATGCAACTTCCCTGCCCAATTTATTTTTAAGGTCCCATTCAATTGCATTATTTCCTTCAATAAAATAACCAGAAAATACTTTTACAATTTCACCTGAAACAGTATAAATTGTTACAATTATATCTGCATCTCTTGTTAAATTAAATAATATGTTTGCTTTTTTTTCTGCTGGTTCGGGATAAACGCCAATTAATTTAAAAACAAGTTTTGGCGGTGTTGGGGTTATTGTTGGTGTTATACTATGGGTTGGTGTTATCGTATGCGTTGGTGTTATAGTTTGTGTAATTGTTGCTGTTGCCGTATATATATCGGTCCTTACCTGATTTGAATATCTTACCTCAATATCATTCCAATATGCATCGTTGTATATTGATGCTGCCGTATTTGTGACAAAAACACCCTGAACCGGATTTACCTTTGTCCTGAACCAAACATTATATGCTGTAAAAGTATTTGTGATTGACCCAAGGTTCCAGTAAATTATATTATTTATCATATTATACCCCGGATAAGCATCTACAAAAGTTGTATTCCATGGAATTGTATCCCATATAATTAAATTGCTTAAATTTGCATCCCCGATGTTTGAATATATTATATTATATGAAATGGTATCGCCATAATTTACTAAAGAAGCATTTGCTGTTTTTGTGATGCCAAGTTCTGCACCTGATACATCAGGAATCCCGTAGTACATAATAAATATTCTCTCCTGGTTAGGTGCAAAATTAACAGGATTCCAGAACATACCCGCCGCAGTATCAGTTATTTCATAAGATGGGTTAACAGTATAATCCCATGCATTCGCATTTAAAAAATTCCATTGTCCAATTATTAATCTATCCGGCTTTGTTGCTGATGCACCTGTTAAATTACCTTCTGCTTTTATCACCGGGTTAAAATAATCATCCAAAGTCAGCCAGGCATCAGGAACCTGAGCCCCAGCCCAATCATGTTCTGTTGTTATCCTTCCAACACCCTGAATAACTATGGGAGAATTATCATTTGTACCAAGCTGGGTATCAAGCATTATCCTTAACCCAACACTAACATTTGTTGCCCTGTTATTTTTTATTTTGTATTTGATTTCAATTGTATCTTTATTTCTCCCGGTTCTTGGATTGTCAACAATTGTTAACTGCTGTGTTATCTGTATATTATTAGTCAGCCATATTGATGTATTTGTGCTGTTTCCATTAGCATCAAAACCATCCAAAGGGTCTTGCGTAAAAGTTCCATTATTATCTCCATAAATTACAAGAACGTTATCTGTATCAATTTTTATTGTTGTATATGAACTCCATATACCATCAGGATAACCAAAAAGTAAATTTTGACCTGTTGCTGTTCCAATAACAAATCTGCCTTTGTATTTCCGAGTATTATCATTACCGGTATCTTGGGAAATTGTTGCAACCCTGCAATCAATAAATGAATTAAAAATTGCAAAAGTATTATTGCATATAATAACTGACAAAATTAAAAAAAATATTTTTTTAACCATTATTTAACCTTTAAAAATTTTTTCCCAGATTAAGCAAAATTAACTGTAAGCCGCGTTTATCTTTACATAATTATATGACAAATCAGTTGTAAGCAATGTTTCGGAAATTTTTCCATTTTTTAAATTCAAAGTTAATGTTATTTTTTTACTTTTTAGTATTTTTTCTGCTTTTTTAGTATTTTTAGCAACCAATTTACCGTTTTTTATTATTAAAACATTATTAAATTTTAGTTCTATTTTTCCTATGTCAATATTTTCCAGAGTAGCCCCTGCTGCCGAAATTATTCTTCCTGGATTTAAAGATTCGCCAAAAAATGCGGTTTTAACCAACAGAGAATTTGCAATTTGTCTTGAAATATTTTCTGCCTGCTTATGCGTTTTTGCATTTTCAATGACTATTTTTACGACCTTTGTAACACCCTCACCGTCTTCCACAATTTTTTCCGCAAGTTTATAACATATTTCAAATAATGCTTTTTTAAATTTATCATAATTTTTATCAAGTTTATCTATACATTTATTCCCTGCCATTTTATTTGAAAGAAAAATGACAGTATCATTTGGACTCATATCACCATCCACTGTTATTTTATTAAATGAACTTTTAACACAATCAAATGCTGCTTTTTTTAATAAATTTTTATTAATATTTATATCAGTTAAAACAAATGCGAGCATTGTTGCCATATTTGGCGATATCATTCCGGAGCCCTTTGCAACTCCTGTTATTGTACATTGTTTTCCATCTATGATTATTTTTTCATTTACCACTTTTGTTTTTAAATCAGTTGTTAAAATCGCCTTTGGAAAATTTTTATCATTTTTTGACAAATTTTTTATAAGTAAAGGTATATTTTTAATTATGTTTTTCACTGGCATTTTTAAGGCAATTTTTCCAGTGGATGCAGCCATTATTGAACTGGATTTAATTTTTAAATTTTTTGCAATTGCTTTTATAATTTTTATTAAATCAATTAAACCCTGTTTCCCATTTAAAGCATTTGCATTTCCGCTATTTGCAAAAATCGCAAAAATTTCATTATTCATTACTTTTTTATCATATAAAATGTGAGCACTTTTTAATTTATTTTTTGTATAAAATGCAACACATTCACAGGGATTTAAAGATAAAATAAGCCCTGTGTCAAACTTTTTACTTTTTTTTATACCACCTTTTATTCCTGATGATAAAAACCCTTTTGGCAGAATATATTCTTCTTTCATATTTATATTAAACCCTCTTTTTCATTAAAACCATAAACTATGTTCATATTCTGCACTGCCTGTCCTGATGCTCCCTTAACAAGATTATCAATCGCAGTTATAATTATTAAGGTCTCTTTTTCCTTTACCCCATCTATTGATATATCACAAAAATTTGTATTTTGAACCTGGTGTAAATTTACAGAATCAACGATTCTTACAAAGGGTTGATTTTTATAAAAATTTTTAAAAATTTCTTTTACCTTTTCTACTTTTTGCCATTTTTTTAATTTTATATAAATCACGCTTAAAATCCCTCTATCAAGAGATATTATTTGTGGAGTAAAAATAATTTTTATTTTTTTATTATAAATATTAAAAATTAAATCCTCTATTTCTCCTATGTGCCTGTGTCTGCGACCAAAATTATATGGTATAACATTTTCGTTTACATTTATATATTGTGTCTGTAATGTAGGTGTTGCGCCAGCTCCAGATATGCCTGTTTTGGAATCAATTATTATATCCTGAATATTTAATTTATCCATAACAGGGCAAATACCAAGCAATATGGATGTTGCAAAACACCCGGGATTTGCAACAAGTTTTGCATTAATTATTTTCTCCTTTAATACCTCAGGCAAACCATATACTGCTTCTTTTAAAATATTCCCGTATTTATGTTTTGTCTTATACCAGATTTTATATGTGCGAGTATCTTTTATTCGAAAATCAGCACTTAAATCAATTATTCTTATACCTTTTTGATAAAATTTTTTCACAAATTCAAATGATTCTGTGTGCGGTAAACATAAAAAAACAAGGTCAACATCATTAAAAATAGATTTATCAGCAGGTGAAATAAATTTTTGTTCAATAAGTCCTGTAAACTCAGGGAATAAACTTTCTATTTTTTTACCTGCAAAACGCCGCGATGTTGCGTACTTAATCCTTGCATTTTTATGTCTTAATAAAATTTTTATAAGTTCTTTTCCTGTTAAACCAGATGCTCCAACAATCCCTGCGTTTATCATAAATAGCCCCCTTTTCTTACAATTTTTCTATGTATGCCTGCTGTCTTACTTTATCAATCCATTCCTTCCACATTTTTTCTATTTTGCTTTCAATTATTTTCACTCTTATTTTTTCTTTTATCTCTGAGAGTTCCTGAATTTTACCTTTTTTTAAATCAATAATTTTAAGAATATGAAATCCATCTTCTGTCTCAACCGGTCCTACAATTTTGCCTTTTTTCGCATTTGAAAGAGCTGTCCTTATTTTTTTATCCATCTGCGTTGTATCAACCCAGCCAAGGGCACCACCATTAACTCCATCTTCCTGAGATAATGTCTTTAATAAATTGTTAAAGTCCTCCCCAGCCAGCAATTTTTTTACTGTTTCTTCTGCTTTTTTCTTTAATTCAACAGGACTCCCTTTTGATTTATCAAAAAATATCTGTGCCAAATTCATTTCATCATTTATTTTAAAAGTTTCTTTATTTTCTTCATAATATTTTCGTATATCCTCATCACTAACTGCTGCCTTTGATATGAATTCCTGCTGTTTTTTCTGTTTTACTTTATCATAAATCAATTTATCCCTTACCTGACTTTCCAGTTTTAATCTAAAATCCGGATATGATATGCCTTCTTTTAGTAAAGCCGACTCAAATTCATCTTCACTTGAAAATTTATTTCTCAAAGAGTCAATGAATTCATTTACCCTGTCATTAACTGCGTCATCGCTGACTTCTATTTTTTCATCTCTCGCCATTGTAATAATTAATTTTTGTTCAATCATTTCATTAAGTGTTTTTGAATTTAGTTCGCTTTCATTATAATTTTTTCCTAACATTTTATACTGGGTTTTAATCAATTCAACTGTCTCATCAAGTTCGCTCTGTAAAATAATTTCATCATTAACCTTAACCAAAATTCTATCGGAAAATTCAGCTTTTAAAAACCCTGCTATCAAAAAAACAGTTAAAATTAAAAAACATATTTTTTTCATCAACCACTTACCTCCTTCATATCATTGATTAATTTTTTTAAATTTTCTTCATTTATAACTATTTTACCATTTTTTCTTAAATTTTTCATTAAAATATTAAAGTAATTATCCCTTTTTATTTCTAAAAAATCAGAATAAACTTCATCTCTTACTTCTTCAAATTCAGGTGTTCTTGCTTCTATTATATCTTCGCATTTAAAAATGTGAAATCCGTATTTTGACTCAATAATATTGCTCACCTCTCCTTTTTTTAAAGCAAAAACACTTTTGGTAATAAAAACTGGCATATCCTTTTCACCAAAATAACCAAGGTCGCCCCCTTTTTCACCTTCGGATGTTATTGAATATTCTTTTGCCAGCTTTTCAAAGTCAGCACCGTTTTTTAATTTTATTAAAATCTCCTCTGCTTTTTCTCTTGTTGAAACAACAATCTGTCGCGCTTTTACTTTTTTCAAGTTTCTATATTTCACAATATTTGACCAGAAATAATCTCTTAATTCATCGTCTTTAATTTTTATATTATTTGAAACTAAAAAATCAATTTCCTTTTTAATTAAAATTTTTTCCTTTAAATCAGCAAGCCAATCATTATATTTAATATTTATTTTTTTTAACATACTTTTTATTTCTTTTTCAGAATATTCGGGTACAAAATTTTTTATTTCCTGTTTCATTTCATCTTTTGTTATTTTTATTCCGTCCTTTTTTGCCTGCTGCAAAATTAAATTATTGTTAATAATAAAATTTAAAAACGCATTCCCTTGCTCATAATTATCAATTTTTACGTCATAAAGATTTAATTTTAGCAAAAAATATCTTTTATCTATGCATTTCCCGTTAACCAGAGCGAGTATATCTGTTTTTTTCTTTAAAAAGCATTCATCACAGGAAATAAAAAGGAATATACTTAAAAAAAGGTATAAAACCCTTAATTTCATTTTTTATTATTTTTTGCATTTTCTTCTGGCATAATTTTTAAATTAGAAGGCGGTGGCAAATTAGAAGCAAATGCATTTTCATCTACCGTAATTTTTGATTTGCTTTTTAATTCATTAAACCATTTATCCCTTGCAATTGATTTTCTTATATCTTCTTTAAGCGTATTTAAACTTTCAACCTTTGCTCCTGGATTTTGCATTTTCATATTGGAAGAATACTGATTATATAATTTAGAAATTTCTTCATCGCTTACCTGAATTTCTTTAAAATCCTTGTTATTAATTAAACTGTTTATTACAACATCCCTTTTTGCTGTTTTTGATACTTTTTCCAGACGTTTTTTCAAACTGATAATCTGTGATTCAATGTCTTTTTTCATACTTAATTCCTGTTCTTTTATTTTAGAAATTATTTCATTATTTGAAAGCATCCCCTGTTTTTCCGCTTCTTTCATTAAAACTTCTGTTAAAATTAAATTATCCAGTATTCTTTTTTTCATTTCTGGCGATTGGGCATAAAATCTATACTGCGCCGGTAAATTTTCAATCTCATCATTTAAATCTTCCATTGTTATTTCTTTACCATCTACTTTTGCAAGCACCTGTTTTGCTTCTGAACTACAACTAATAATTAAACCAACAACCGAAATAACTAAAATCAAAATTTTTATTTTTTTCATCAATTTCTCCTTTTTGGTAATTAATACCATAAAATTTATGACAATGAGTAAAAATTTACTCATGAATTTTATTTATTGCAAATAGTATTATATTTATGCACCAAATATCTAAGAATTGCCTCTTTTTGTTTTGGCATTATACCTGGGGTCGCACAAAAACCAATATACAAATTATCATACCCTTTTCCGCGATTAACCCAGCACTCAAATTTTTTATGGCTTTGCGGAAAACCGGGTTGTTCTTTTATTTCTTCTGTATCACCTATATAAAGAACGCCATAATCAGCAACTTTTTTTTCAGGATATTTTAGATAAAATATTCCAAAAAGCCCTTCTATATCTGTTTCTTTAAACTCTTTTAATGCTTGTGGTCCTGTAAATATATATTTTGCTAAAATTAAACTCATACAAAATTCTCCATAAAATTATTAAATAAATTCTGGTTAATAGTATCAAATTTATTTATATTTTGCAATAAAAATGACAAAAATATTAACATTTATTATCGCCGAAGTTTTAAATAACTTTAATTTAATTTATTTTTCCTAAACATTCTATAATGAGTAAAATTAACCTTTGGCTGGTAGTAAGGCAATTTTTTAAATAAAATTATGACGTCCTCGAATTATAATCTTAAACCCTGTTATTAAAGTTCAAGCAGGGAGTTCAAGTGCTGCGTTTTCCCACGAAAGCCAAGCGCTTTGCTTTGTTTTTGTTTATTTAAAAATTTAAAATCCCCCTGTTTTCCCTTTTAGGAAAGGGGGAAATTTAAAAAAGAAAAAATTTTTTTATAAAAGGAGATGGCGATAAAATGCAAGAGTTGACTTGAATACTACAACCCCCTCTCTCCTTTCCTCTCTCCCACGCTGGGGAGAGAGGAAAAAAACAAATCCCTTTGTATCTCCCATTAGAAAAGGGAGAAATTAAAATGAAAAATTTTTTAATTCCCCTCTCTCTTTTAGATAAAGATAGAGTGATGAAATGCAAAAGGTAACTTGAATGCAACCACCCCCTCTCTCCTTCCCTCTCTCCCACGCTGGGGAGAGAGGAAAAAAAACAAATCCCTCTGTATCTCCCTTTAGAAAAGGGAGAAATTAAAATGAAAAATTTTTTTTAATTCCCCTCTTTTTAAAAGAGGGGCGAGGGGAGATTTTATGCAAAAAAGAAAAGCAAAGTGATAAATCCCCCTGTTTTCCCCTTTAGGAAAGGGGAAATTTAAAAAAAAAAAATTTTTTATAAAAGGAGATGGCGATAAAATGCAAGAGTTAACTTGAATACTACAACCCCCTCTCTCCTTACCTCTCTCCCACGCTGGGGCTGTCCATTACTCACATCTTTAATTTTAGCCCGTGGCTGGCAATTTTTTGAATAAAATCAGGTCGTTTAGGGGCTATATTCTTGAGACCTGTTATTAAAGTTCAAACTGGGATTTCAAGCGCATAGGTTTCCGCGTAAGCCGAGTGCCCCGCTTTGTTTTTGTACCACCAAAAATCCAACCCATGTTATTAGCAAATTCAGGCATTTTCTGATTTTCCATAAAAAAATTGAATGTGCTGCCTGCCACGGGCTAACTTGTGGGTAATGGTTAGCACGCTGGTGGAGAGAGGAAAAAATAAATCCAACTTTTTCCTATTTTTATTTTTTTTTACATACCTTTTCTATTAAATTTTCTAAAACTTCTCCCTTTCCCACAATCTCTGCTGATTTTTCTTTTCTTAATTTTACTTCCACTTTACCATCTTTAAAATTTTTTTCACCAATAACAACTCGAACCGGGAAGCCGATTAAATCAGAATCCTTAAATTTAACACCGGGTGATACATCGCGGTCATCTATAAGCACATCAATCCCTTTACTTTTCAATTTTTCATATAATTCAAAAGCAAAGTCAGTTCCTTCCTTATATTTCATATTTACCGGGATAATTACAACTTCATACGGTGCTATTGAAAGTGGCCAGATAATACCATTTTCATCATAATTTTGTTCAATGGATGCAGCAGCAATACGGGTTACACCAATTCCATAGCATCCCATTACAAATAATTTTGACTTACCGTTTTCATCTAAAAAAGTTGCGTTCATTGCCTTACTGTATTTTTCGCCAAGATAAAATACGTGCCCTACTTCTATGCCTTTTTGTTCTAAAAGTTCTCCACCACATTTTTTGCATTTATCCCCTTTTCTTACAACTACAACATCTATTATTTCATCTTCTGTAAAGTCCCTACCACGTTTTACTCCGACATAGTGATAGTCCTTTTCATTGCCACCGCAAACAAAGGAATTGAGTTCAGCAACTGTTTTGTCAATGTAAAGTTTAATTCCTTTTTCTTTTAAATTTATTGGACCTGCAAAACCAACAGGTGCTTTTGTTTTTGAAATAATTTCATCTGCTGTTGCCAATCGCAGTTCATTTGCTTTTACAGCATTTTTTAATTTTATTTCATTTATTTCCCTGTCCCCTCGCATCATAACCGCTATCATTTTTCCATCTGCCATATACAGAATTGTTTTTGCAGTATCTTCTGGTTTTAGTTTTAAAAAATTCGCAAGTTCTTCAACTGTCCGTATATTTGGCGTATGAACCCTTTCTAATTTTTCTCCTGCATTCCCACCTTTTTTTTCAACTACCCCTTCTGCTTTTTCTACATTTGCCGCATAATCACATTTATTACAATAAACAATGGTTTCTTCACCTGTATCTGCCAAGACCATAAATTCAGCAGAAGAAGTGCCGCCAATTGCTCCTGTATCTGCCTCAACCGGCCTGAATTTAAATCCGATACGCGAAAAAATTTTATTATACGCATCAAACATTTTTTTATAACTTATCTGTGCTTTTGCCTCATCCCTGTCAAAACTGTAGGCATCTTTCATTATAAATTCCCTTGCACGCATAACCCCAAATCGCGGTCTTATTTCATCTCTGAATTTTACCTGAATCTGATAAAGTATTTGTGGCAATTGTTTGTATGAATTTACGTATTTACGGACAAGGTCTGTTATAACTTCTTCGTGGGTTGGTCCCAATGCAAATTCCTTATCATGTCTGTCTTTAATCCTCATCATTTCTTTACCGTATAAATCCCATCTACCCGTCTCCTGCCACAGTTCCGCAGGTGATAAAACAGGCATTAAAACCTCCTGGGCACCTGCATTGTTCATTTCTTCCCTTATTATATTTATAATTTTTAAAACAACCTTCCAGCCAAGCGGCAATAAATTATAAATACCGGATGCGACTTTCATAATAAGTCCTGCTTTTAACATTAATTTATGACTTATCGTTTCTGCTTCTTTTGGATCTTCTCTTAATGTATTTATAAACGATTCACTCCATCTCATTTTCTGTCTCCTTTTAAAAGTTTATTAAGCTCTTTTTCAAATTCCTTTATGACTTTTTGCTTTGGAATTTTTTTTATTATTTGCCCATTTTTAAAAATAACTCCAAAATTTTTACTACCGCTTATCCCCAAATCAGCATTTTTTGCCTCACCAGGTCCATTTACAACGCATCCCATAATCGCAATTTTTAATGGTTTTGATATTCCAAGTGTTAATTTTTCTATTTTTGAAGCTAATTTTATAACATCTATTTCTGTCCTGGCACAGGTTGGACAGGAAATAATTTCAACTCCGTATTTGCGTCTGCCAGTTACATCAAGTATTCTGTAGGCAGTATAGATTTCTTCAACAGGGTCAGCGGATAAAGAAACCCTGATTGTATCTCCAATGCCATCATAAAGCAAAATTCCGAGTCCAACAGATGACTTTATAACTCCGCTTTTTTCAGTGCCTGCTTCTGTGATGCCAATGTGTAAAGGATAATCGGTCAACTTATCAGCAAGACGGTATGCTTCAACACATTCTTCCACCTCTGAGGACTTTAAAGAAAGAACCAGATCATAAAAATCATTTTTTTCAAAAAATTCAATATATTCCATAAGTGATGCAACCATATAATTTGCTGTTTTGTTTTTACTTTTAATTTTTAAATTGTAATTTACCTGTTTTTTTAAAGAGCCGGAATTAACACCTATTCTTATTGGCACTTTTGCATTTTTTGCATATTTTATGATTTCCTTTACTTTTTCTTCACTCCCTATATTCCCTGGATTTATGCGAATTTTATCTGCCCCATTTTTAATTGCTTCAATTGCCAATCTATGGTCAAAATGAATGTCGGCAATTAAAGGGATATTTATTCTACTTTTTATTTTTTTTAAAGCAACTGCTGACTCCATATCAGGCACAGAAACGCGCACTAATTCACATCCTGCTTTTTCTAATTTTTTTATCTGTGCAACTGTTTTTTTTACATCGCGGGTATCAGTATTTGTCATTGACTGAACACGAATTAAATTACCACCACCTATTACAATCCCGCCAATTTTTACAGTCATTTTTGACATAAAATTTATTATCCTTTATGAAAAATCCTTAATAAATCCTGGTATGTAACAAAAACAAGAAGCGTTATCAGAAAAAACCAACCCGCCTCCATTAATGCTTGCTGTATTTTTAAAGGCACAGGCCTTTTTATAATACTTTCTATGAAAAACATTAAAACCAAACCACCATCAAGAGGCAAAATTGGCAAAAAATTAACCAGAGCAAGATTTATGTTTATTAAAGCAAAAAGCAAAAGTAAATTAATAAAACCGGTTTTTGCAACTTTGTAGGTTATATCAATTACTCCAATCGGTCCTGCTATCTGTGGTTCAATTTTTCTTAAAATCATTTTATAAATTGATTTTACTGTAACACTTGTAAAAAACCAGGTCTGCTCAATTGCTTTATTAAAAGCGGTAAAAACATCAAATTTTTGTTTTTTTGTATCACCTGCCGGCTCCACGCCTAAAAATGGCCTTTTAACTTTTTCTTTGAAAATATTTTCTGCTTCATCAACTTTTGGTTTTATATTAAAAATCATTTCTTTTTCATTTCTTAAAATTTTTATTTTTAACTCTTCATCCCTTGAACTTGCTATTTTATTTGATAACTCATCCCAGGTATTAATTTTTTCACCATTTATTTCAATTATTTCATCCCCTTTTTGCAGTCCCGCCTCATAAGCTGGATAACCCTCTTTAACATTTCCGATTTTTGGTTTTAATGTTTCAACTCCGAAAGAATATACAATCCAAAGCAAAATTATGGCAAAAATATAATTCTGAACAACCCCTGCTGATGCAAGAATTATTTTTTTAAGTGGCGGCTGATTTAAAAAAGCACGCTCGCCTGCCTTTTCTGCCTCCTCTGGATTTTCGCCCTCCAGTTTTACAAAACCGCCAAGCAAAAAAAAGAGTGAAATCAAATATTCTGTTTCTCCTTTTTTAAATGAAAAAATTTTAGGACCTAATCCAATGGAAAATTGTTCAACTTTTATTCCCATTAATTTTGCAGAAATAAAATGCCCAAATTCATGGACAAAAATTGTAAAACCAAATAAAATAACAAGATAAAGAATCTCAACCATTTATCATCTCCTGAATTTTTATCCGCGTTTCATTATCAGTTTTTAAAATGTCTTCCAATGTTGGATTTTTAATTAATTTATGTTCATCCATTGCTTTTTTTATGTAGTATGGTATTTTATCAAAAGAAATTTTACCTTCAATAAAATTTTTTACTGCAATTTCATTTGCTGCATTCATGCAGGCAGGCATTGAACCACCAATTTTGCCTGCTTTTACAGCAAGAAAAAAGCCGTGAAATTTTTTTGCCTCTATTTTTTTAAAATCAAGTTTAAGCCCTTTTGTAAAATCAAGTGACTTTAAAATTCCTTCCATTCTAACAGGATATGATAAAGCATACATTATTGGCAATTTCATATCCGGTTTTGAAATCTGGGCAATTATTGCCCCATCCACGAATTCAACCATTGAATGCACTATGGATTGCGGATGAATGACAACCTCTATTTTTTCAAAAGGAATATCAAAAAGATAATGTGCTTCAATTACTTCCAGTCCTTTATTAACTAAAGTTGCGGAATCAACTGTAATTTTTTTCCCCATTTTCCAGGTTGGATGGTTTAATGCTTCTCTTACTGTGATATTTTTTAAATTTTTTCTTTTAAAAAAAGGTCCACCTGATGCTGTCAAAATTATTTTTTTTATTTCTTTTTTTAGATTTCCTTTTATCACCTGAAAAATGGCACTATGCTCACTGTCAACAGGCAAAATTTCTGCTTTACTTTTTTTTAACCTTTCCTTTATTATATCTCCAGCAATGATTAATGCCTCTTTATTTGCAAGGGCTATTTTTTTATGTGCATTTATTGCTGAAAGCAAAGGGAACAAGCCAATAGAACCAACCACGCTTAATAATATGATATCTGCTTCTTTTAATGCTGCGAGTTCACAAATGCCATTAATACCGGAAAGTATTTTTATATTCTTTACTTTTTTTCTTAAAATTTTAGATTTTTTTTCATCATAAAGTGCTGCATATAATGGCTTATATTTTTTTATTTGATAATACAATTCATCTAAATTTTCATTCGCAGAAATGCCGATAACTTTAAAATCATCTGGAAATTGCTCAATGAGTTTAAGTGCGGACTTGCCTATTGAACCAGTTGAACCGAGTATGACAACTTTTTTCATAATTTAACGCAAAATGATATATTTTACATATAAATAAATCACAGGGGCATTAAAAAGCATAGAATCCATTTTATCTAAAATCCCACCATGCTCGGAAAAAAGATTGGATGAATTTTTAACTCCGCCATATCTTTTTATGACTGAAGCGGCAATATCGCCCATCTGACCAAAACAAGAAGTAAGAAGCGGCAGGATAATTGCATCTGTTATTTTAAAATTCAAATAATTAGGAAGGACAGTGAATTTAATAATTACTGTTGTAATTATATTTATTAAAATGCCTCCGAAAAGTCCTTCAACTGTTTTGCCAGGACTTAATTCCGGTATTAACTTATGTTTTCCACAAAAACGACCGGAAAAATATGCCCCTGCATCATAAACCCAGGTTAAAAGTGGAAGCAAAAATAAAAAATAAATACCATCCGGAAGCAATCTTAATTTTATTATATAGATTCCAAGTATTGTTACATAAAGAACAGGACCTGATGTAAAAAAAATACCTGGCAAATCATTGATTTTTTTTGAAAAGACCACAGAAAAAAATAAATAAAGTATCATTGCTGTGTAAATGTATAAAATAAAAATATCATTATAAAAAATTGCTGATAAAAAAATTAATGCCGCAAAAAAAATGCCTGTCTTTTTGAATGTCTTTACTTCCTTTTTTTCTAAAATTAAATAAATCTCATAAATTGCTCCGCACAGAAAAAAAAGAGCCAAAAATAAAACAGGAAAAGGATTTTTTAAAAACACTAAAATCCCCAAGACAGGCAATACAACTATTGCGATAATAATTCTTTTTAGCATTTATAAACCACCAAACCTTCTTTCTCTTTTGTTAAATTCATTTATAGCTTTTAAAAGTTCTTTTTTCCTAAAATCTGGCCAGAGTGTTTTTGTAACATAAATTTCAGAATATGCTATCTGCCACAAAAGAAAATTGCTAACCCGCATTTCCCCGCTTGTTCTTATTAATAAATCAGGGTCGGGGATGCCTTTGGTATATAAATAATTATTGAATAATTCTTCTGTTATTTTGTTCTTTTTTATTTTTCCCGATTTTACATCATTTGCAATTTTATTTACCGCATTTATTATTTCACTCCTTGCCCCATAATTTAACGCAAGTATTAAATTAAGCCCTGTATTATTTTTTGTTATTCTTTCATTATAAACTATTTTTTTTATAATCTTAGATGGAAGTTTTTTTATATCCCCTATTACTCTAAATTTTATATTATTTTTAACAAGTGTTTTTCTTTCTTTGACTAAATAATCATCTAAAAGATTAAATAAAAATTTTATTTCATTTTCTGGACGTTTCCAATTTTCTGTGGAAAAAGCATAAAGGGTTAGATATTTTACTCCGAGTTCAGCACACGCCGTTGTTATTTCCCTTACTGATTTTGCCCCTTCACGGTGTCCAAAAATTCTTGGCAAATTTCTTTTTTTTGCCCATCTCCCATTGCCATCCATTATGATTGCAATATGAACCGGTATTTCAGTTTTTTTTTTCATTTAAACATCCTTTGCCTGTTTGAATAAAAATTATACGGTCATTAATTCCTGTTCTTTTGCTTTTATTACTTCATCAATTTCTTTTATAAATTTATCTGTTAATTTTTGAATTCTATCCTCCCCGTGTTTCATATCATCTTCAGATATTTGTTTTTCTTTTTGCATATGTTTTATTTTATCATTTATCTCACGTCTTATATTTCTTATTGTAATTTTTGCTTCTTCACCTATCTTTTTAACTTTTTTAACATATTCTTTTCTGGTTTCTTCTGTTAAATCAGGAAAATTTATTTTTAAAGAATCCCCCATATTAACAACCGATAGCCCTAAATTTTCCTTTAAAATAGCTTTTTCAAGTTCCGGTAAAACACTTTTATCCCATGGCTTCACATTTATTGTTTTTGCTTCCACTTGCGACAAACTCGCCACCTGATTTATCGGCATCAACTGTCCGTAATAAGGAACTTTCACAACCTGCAAAACAGAAATGTTTGCTCTTCCTGTTCTAATACCTGCAATTTCCTGATGAAAAATGTCAAATGATTTTTTCATTTTGCTTTCACATTCTTTTATTAAGTTTTCCATAAGATTCATCCCCCTTTTTATTTAATTATTGTTCCAATATTTTTACCCATTACCACTTTTTCCATATTTCCTTTTTGTTTTAAATTAAAAATTATTATAGGTATTTTATTATCCATACAAAGCGAAATCGCAGTTGAGTCAATTACTTTTAAACTTTTATTTAAAACATCTATGTATTTTAATTCGGTATATTTAACCACATTTTTATTTTTTTCCGGGTCATCGCTGTAAACCCCAGAAACCTTTGTTGCTTTTAAAAAAACTTCCGCTCCTATTTCAATTGCCCTTAATGCAGCTGCTGTGTCAGTTGTAAAATAAGGGTTCCCTGTTCCACCTGCAAAAATAACAACTCTGCCCTTTTCCAGGTGACGTACTGCCCTGCGTCTTATAAATGGTTCAGCGAGTTCTTCCACATTTATGGCAGAAAGAACACGGGTTGGAATGCCCATTTTTTCCAGAACATCCTGCAAAGCCATTGCATTTATAATTGTTGCGAGCATACCCATATAGTCGCCAACAACACGGTCAATTTTTAAATGTTCATCCCTGCCACCCCTGAATATATTTCCACCGCCAATTACAATGCCTGTTTGAACACCCCTTTTATAAATTGATTTTATTTCATTCGCAATATCATAAATGGTCTTTGAGTCAATGCCTGATTTTTTTTCTCCGGCAAGAGCTTCCCCGCTTATTTTTAACATAATTCTGTTATATCTGTTATACATTTTTTGTTTTTTCATATTTTCTTTCTTTTAAATGTTTTCGCCAACAACGAACCTTACAAATCTTCTTACAACAATGTTTTCACCGAGTTTGCTTATTTTTTCTTTTATAAGAGAATCTATTGTTTTTTTATCGTCTTTAACAAATTGCTGTTCTAAAAGACAAACTTCTGAAAAATATTTTTCAAGTTTACCATTTATAATTTTTTCAATTACATTTTCAGGTTTTTTTGAGTCCTTTAATTGTGCCCTGTAAATTTCTTTTTCCTTTTCTATTACTTCATTTGGGACATCTTCTCTTTTTATGTAAATTGGATTCATTGCTGCAATCTGCATTGCAACATCTTTTGCAAGTTCTTTAAAATCCTCTGTTCTTGCAACAAAATCGGTCTCGCAATTTATTTCTAAAAGGACCCCGAGTTTTTCATTTGAATGGATGTACGAAAAAATAATTCCTTCTTTTGCAGTTCTTAAACTCTTTTTTGCCGCTGATGCTATTCCTTTTTCCCTTAAATAATCAAATGCTTTTTCCATATCACCTTTTGCTTCTTCCAGCGCCTTTTTACAATCATTTAGCCCTGCCCCTGTTTTTTCTCTTAATTCTTTTATTTTTTCAATCGTCACTTCAGCCATATTTTATTCTCCTTTTTTAATTTTTATTTATTTTCATTTGTCTTTTCTGGTTCTGCTTTTTCATCTGTAAAAATCTGTGAATAATCAGTACTATCAACTGCCTGAGCAAGTTCTTTTTCATCTTTTACTTGTTCAACTGGCTCTTCCACTTTTTTCTCAATCATAACTTCTTTTTCGCGTTCCATTGCAATTTTTTCTTCAATGATACTATCCGCCATTATTTTGCACATAAGCCGAACTGCTCTTATGGCATCATCATTTCCTGGAATTATAAAATCAATATTATCTGGGTCGCAATTTGTATCAACAACTGCTATAACAGGTATGCCGAGACGGTTGCCTTCTTTTACTGCATTTTCTTCTCTTTTTACATCAATAATAAAAATTGCTGCTGGCAATTCCTCCATTTCTCTTAAACCATCAAAATTTTCTTTTAATTTTTTTAATTGTTTTAATAACGCCATTCTTTCTTTGATAGGATACTTATTTATTTCGCCTGTTAATTCCATTTCTTCCAATTCTTTTAATCGCTGAACCCTGGTTTTTATTGTTTCAAAATTTGTGAGTATTCCACCCACCCATCTTGTTGCGACATAGGGCATACCGCATCTAATTGCTTCTTCCTTAATTGCATCTTTTGCCTGTTTTTTTGTACCGACAAAAAGAATTTTTTTACCTTCCCTAATTGTTTGTTTTATAAATTTAATGGCTTCTTTTAAATACTTTACTGTTTGCTGTAAATCAATGATGTGTATCCCGTTACGTGCAGAAAAGATGTATTGCTTCATTTTTGGATTCCATCTTTTGGTTTGATGACCAAAATGAACCCCTGATTCTAAAAATGCTTTCATTACAATTTGTGGCATAAAAAAATCCTCCTTGGTTTTTTTCTTCTGCTTTTTTCTCCTTTTAAAGCACCCTTTTTAAATGGGACCAGCTTTAAAATCCAAAAGCATGTTTTTTAAAATTTCAAAAAGTTTACCAAAAAATAAAAAAATAGGCAAGTGTTTTTTTGGCTACCAAAATCGTAATAGAAGCGATTTTCAGGTTGAATTGATTGTTATCCTTAATTACGTTAATTTTTTTATTAAATATAAAGTAAATTTTTTGCTTTACTTTTTGGTATTAATAAAATCCCCTCGCCCATATTTAAAAAAAAGATTGGAATTAAATTAATCTTTTTTTTCTAAAAAGGAAATTCAAAAAATGAAAAAATTGCTCTGGCTTCCCATGTTTTTATCCCCGGTTGCTTACTCGCAATGTTTCATCTCAAAAAACATGGCTGGTGCCAGACAATTTTTGAATAAAATCAGGTCGTTTAGGAACTATATTCTTAAACCCTGTTATTAAAGTTCAAGCGGGGATTTCATAGGCGCCGGCTTTCCCGCGCAAGCCGAGTGCTCCGCTTTGTTTTTGTGCACTAAAAATCCAACCCCTTGTTATTAGCAAGTTACGGCATTTTCTGATTTTAATGAAAAAATTGCTCTGGCACCAGCCATGTTTTTATTCCCGGTTGCTTATTAGTATATAGAAATCACAAAAAAATTGAATGTTCTGTCAGCCACGCGCTAACTTGTAGTTAATAATCATCTCTTATAAAGTGGAAAACAGGTAATTTTTAAAAATTTATTTTATACCTGAATTAACATTATGCTCAGAACTTTTTTTACTTAAAGCTTCTACAATAATTTCCGTATTTGCTTCAACATCAATTGCTAATTCTGCAAATTCACCTATAGCCATAACAAAATTAGCCAATAATAAACCTACAAAAATAATACCTCCACCAATCACAATACCAATTAAAAAATTAACTTTTGAGATTACAACAACAAATGAAATTATACCTGAAATAACACTTAAAAAAATAATACCATACCCATACATTTTTAGATGTCTTGCAAATTTTGCTAACGCCGGGTATTCGTTATAAAACATAGACCCACCTCCATTTTTAAATTTTTCTTGCTATTTTTTTAATTCATAACTTATTAAATAAATCTCGCACTTATTATCATTTCAAATACTTTTTCAACGTATTCGTTGCGATGCCGAGCAATTTGGCTGCCTGGGTTTTATTCCCATCACATTTTTTTATTGCTTTTAAAACTGTCTCTTTTATAACTTTTTCAAGTGGTTCTATTTCATAATCTTCTGATTCAGTTATACCGGTCATATTTTTTAATTTATACTCTTCTAACATTTTATCAAAATCATCTCTTTCATCTATGATTGCCCTGAATAAAAAGTTTTGTAATTCCCTTACATTTCCACGCCAGTCATATGATTTTAAAACATCTAACTGCTTTTTTGTTAATATCTTTCTTTCACATTCGCCTGACAAGTATAAATTATATAAAATTTCTGACGCAATTATTTCTATATCTTCTTTTCTTTCCCTTAATGGCGGTATTTTTATTTCATAAGTATTTATTCTAAATAATAAATCCTGCCTGAATTTGCCCTCTTTTACCATTTGTTCTAAATCCCTGTTTGTTGCGCATATAATACTAAAATTAACTTTAATTTTTTGTGTCCCCCCAACTGGCAAGACCGCTTTTTCTTCCAAAACCCTCAAAAGTTTTGCCTGCAAATTTAAAGACATTTCTCCTATTTCATCCAAAAACACAGTTCCGTTTTCTGCCATTTCAATTATACCTTTCTGATCACGTTCTGCCTGACTGTGAGAACCCTTTTTGTATCCAAATAAATTACTTTCCATTAAATTTTCTGGTATTGCGGCACAATTTATGCCCATAAATTCTCCGCTAAGTTTTCTTACGTCATGAATCATTCTCGCGACTACTTCTTTTCCAATACCGGTTTCACCATAGATAAGCACAGAAACCTTTGGATGATTGGCAAGTTTTTTAATTTTTTCTTGTATTTCTTTTACTGCTTTGCTTTCCCCTGATAAATGTATTTCGTAAAAATCCACAACACTTTTTAAATCATTTCCGCTTATTGTGTTATATGCAACTTTTTTAATCATATCAATTAATATCTTTTCACCCTCAAAAATATTTCTAAAAAATTGCTGTTTGGAATATACAATGTATCTGAAATTTTGTTCGAGTTCTTTTTGTTTATCATTTAATTTGGTTTCAAACTGTTTTTTATCCTCTTTTACTTTTAACCTTTTATCCACATATACATAAAATTCATTTAATCTTTCATAATCTTCATTGCTTATTTTTAACTCTGGTTCTTTTTTTATAGCATCAATCAAAGTTTCTTTTTCTTCAGCTATTTTAATTATATTTTCAAAAAACTTTTTATCCGCTTCCTTAGTTATATGCACCCTGTCCCATAACACAAACCATTTAACTTCTTTTTTATTTCTTAACATCTTATCTACTGCTGTTCTTATTTCATCTATGTAATCTTGTTTTAACCTCATTGCTACTATGTAAACATTTTTATAAGGACTATCCACATAATTGTTTAATGTCTCATAAATTTTATCAGCCCTTGAAAAAACTATGTCCGCTTCCCCAAGCCCTTTATAAAGAAAGGCAGCAGCAATGTAATAATTTTCTTTATGTGTTGCAATTATTAAGTTATTCATTTTATCACCTTTTTCTTTTAGTTTTTCTATTTTATTAAGCATAAACCGTGCCACCTTTCTTTTATTATTTTTCTTATATTTTTTTATATATTATTTATTCAATTATCAAATTTTAAATATCAATTTTTGACAGTCACTGAATTTCACTATACTTTTTATACCACTCACTTGCCGATTTATAATCACCTTTTGCTTCGCAAATTTCACCCATACAAAAATACGCCTCCTTTAACATCAAACCCTGCAACAGTGGCATTGCCTGATTTAATAATTTTTCTGCATTGTCATTATCATTCAAATCCTGCAAGCAAAAAGCTTTAATTGCAAGTGCTTCGTCATAATATTCATTGCCCTGGGGTATATTTGAGACAGCGTCCATTGCTTCTTTGTATTTTGCCTGTTTAAAAAGTGAAAATCCGTATAAATGAATTATTCCATAATCATTCGGGTTCTGTTTTAAATAATCTGAAAAATATTTTTCCGCCTGTCTGTAATCTTTCTTTTCAAAAAAGTAAAGTCCGGTTTGAGCGAGTTTTGAAATCTCATCATTTTTTTGCTGTGTATTTAATTTTATATTTTTATAATAATAAAGTCCTGTACCAGGCAATCCAACCGATGTATATAAACCGCGGCTGTTTATTCCAATGCGTGCTCCACGAACACCAAAACTAAAACCAATCCCCGACTTACTTAAATTCATATTCAAAAACTTAAAAATGCCAATTCTTTTTCTAAACCTGAAACCCATAAAAAACCATCTCCTTTCAGATTTTTATTGTTTTTTCTTTTTCAGGAATAATTACTTTTTTGGTAAACTCACGAAATTTTTCTGGATGTTCAGTGTGAACTGGAATAACAATTTCTGGCTCAATTTGCTTTATAAGATTTTTTATGCCATCTTCGTCTGAATGCCCTGAACAATGAACCTTATAAAAATCAAGACCAAAATGTTGCATCCAGTACATCAGACATTCATAATAATCTTCATTTTCTTCGCCTTCCAAATAATGCTGGGAAAGCGAAAAAATAAAAGAGCCCTTTTTCGGTTGTATGTCAATAATCTGAGAAAGTTCAGAAGCAGTTAAAAACACAACCACATCTTTGGAATTTTTTCTTATCCATTTATAATCAATGCTATTTTCTAAATATGGTTTCGCATAACCGCGTTCTCGCCTGTCCTCATCATCCACATCCCCATCTTTTTTAAAACATTTTAAAAATTGATTTTTCTTTGTTTCAGGCAGATCTTTTATTAATTTTCTTGCATTATCAATCGTATAGAAAAAATTAGGATTTGCAACAAGTATTTTTTTTGCCTTTTTTGCAGCATTATATAAACTCCTCACCCTGTCCAAATTTCTAAATGAAAAATGAACAAAGGTTGGTCCTTCTGTTTTTTTTATGATTTCATAAAACTTTTGCTCAACATCTGTTTCAGTTAATTTGTTATCATAATTTTTGTCAATGTCATATTTCACGCGCGTTCCTTCTGTTATCAAAACTTTTATTTTATGCTTTTGGGCTGTTTTAATAAAATCATAACTTAATTCGGGTCTAAATCCGTGAAAACGCAAATCACCTGTATATGCTATATTTCCTTCATCTGATTTAATTATAAATCCATAAGCCCCAGGTATGGAATGGTCAACGTGAACAGGAATAACTTTTAAATTTTTTATTTTATATTCTTTTCCACTTTTTATTTCTACAATGTTGCCGCTGTGTTCTATTTTATAAGTATAATAAATCTCATTAAAAACATTATTTAATATATTTGTGCCATAGCCAATATAAACCGGTATATTTTCATCAACAAATCCAATATCGCCAAAATGGTCGGAATGTATATGAGAAATTAAAACAGCACTATATTCTGGGGCAGAGTATTTAAAATTTGTGAATTGCAATGCATCCTCTGAATAAATTCCCTTTATTTCTGGTAATAGTTTAAATTCAAAATAATCCCTTAACCCGAGTTTCTCCCTTATATCCACAAATTCTAATCCACTGTAGATTCCTTCGCCCCTATTAAATGGCTCACCAAAATCAAGAAAAATTTTTGTTTTTGAAACATCAACTGATATTTTATTTCCACCTATTTCCTTTGCACCACCATAAACATTAATTTTCATTTTTATCCTCCATTTCTATTATAAAAAAAATACTTTTTTTATCAAGTTATAAAATTTTTTACTTTATTTTTTTGCCTTAATAAAACCTATGGCTATTTTGTGTATCATTAGAACGGTATAATAAAAAACAAATCTCATTGCTTCACTCATTAAGAAATAGGTACATTTAAAATAAAAAAATTTTTAATTTCATTTTTTTTATAGTAGAGTTTTATGAAATGCAAGATGAAACTTGAATACAATGTAACGCCTCCAGTCACGGTAGGTTTTTAAAAAATATAAAGTAAATTTTTTTGCTTTACTTTTTTTTACATAAATAAAATCTCCTATCTTTAAAAAAGAGGAAAAATTAAAAAATGGGAAATAGTGGGATTTGTTTTTTCCTCTCTCCCCTGCGTCTGTCCGTTACTCACATCTTTAATTTTAGCCCGTGGCTGGCAGCCAGGCAATTTTTTGAATAAAATCAGGTCGTTTAGGGAATATATTCTTGAGTCATGTTATTAAAGTTCAAGCGGGGATTTCAAGTGCTTCGGTTTTCCAGCGTCAGCCGTGTGCTCCGCTTTGTTTTTGTGCCACTAAAAATCCAACCCCTTGTTAATAGCAAGTTCAGGCATTTTCTGATTTTAAATGAAAAAAATTGAATGTGCTGCCTGCCACGGGCTAACTT
>Ga0078972_1007790_pt1 | contig 23349 bp, 20 predicted proteins | sample YelNatPaOPGAMG01_FD_67568 | JGI IMG/M metagenome (GOLD analysis project Ga0078972, IMG submission 67568) | Hot spring thermophilic microbial communities from Obsidian Pool, Yellowstone National Park, USA - OP-RAMG-01 (SPADES assembly) (version 2) | ecosystem: Environmental > Aquatic > Thermal...
ACCCAAGCACTCTCGTCTTGGTGCCTGGGGTCGTCCGGCGCGCGGCCCCCGTTCCCGTTGTGGCGGCAGGAGGCTTGTGGGACGGGGCCTCGCGGGTTGGAGCCCTTGCCATGGGAGCCGTTGGCATCCAAATGGGGACCCGTTTTATCGCGACCCGCGAAAGCGAATTTGAAGAGGCATGGAAAGAAGCGATCGTCAAGAGCACCGAGGAAGACTCGCTGGTGGCGCGGGGTTTCTTCGGGCCCATGCGGTTCATTCGGAACAACCGGGCCTTGAAGCTCGTCGATGCAACGGTCCGAGGAAGCCCTGACCTCTATAAAGGCAATCCCTGCGCTTCGACCCGAGAGATTCTGGATCTGGAGGTTGGCGGATTGAACAACCTCTTTGAGGGAAGGATCGATGAAGCCCCCTTGTTAGGGGGCGCTGTCGTCGGACGAATTCACGATATTCCAACCGTTGAGGAACTCTGCCATCGTATCATGGTGGAGGCGGAAGCTCAGATCCGAAACCTCCAAACCCTTCTGGTTTGAGCAGGCTAAGCCTGGCCGCCAAAAAAAGGGAGGCGATCTGAACAAGGCCTCCCTTTTCTCCCGGGTCAGCGTGAACTTTTGAATAGCTTCGTCTCAAAAACCTCCTCTGAAAATCCCTCCCCGGCCTTGCGGTGCTACGCTTCCTCCGCGACCCAAGCCACCACCCCCATGGGGGGCCCCGAAGAAACCTCCTCCACGGGGCCCGGGAGATCGCAATCCGCCTTGAGCGGGAGGCTGAATAAAGCCGCCGGCACCCGGAGAGGGCATCCGATCAAAAGACGGTCGGCCTGGGGAAGGATTTCCTCTGTCGTATGATCTGTTCGATTCGAAGAAGCGACCACGATCCGCCGGACGGTTGCCCCACGAAGAGGGTGGCCCCCCGGATCTTTCACGGGGCCCCGGAGCTGGAACATTTGAAGGGGCTCTCTCCTTTTGTCCTGGCCCTATATCTGGCCAGTCCCGTCTTGGGGATCGGTTGGTCTGGGCTTGTTTTGGCCCCCCTTCTCTCGGTAGGCTTCGCGGCGGAGAGGAGTCGGAGCGTCGTGGGTCACGCCTTTCAAAGCGGTCTCTGGAGACCGCTCCTCGATCCATGGGTCGAGATCGCTCAAGTTCCCTTCTCCCGAAACTTCTTTTCCCCTCGTGAGGGCCACTTTGGGCTGGAGGCCTTCGTTCAAGGCTTCGCCTGTATATCGATGAGGCTCCTTCCCGGGCGTCCCGGGAGTGGGTCCATCTTGATCGGAAGGCGTCTTCCTTCCAACCCAGGTCCCTCCAGGAATGCCTGGTCACCGGGTCGATGCGGTGGATCCTTCCGCTCCAACGGTCAAAGTAATGGTTCGAAACGACAACAACCCGGCGGTCGTAAACGACCAACGTACTGAAATCGTGAAGGATAAAATATCCGGGGAAGTAGAACCCTCCACACCAGAAGGGGAAAGGCACCCAGGCATAAAGGTAGTAATAATCCCAAGGTGGGGGGTAATAGGTTACAACAGGTGGGCCTGCTTCGTAGTAGTACCCTTCAACAACTCCGGGATCTGCGTATTCGCCGTAATAGAAGGATCGATCATCCGGAGGAGGGGGTTCGGAGGGGGGTGGAGGGGGAGCTTTCGCCACCTCATTTTCCGATATTGCGACAATGGGCAAGCCTGCTTCTCGAACCGCACTTTCAAACACCCGGAGGGCTTCGTCCTTCTTTATCGGGATTCGGCCCGCCTCCGAAGCCTCGGCCACAGCATTTCTCAATTCGTCAAGGATGTCGGGTGTCACCGGGTAATTTGCAATCCAGCCGTTTCGAGGGGCAATGCCTGCAGCAGTCAATTTGCTCTCTGCATCCACCTCATCGAGGGGTTTTTCAAGATTGAGTTTTTCTGCCAGCTTTACGGCAAAATCACCCTCCCGGACAAGAGGTTGGGACAGGGGGGGAGGAGAAGGGGTGGTGGTTTCTTGGGCTCTTCCCTCTGCGAAGAAGAGACCAAAGAGCAGCGCAAAGGTGGATATTGCAAAAAGGGTTTTTCTCATGGGAGCGACCTCCTTCTGAAGGCTAAAAACATTCCTTTGGGAACAAGGAATCCAAATTGTCTTTTTTCAAAAATTAGACGTCCGTGAAGAAGGCTTTATTCAAACGATTCCTCCTCCACCCAAGGCGACGGTGAGAGGTGTTTCTTCCGCTGAATTGCTCCTTAGGTCTGAATGGAGCTTGGAGGTCGAGCCTATATCTGAGAGACCCAAATCCCGATTTAGAAACGGAAAGCCTTTTTCATCCGGTCATTGCGAGGACCTGCAAGGTGCGTGGCAATCTCGCTGTAAAAAGAGAGAGCTCGAAAGATGAGGTTGCTTCGGTGCCCTCGCAATGACGATTTTTAAATCGGGATTTGGTAGAGATTTTTTTGTTGATAGTTCGCCGAGCCGTGCATATAATTAAATGAGGACGGGAAGAAAGGAGAACGACCAATGGAAAAAATTGAAAAGATCCTTGTTCCTCTCGATGGGTCGAAATGTGCTGAAAACATCCTGCCTGTCGTCGAGAAACTGGCAACCGACTTCAAAGCCTCGATCTGTCTTCTTCGGGTCGCCTATGCCCATACGTTTCCTGGCGTCGACCCGACGGAAGCCGAGGTATCGGTCGTGCGCGAAGCTGAGCAATATCTCCAGGAGGTTGAGAAAAGGCTTCGGGACCGTGGATTTGAGGTGGAAAGCCACGTCCGCTATGGCAGCGAGGCTGATGAGATTCTGGATCACGCCAATCAGCCCGATATCGATTTGATTGCCATGTCAACCCATGGCCGAAGCGGCGTCCAACGGTGGCTCCTGGGGAGCGTGGCAGAAAAAGTGCTTCGCTACGCAACCAAACCGATTTTCTTGGTCCGGTGTACCTAAAGGGACCTTGCCCATTTTCAAAGGGCGTTGCTAAAGGCGTGGTCTCTTTTCGTTCCATGGGGCGATGGCTTCAAAGGCTGCCGCAGCCCGGAGCACTGTCGATTCCTGAAGCTTTCGGCCCACGATCTGGAGTCCGACGGGCAGACCTTGAGATGTCCAGCCGCAGGGGACCGAAATGGCCGGCAGGCTCGTGATGCTGACCGCATAGGTGAGAAGAAACCAGTCTGTGTAGTTCGTCATGGGCTGGCCGTTGATTTCCTTGGGGAAGGGGATCTCGACCGGAAAGGGTGGAACAGCCACAGTAGGTGTGAGAAGGAGGTCGTAGCGTTTGAGGAAGTGTCGGACTCGATGATAGAGGACGGTTCTGGCTTTTTCAGCTTCTTCGATCTCCTTGCCTGTGAGGGACAACCCCTGCTCGATATTCCAAACCAGGTTGGGATTCATCACGTGGCGCCACTTCTCCAGTTTTTCTCGATGAAGGGTGGCCATGCGATGGGCTCGGGTAACCGAGATCACCTCCCTGAGGCCCTCGAAATCGGGATGGGCCTCTTCAACAACGCAACCCAGTTCCGAGAACCGCTTCGCCGCCTGTTGAGCCACGGTCCGAACCTCTCGGTCCACGGGAATGATACCGAGATCGGGACTCCAGGCAACCCGAAACCCTTTGATCTCGGGACGCTCGACCGCCGAGAGGAAGGCTCTTGCGTCCACTGGAAAGGAGATCGGGGAACGTTCGTCGAACCCTGCCAGGACCGAGAGTAAAAGGGCTGTATCGGCGACATCACGCGCCATGGGGCCTTCAACAGAGAAGGTGTCCCAGCCTAGGATGTCTGGATAGAAGGGAATGAGCCCTGGGGAAGTCCGGAACCCAACGACACCGCAGAACGAGGCGGGAATGCGGAGGGATCCGCCCAGATCGCTTCCGGTTGCGAGGGGGCTGAGGCCGCAGGCAAGGGCCACCGCTGAACCGCCGCTCGATCCGCCGCAGGTAAGACGAGGATCCCAGGGGTTACGGGTTGCACCAAAGAGGGCATTATAAGTGTTGGCCCCTGCACCGAATTCAGGCGTGTTCGTCTTGCCGATCACGATCGCGCCAGCCGATTTCAGCCGTTCCACGATCAAACCATCCTCGTCAGGGATGTAATCCTCGAAGATCTTTGACCCGTAAGTCGTACGGATTCCTGCCGTAGGGGTCAGGTCCTTGATGGCTACAGGGACTCCGTGAAGAGGACCGATCGCTTCTCCCGCCGAGATCTTCTCCTCCGCCTTTTTGGCCACCTCCCTCGCCTGATCAAAAGCCAACGTGCAAAAGGCGTTGACCTTTGGGTTTACCGTTTCGATTCTCGAAATAAAGGCTTCCAAGGTCTCTCGAGGCGAGATCTCTTTTCTCCCTATCAACGAACGAATCTCTCGGGCCGACTTGAAACAGAGTTCTTCGGTATTCAAAGGGAAAGACTCCTTTCTTTCCGGACATCCCAGAAGCTGATGGGACTGATGGTCGACAAGATTGGGTCGATGTTTGAAGGGACTCCATACCGCCACCCCAGAGCCTTCGCATAGAGGTCAAGAAGAACCGCTTGACAAAGGGCTCGAGGGAGCCCTCTCCAGCACTCCGCGACGGAACAGGGCGGATAAGAATTCCTGAAAGGCTTGAATCATTTCGGTCCCTCGACGATTCTGCCGTTCTGAGCCCATCCCGAAAGGAACGTCATAGAGTCCGATTACGGTTTCAAAACGAGCTCAACGGATGGAGCGCCTTTATCGATTTTCGTACCTACCGAGAACAAACAGTAGGCGCAAAGGTATTCGTACTCGTCTCCTTCCGGAAGGACCAGGAGAAGCCTCTTTCGGACGGGGACCGCCTTCCTACACCTTGGGCAGTAAAGGGATGTGGCTTCGAACTCTTCGAAACTTGATCGTTGCATGGAGATATTATAAGAGAGAGCGGTCGGTTTGGACAAGGGGCAGCAGGAGCGTGCCGCAGACTTGACGATCCGTTGAAACGGGGAGACGGACCGTGTAAAATACACGGGGGGACGGAAATCTTGAGCTTTCCAAAAGCCATTCTTCTCTTCATGCTGATCGTCGCCACGGCGATCGTCTTTCGTGTCGAGGCAAGCGGCGGCGAGGATGAGCTTTTGCGCAAGATCGGAGCCAAACCGATCAAAGACAAGAAGAAGGCACCGGCCTTCTCCTTACCCGATCTCAATGGTAAAAAGGTTGAGCTGAAACAGTATAAAGGGAAGGTCGTTTTCCTCAATTTCTGGGCCACTTGGTGCGGGCCCTGCAAGGAAGAGATGCCCTCCATGGAAGCCCTCTATCAGGAGTTTAAAGACAAAGGCTTTGTATTTCTCACCATTTCCGTTGATTACGAAGGCTTGAAACCGGTTAAGGAGTTTCTTCAAAAGCATCGTTACACGTTTCCCGTTCTCCTTGATCCCAAATGCGATACCCTTGATCCCTTCGAGGTCAAGGGGATTCCGACGACCCTGATCATCGACAAATTCGGTCGAATGAGGGCCAGGGTGGTGAGCGGGCGGGACTGGAAACATCCCGATGTGATCGAGCTGCTCAACCTTCTGATTCAAGAGAAGGGTTAAGGGCTTGAAAAAGAACTCGACTTATTTTATTAAGAAAATGAAAAAAGTTCTTGCTTTCGAGTGTGAACAATATGAGACTTTCGACGCACAGTCGATACGGCGTGAGGGCAGTCTTCGATATCGCCTTTCATTCTGCAGGGTTGGAAACCCAGGTGAAGGACATCTCTCGAAGACAGGGAATTTCTCCGAGGTATTTAGAACAGATTTTCCAAAAGCTGAAGCGAGGAGGAATTGTTGGAAGCAAGAGAGGCCCTGCAGGAGGATATTTCCTGACCAAAAAGCCGGAACAAATTACGGTGGCGGAGATCCTCCAGGTTACGGAAGGGGACATCACGCCTGTGAAATGTGCTCGATCGACAGCTTCGAAAAAGAACTGCGAAAGGGTTCAAGAGTGCGTTACTCGGGAAATCTGGGAGGAGGCAGGAAATCGGCTGAAGGATTATTTTAATTCCGTAACTATTGGAGATCTTTGCCGAATGGCTGAAAAAATGGGAATTAAGAGAGAGTTCGGGAAAAAGTTTATGTACTACATCTAATTTTTTTCTTGACAAATCCTACCTGAGATGTTAAGTTTTGAAAAAATGTTCTTGTTAAAAAAGATCAGGAACTGTTAATTGGCCCTGGAGCGAAAGGAAATGGGGAGAAGGGAGGAAGTTTGAAAGGCGCAGCGGCTCTTTTTGTCATCCTTGCCATTCTCTTTACGTACCTCCCTGCGATCCCGTCGGAGGGATGCCCCGAGAAGGAACATTCGAGACAGACAAACCTCGATTGTGGCTATCTTTTCCACTGTCCAGCGCTTCCGGGTACTGACAATTTGGAGGCCTCGCCATTGCCCGTGGCGGGGCGGCTAGTTTCAATCCCGTCTCCCATGAAGTTTGAGGAATTGCCTTTTTTCATCTTTCACCCCCCAAAAGTGGCTGGCACAAAAAGTTCTCCTTTGGGGTGAGCGTTTAGTACGAGGTTTTCCGGAGATTGTTAAGATAAAGGCAATGGGTGCTGATCGCCAAGGTTATTCTTTGTTTCGACTTGTTGAGGAGGCAAAATAGGGTTTTTCCCTGAGCGAAATAAGTATTACACCCTATTTACTAAAAGCCTCCATCATGGGTAGAATAGTTTGAGATGGACGATCAGGCTCTTTGTCAGTGATTTTCAAGATTAGAACGGAAAAAAAGGAAAAGCTCTTGGCCAAGGGCCTGATGAAAGTTGGGCCCGCTTTGCTAAAACCTTCACCCCCCTTAAGGTTTAGTCAAAGGCCAAGAGCTTTTTTTTCTCTTAGGAACGTAGGCCATTTGGAGGGAACCTCGCAGCCCAGGGGGATGAGGATAAGGATGCCATTGATGGAAGCACGGAACGACGAAACAAGGATGGAGCGAATCGACCTTTCCATTACCGGCATGTCTTGTGCCAGTTGTGCGGCCAGGATCGAGAAAGGGCTGACCGAGATCGAAGGGGTCTCGAAGGCCACGGTCAATTTCGCTGCTGAGAAGGCGACGGTGGTCTTTCATCCTGACCGGACGGGCCTTTCCCGTCTCGTCGAGAAGGTGAAAGACCTCGGTTACGGGGCGAAGGTGGAAAAGGTCACCCTCCCGATTCGCGGCATGACCTGCGCAGCCTGCGTCAAGAGGGTTGAGAACGCCTTGAGATCGGTGAAGGGGGTCGTTTCGGCCCATGTCAACTTCGCCACCGAAAGGGCCTCGGTGGAGTATCTTCCCGAAGTGGTGACAACCGGAGAGTTGAAACGGGTGGTCGAAGAGGCGGGGTATCAGGTCCTCGAGTTCAAGGGAGAGGATTTGGTGGAGAAGGAGCGCCTGGCCCGGGAGTTGGAGCTTTTTCGATTCAAATTGAAGTTGGCCGTGGGCGCTTTCCTTCTGTTCCCGATCCTCGTCCTCATGTACGGTGCTTCCTTTCTCGAGAGAGGCATAGGCCTCTCTCGGGAGACCAATTTCTTCATTCAGTTCTTGCTGGCCACGCCCGTTCAATTCTGGGTGGGGTGGCAATTCTATGTCGGGTTCTGGAAGGCGGCCAAGCACAAGACGAGCGACATGAATACGCTCATCGCCATCGGCACCTCCGCGGCCTACCTCTATAGCCTCATCGTCACCTTCGCCCCCCATCTCATCATGGTTCAAGGCCTGATGATGGATGTCTACTTCGACACATCGGCGGCCATCATCGTTCTGATTCTTCTTGGTCGGTTTCTGGAGGCAAGGGCGAAGGGAAAGACCTCGGAGGCCATCAAGAAGCTGATCGGCCTTCAGCCGAAGACGGCCCGGGTGATTCGACACGGCGGGGAAATCGATATCCCTGTAGGCGAAGTCGCTCCCGGCGACCTCGTCATTGTCCGTCCGGGTGAGAAGATCCCGGTCGACGGCATCGTCAAGGAAGGGTATTCTTCCGTAGATGAGTCGATGATCACCGGAGAATCGCTACCCGTAGAGAAGAAGGCGGGCGACAGGGTGATCGGAGCCACAATCAACAAGACCGGGACGTTTAAGTTTGAAGCGACCAAGGTGGGGAAGGAAACCGTCTTGGCCCAGATCGTCCGACTGGTACAGGAGGCTCAGGGATCGAAACCGCCCATTGCCCGACTGGCGGACGTGATCGCCAGCTACTTCGTGCCAGTGGTCATCGGGATTGCAGTTCTGACCTTTATCGTGTGGTATCTCCTTGGGCCACCTCCAGCTCTAACCTATGCCTTTCTCAACTTCATCGCTGTTCTCATCATCGCTTGCCCCTGTTCTCTCGGGCTGGCAACCCCGACCTCCATCATGGTTGGAACAGGGAAGGGTGCGGAGAACGGGATTCTGATCCGGGGGGCCGAGGCCCTGGAGACGGCCCACCAACTGACCACCGTGGTCCTCGACAAAACAGGAACGCTCACGAAGGGAGAGCCTTCGGTAACGGATGTCGTGGCGACCGATGGCTTTACAGAGGAGGAAATCCTTACGCTCGGAGCTTCGGCTGAAAAGGGATCGGAGCATCCTCTGGGAGAGGCCATTGTGAAAAAAGCCAAGGAGATGGGCTTGCCCCTCTTGGAGGCAACGGAATTTCAGGCCCTTTCAGGAAAAGGCATCGAGGCCAAAGTGGATTCAAAAAAGGTTTTCCTCGGAAACCTGAGGTGGATGGAAGAAAAAGGAGTTTCCTTGGGCGATCTTCGAGAAAAAGCAGAGGTCCTCTCGGAAGAGGGGAAAACGTCCATGGTTTTGGCTGTTGAGGGCCGAGCCGCCGGCCTCTTCGCCCTGGCGGATACGCTGAAAGAGAACTCCAAGGAGGCGGTGGAGGCCCTTCACAGGATGGGGTTGGAAGTGGTGATGCTCACGGGCGATCGGGAGACGACGGCAAAGGCCATCGCCCGCCAGATTGGAATTGACAGGATCATTGCGGAGGTGCTTCCAGAGATGAAGGCCGAGGAGGTGAAGCGCCTTCAAAAGGAGGGGAAGAAGGTCGGAATGGTTGGAGACGGGATCAACGATGCGCCTGCCCTGGCTCAAGCGGATGTGGGGATTGCCATCGGCACCGGTACGGATGTGGCCATGGAGTCTTCGGATATCACGTTGATCGGAGGGGATTTGAGAGGAATTGTGACGGCTATCGCCTTGAGCAAGGCGACGATCCGAAACATCAAACAGAACCTCTTCTGGGCCTTTGCCTACAACACGGTTCTCATCCCCGTGGCTGCAGGCGTTCTCTATCCGTTCTTCGGGATTCTTCTCAACCCCATCTTCGCGGCGGGGGCCATGGCTTTTTCTTCGATCACCGTTGTGTCGAACGCCTTGAGGCTGAGGAGATTTAAACCACCCATTTAAGAAAGGAGGTCATAAGATGGCAAGGTTTTTTGAGGACAACTCGCTATCCATCGGCAATACCCCGATGGTCCGGATCAACAGGATGGCCAAAGGGCTTAAGGCCACGGTGCTTGGCAAGATCGAAGGCCGAAACCCTTCCTATTCGGTCAAGTGCCGCATCGGCGCCAGTATGATATGGGCGGCCGAAAAAGACGGCCGCCTCAAACCGGGGATGGAGATCATCGAACCCACCAGCGGCAATACCGGTATTGCCCTGGCCTTTGTGGCGGCGGCGCGGGGCTATCGGCTTCACGTCACCATGCCTGAAACGATGTCTCTCGAACGGAGAAAGGTGCTTGCCATTTTCGGGGCAAATATCATTTTGACACCAGGGGCTAAGGGAATGAAGGGTGCGGTGGAGGAAGCGGAACGAATTGTGGCATCGGAGGCGAAGTACTTCATGCCTCAGCAGTTTAAGAACCCTGCGAACCCTGAGATCCATTACAAGACCACAGGACCGGAGATCTGGGAACAAACCGATGGAGCGATTGATGTCCTTGTTTCGGGCGTAGGCACCGGGGGAACCATTACCGGGGTTTCACGATATATAAAAGGTGTGATGAAGAAAAAGATTTTGAGCGTGGCCGTTGAGCCTGCTGAAAGCCCTGTCATTACGCAGCGCCTTTCCGGACAAGAGCTCAAGCCCGGGCCCCACAAAATCCAGGGAATCGGAGCCGGGTTCATCCCCGATACATTAGACTTATCGGTAGTGGATCGGGTGGAACGGGTCACGAGCGAAGAAGCCATCGAACACGCAAGAAGGCTCGCCCGGGAAGAAGGGATCCTCTCAGGGGTTAGCTGCGGAGCGGCGATCGCTGTCGCTCTGAGACTCGCAAGCCTTGACGAGTTTGCCAACAAAGTCATCGTTGCGATTTTGCCTGACGCAGGCGAACGCTACCTGAGCGGGCCTCTTTTTACGGGTCTTTTCGATGAGGCAGGCCTTCCGTTGATTTAGATCACTAAAAGGTTGGGGGGCACGTTTAGACGTGCCCCTATTTTCGAGGTGGCACCCGAGGGCTCCTCCAAATCACCCACCTCAACCTATCGTAAGAATGGATCGTAGATCAGGCCTCCCGCACCCAATAAAAATATCGATTATCATCCCTGTTTTGAACGAGGGCGGGATCATCGTTTCCACCCTGCAAAGCCTTCAGTCGATGCGAAAAAGAGGACACGAGGTGATTGTCGTCGACGGTGGGAGCTGCGACGATTCCGCTCTCCTTGCGCTCCCCTACTCGGATCAGGTCCTTGTTACGCCCCGGGGCAGGGCCCGACAAATGAACGAAGGCGCGGCCATCGCCACCGGGGATATCTTCCTATTTCTACACGCTGACACAGTGCTTCCAGGGAAGGGGGATCAACTCATCGAGACGGCCCTCCGACGAAGCAGAAGGGGATGGGGGCGCTTTGATGTGAGGCTCTCAGGGGCTCACCCTCTTTTTCGTGTCATCGAGTTCTTGATGAACTGGCGATCGAGGCTCTCCGGGATTGCCACGGGCGATCAGGCCCTCTTTGTCAGGCGGGAGCTCTTTGAAAAGGTCGGCGGTTTCCCTCCGATCGATCTGATGGAAGATATCGCCCTGTCCAAAAAGCTGAAAAAATATGGCAAGCCTGTCTGTTTATGGCACAAGGTGATGACGTCGAGCCGCCGTTGGGAGGAAGAAGGGATCGTTCGTACGGTGGTGCTGATGTGGTGTCTCAGGGCGGTCTATTTTTTTGGGGCCGATCCGAAACGGATCGTGAAGTTCTATTATCCTGGAGCATGAAGGAAGCGGATTGCCCGATCCTGATCTTTGCAAAGGCTCCCATTACAGGAGAAGTCAAATCCCGTCTCATTCCCTATCTTGGCACAGAGAGAGCCACCGCCCTTTACGAACGTATGGTTTCTCACGCCCTTTCTATCGCTGTGAGGTCGAGGGTTGGCCCCGTGGAGCTTTGGTGTACGCCTTCAACCGAACATCCTTTTTTCCTCCAATGCGAGAAGAAATTCAGGGCAAAGCTTCATCGCCAGATCGAGGGGACATTGGGGGATCGGATGGCCTACGCATTGGGCAGGACATTGGAAACGTCTCCCATGGCCCTCCTGATCGGAACAGACTGCCCCTCTCTGACCTCGGCTGATCTCATCACAGCAAAGGAGGTATTGGAACGAGGCGTCACAGCTGTGGTCTCTCCGGCTGAGGATGGGGGTTATGTGCTGATCGGTCTTCGCCAGTACGACTCGGCCCTTTTTGAAGGCATCCACTGGGGGACTGGTTCGGTCCTCGAGGAGACGCGGCAGCGGCTGAGAGGGCTCGGCTGGAGCTGGAGAGAGCTACCTGAGAGGTGGGATGTGGATCGGCCCGAAGATGTAGAACGGTTGAGAGATTCGGGTTTCATTGAAGATTTTTAGATGAAGCGCCACCAGGGGTTTTCAATCGGCCTGGAATGATTTATCATAAGTTCATCGCTGGACTTCACGAAACGAGGGCTTTGTCTCCAGAGCCCGAAGGAGGTTATTGAGATGCTTTTGATGAGAAGATCCTGCCTTGGAGTGGCCTCGTTGTTCTTATTGGCGAGCCTATGGTCTGTTTCCATGGCGTTTTCTGCGGGGCTCACGGAAGAGGAAAGGAATAACATCGCCGTCTACGAGAAGGTCGCCGACGGGGTGGTCAACATCACGAGCACGGTCCTTCAGATGGACTTTTTCTTCAACCCTTTTCCTGCCCAAGGTTCCGGTTCCGGGTCGATTATCGATCAAAAAGGAAATATCTTAACGAACCATCACGTGGTAGCCGATGCACGGAAGCTGGAAGTGACGCTGGCAGATGGATCGAAATGGCCTGCAAAGTTGGTCGGTTCCGATCCGGATAACGACCTCGCGGTCATTCGGATCGAGGCTCCCCGGGAGAAGTTGAAGGTGATCCCCATGGGAGATTCAAGGAATCTGAGGATCGGCCAGAAGGTCCTTGCCATCGGCAACCCCTTTGGTTTGGAACGAACGTTGACGACGGGCGTGGTGAGCTCCCTTGGCCGGACGATTCGCTCTGAGGAGGGGACGCTGATGGAGGACATCATCCAGACCGATGCAGCCATCAATCCCGGAAACTCCGGCGGCCCTCTGCTCAACTCGGATGGAGAGATCGTCGGGATCAACAGCGCCATCATCAGCCCTTCCGGTGGAAGCGTAGGCATTGGGTTTGCCATCCCCGTCAACACGGCGAAGAGGGTCGTTCCCGAACTCCTTGCCAAAGGCTACGTCTCCCATCCGTGGCTTGGAGCGACGATTCAGGATCTGCTTCCCGAGATCGCAAAATATCTGAAGGTAAAGGTGGAGAGGGGTGCCCTGATTGCGGTCGTGGAAAAAGGAGGCCCAGCGGAGAAGGCAGGCCTAAAGGGAGGCACTCGGGCGGTGCAAGTGGGCAACCTCGAGTTTGTTGTGGGCGGAGATATCGTTGTCAAGGTGGATCAACATGAGGTGAAGAACAGTAGCGAATTCATTCGCTACATTCGGGAAAAAAAGCCGGGTGATACGCTTACCTTGAGGGTTTTGAGAAAAGGAAATTTCGAAGAAGTCCGGGTCGTTCTCGGAGAAAGGCCGAGAGTGAGATCCCGACGGAGATGATGGCACAAAGAATCTTTTCGTGAGCCTCTGGGTTGGTCGCTTTCACACAAGGCTGCAGCAGAGGTTGACAAATCGAATTTGAAGGCCAATTCGTTTTGCGTGTTCAATCGTTCCCTGAAGGGGGAAGGCGAGGGTGTTCACCCCCGAATCGATGAATCCCACCTCCATTTGGGGCTTCCAAGGGTGAGCGGGTCGAATGCACCCCGTTCGGATAGGAAGGTCGGGGTTGAGAATGCGTGCAACCGCCGCAATCCGCGAAGTCTCATCCGGGATGGGAACCCTCATTTTGGGCATACCGGGAGGATCGAGATTCTTCATTACCACCAGGACCAGGGTTTCCACCCCTACACGCGTCACGATCTCGAGGGCCCGCCATTCGCCCCGGATCTCGCCGAAATGGTGGCCGATGATGATGTGGGGGGCCAGCCGCAGGCCCATCTCCTTTAGCATCCCGAGGGTCTCTTCGTAATCTTCAACCCGTTTACGAAGGTGATATACTTCACGAATCGTCTCATCATCTCCGATCACGTCAAGAAGCACCTGATCCACACCTGCTTGTTTGAGCCCTCGAGCAGTCTCTCTACGAATGAGACCTGTATGAACGACGATTTTGAGTTCGGGATGGCCTTCCTTCAAAGCCGCAATGGCAGGAAGGAATTGTTCCAAGGGGACTTCTCCCTCTGAGTTCGCTCCACCGCTGATCAGCATGCCGAGGGCGCCCTCGGAGATCAGTCGTTGGGCGATTTGAAGGAAGGCCTCTGGATTCTCGGCAGGGATCATCGATTCGAGAAGCTTTCCTTTGCAATGGCCACAGAGAAGGCTGCAGCGACGGCCGGTCACGCTGATCGCCGGGAACCGACCTGCGGAGCAGGATGAGTCGGGGCCTTGGTAGGAAACGGTCCCCGGAATCGAAAAAGTCAGTTCCTCACCAAAATATCTTTTCCGAATCCCGAAGGCCTCGGATTGGAGCTCTTTCAGAGGGATTTTGGACCAGTCGCAACTCATCTAAGCCTCATCTGAGTCTCGATTTCTGCGATGTCTTGGGGCTCGGGATGAAAAGGGAAGTTCCGAATGGGGCCCGACGGCCTCTCATTCCCATAGGGGCGGTTGCAAGCCACCTTCCCGTTTCTTCCTGGGCAACCGGAGGTCATAAAAGGCTCGCCTGAGCGAATGAATGGGCTGATGTCGAGGCCGAAGTCAATGATCCTTCCTGCTTCGTCAAAGGTCATCATTTGGCTTCTACCAAGGCCTTCGTTGATGAGCCATCGGGCCAGTTGGATTCGTCGGTACTGATCGATCGGAGGGGGCGCAAGGTTTTCCAGGGATGATCCCTCCTCAGGATAAAAAGAAAAGAGATGAGTGGGACAACCCCTATCGTGGGCTCTTTGGATCGTTTCGACCATCTCCCTTTCCGTTTCGCCTAAACCGACGATGAGATGAATACCAGTATGACCTCTTTCAAAAACTTCGGTGGATAGTTCGACCACCCTCCAGTAGTGATCCCACCGATGGGGGCCGTGAACACCCCTTCCACGGAGACGATCGAAGAGCTCTGGGGTCGCCGCATCAATGGCGATCCCGACTCGATCGGCACCCGCTTGTCGCATCGCTTTGAGATCGTCTCTTTGTCGTATTAATGTGGGTGCGATGAGAAGGCTCACGGGCAAACCGGTTTTTTCCCTAAAGGTTTTGGTGATCTCGATCGTGTCGATCAGCGCCCTTGGATGGGTGACCATGGAGATGCAGACCCGCTGAATCTGGCCACAGCGCTCGGTTCTTTCAACGATTTCACTCAATGGGTACAGAGGCCAGGCCACCCGGATGAAGGTCCTTCCACGGCGGGTTTCCCGTCTGGATGTCGAAAGGCCGCAAAAAGCGCATCGTCCCATGCACCCTTCTTCATAGTGAAGAAGGAGGTTCAGGCCTGTTAGCTTCGCATTTCGGTGGAACGAGCCCTGTTGAAGGCCTAGCGTCAAAGCAGCCGCAAGGCTCGTCTGGACGTAGTAAGGGCTTACTTTGCCGTTCATCTCGTCTGCCATGCTTCCTTTCCTCTTCTTTGCTCATGGTACGTTTTGAACCCAACCCAGGTTCTTCGAATGAGGCTTTCAAAATTGGGCTTAGGGTCTTTCCATTCTGTTTCAAGAATCACCCTTTTTTGGGCTCCGTAAGCCAGGGTTTCGCCAAAAAACGTTCGCCACTCCGTTTCATAGCAGGCGAGATGGTCAAGGTTGCCCGCCTTCACGGCCTCTGCAGCAACTCTTCCGGCAATCTGGCCTGCGATTACGGCGTGGAGAATACCAGCGCCGGTGATCGGGTGGGCATGACCCGCCGCATCACCTACGAGGAGGATGTTTTCAAAGACGGTCTTGGGTCGACTTTCACAGGGGATGAAGCCACCCGTCTTCCCGACGAGGGCGATGTCGGTCAATTTCTGAGCCTGAAGGAGACGATTGAGAAAAGCCTTGAGCCTTTTCGTAAGAAGGATTGCCCCACCGTCTACGGTGCCCACCCCCACGTTGGCGGTCTTCCCCTTCGGGAAAAACCAACCGTAACCCCCTTCATATTCCGGATCGAAGAAGATGTCCACATGATCTTGAGGCTTTGAGAGAACGACCTCGTACTGGACTGCGAGAATCATCCTGGGCTGAGGAAGTCCAAGCCATCGGGCCACCGTAGAGCGGGCTCCATCTGCAGCGATAATCGCCTTTGCTCTTACCCGTTGGGATTGGCTCCCCTTCTTTATCACAAGTCCATCCGCGGTTGGAGTTAAGGCCCTTGTGCCGATGGATAAGGTGGCTCCTGAACGCGAAGCGAGGGCCGCGAGCTCTCGATCAAAAATGGAACGGTCGAGCATGAAGCCGGGGCCGACCATCTCGTAGGACGAGCCGTCTGGCAAATGGGTGACCATTCGATCGACCTTTTGCTGAATGCTATTGGCAGAGATGTCCACGTAGCGGGAAACCCATTGCGAGACCAGCTCACCACACTGAACAGGGGTGCCGATGCACCTCTTGGCATCGATCAAGAGCACTTGAGCTCCTTCATGCGCGGCAGCTTGGGCCGCGCTCAAACCTCCCGGACCTGCGCCCACGATAACCACGTCGTAGGCCTCTTCGATGGGAGGGTCGGTAAAGGTGTGATTGGAAATCGTGGAGCTATCCATGTGTATACTCCAAGACCTTTCGAAGGAGCGAAAGGTTGAGATGAGTCTGGTTCTCGAACCGCCCCTCAAAGGCCTCACGTTCTTTGCCCAGATCGTAACAGGTGCTTCGCTCCACATCGACGAGGATGCCCGGCAGCCCAATCCTTTCGAAATCGGGGCGATGCTTCCCGTAAAAGGGTTCGCAACACGAACCCACGAACGTCTCCACTCCGGAGCGTTTGAGCCCCTCGAGGGTCGATTCGAGCTCTTCGTAATTCTGGATCGTGAAGGAGTCCATCTTGAAGCTCTGAGCCAGTTGCACCGCGTCGCCAACCGTGCAACGGCCGCAGACGTCGCACCCCTCCTTCGTCCGATAGAAACAATCTATCTCTTTTGCACAATAGGGCAGCAAGAGGACCTGCGGTTTTCTCACCGCTTCGAACCGTTTCAATACGGGGAAAAGGTGATGGGTATCCTCCTCATCGAAGCCATGAGGAAGGAGGTCCATCTTTTGAAGGGCCTCTTCAAGGGCCTGTATAAGATGCCTTTCGTTAACGCCCGGAATCTTGGGCTTATTCTCCGTGAAGAAGGAGTGGACGATCGCTTCGAGATGGGTGGGGGTTGCCTTCGAGTTCTTCAGTCGGCTTTCGAGATCAAAGATGGTCCTTCTCGGATAGGCGAAAAAATCGCCGGTGATGAGGATTTGGCTCACCACACGGGTTCTTGTGTCAATAACGAGGGAGACTCGGATCATCCCTCCTGGCGCCTTCAGAATCGACGTCAGCGATTTTCTTCTTGGAAGAGGGTGACGCTCCCCGAAGACATAATCCGGAGAGGAAAACCGAGGGAGCTTCCTCTGAAGCAATGCTTCTTCCTCCGGGGTCAACGGTTGATTCTTGAAGCACACCCCGAAGGCTTGGGCGAAGCCTCGTGTCAAAGCAGCCTTGATCGTTTGCGGCGAAGGGGTTCGCCCCAATTCCCAGCGAAGACAGGTGACCCTTTCCTTGACTGATTCGATCTCTTTGTCCTGGAGCTTCTCTGTTGGAATACGGAGGGCCCTCAGCATTTCATCGACATCGAAATCGACGAGAATGGTGCCCTGAAAGAGGATGGCCCCTGAAAGCTCCGTTCCTCCGGTGCCCGAAATCTTTCGTCCCTGGACCTCGATATCGTTTCTCGGTCTGAAATGGGCGTGAATACCCAGATGGCGAAGGCCCTGTGCCCCTGCTTCGCCCATGACTCGATAGAGGTCTTCGATCCTTCCCGGAACCCTCGGATCGCTCTTCGAAAGGTAAACCTCCCACCCCAGCTCCTGGGTGCCCCAATAGAGGGCACCTCCTCCTGTAAGCCTTCGGTTAATTTCAATACCCTTGGCCCGGCAGTAATCGACCCGTACCTCCTCTCGCGCGGATTGATGGTGTCCTACCAGAACGGAGGGCCTTGAAAATTGAAGGAAGCGAAGGGTAGCAGGGATTTTTCCTTCCGCCCTGAGCTCGAGCAAGGTTTCATCAAGGGCCATGTTTTCCGCTGCCGAGCGAGCTCCTGTATCGATCAAACGCCATGTTTCCATAGGATCTTACATATAACCAATTCGTTGACCTCCTTCAACCAAGCTCGGGATGTAGGCCAGCCCCATTCCTTGACATGAGCTCGTCGGCGCAAACGGGGAGATAGTTTAAAGAGTGAAGCGAAAGGGAGGAGGCCTCCGGGAGGTACAACGTTCTCGGATAAGATCAAGCGACCGGGACAGGCCCGCTCTTGGAGGGGTTCTGTTCAGGGATGGCCTTGAAGAAGGCTCGCATATCGGTCTCCCCTATCCGGGAAGATCGTCACGATCAGCCCTTCGTGGATCGATTCGGCGAGGCGGAGCGATGCCCAGAAGGCAGCTCCCGACGAAGGGCCGACCCACACGCCTTCTTCTCGAGCAAGACGCATGGCCGTTTCATAAGCGTCCTCGGTCCGAACGAAGATGGTGCCGTCGATGATCGATTCGTCATAAATGGACGGCCTGATGGCAGAGGCCATATGCTTGAGGCCTTCGATGCCATGGAAGCTGCTCTCTGGCTGGACACCGTAAATCTTGATCCGAGGATTGAAGAACTTCAGCCTCCGAGCTGTGCCCGTGAGTGTCCCGCCTGTACCGACCCCGGCTACAAGATGGGTTACCCTGCCGCCGGTTTGCTGAAGGATCTCGAGACCTGTAGTTTCGTAGTGGGCGCGCCAGTTCGACGGATTATTGTACTGGTCTGCCATGAAATATTTTTCCGGAGCCGCTTCATAGATCTTTCTGGCCTCAACGAGAGCCCCATCGGAACCGAGAAGGGGGTCCGTAAAGTATAGTCGTGCCCCGTAGGCATGGAGGGCCGCCTTTCTCTCCTCGCTCAAATTGGCAGGGACAGCGAGCTCGACCCGATATCCTTTAATGGCCCCAATCATGGCATAGGCAATTCCCGTATTGCCGGAGGTCGAATCGAGAATGATCTTTTGGCTCGTAAGCGCGCCGGATCGTTCCCCGTCCTCGATGATTCTGAGGGCTGCGCGATCCTTGACCGATCCACCGGGGTTTAGCCATTCCGCCTTGGCAAAGATCGAAACGCCCTTGCCGAGCCGGCTGGAAGAGCCGATGGGAAGCAAAGGCGTATTCCCTATAAAAGAAAGCAATGAAACGCTCTGTTGCCTCCTTCGTTCCCTTCGAGCATGGAGTTCATCTGCAAAGGTGGAAATCGCTTCCATCGATCCCTCGATCCGAGAAGGCCTCCTGAGGTTCACTCGATGATTCCTATTTCTTCTGGGTAGATGGCATCGGGGTTAATCCAGAAGGCCTTTACGTTTGGTGTATCGTCTTTGAGAGAGATGATGATCGACGCCACCTCAGGATAGAAGGCCATTTTCACGTCCGTTTCGGATGGAAAGGCAATGGTCTCGGGATGAGAATGATAAATAGCCAGAAGCTCCATCGACTCTTGTTCGATCTCTTCAAAAACTTTGAGTTGCTGAAGGGGGTGAATGGAATAGCGCAACGGGCTTCGTTCAGCATTTTCAAGCTCAAAGCTTCTCATCACCCTCTTTTCCCTTCCAGCCAGCATCCCGCAACACTCATGAGGGGCTTCCCTTCGGGCGTGTTCGATCATCCGCTCAACGATGGCTTTGGGAATGGTGAGCATAATCGATCTATCGGTTTCTCCGCTCTGTCTCGGGTGGCCCAACCTCAACGGGCTCGTTGCTTCGGCTCCACTCGATCCATGAGCCGTCATAGTTGTGGAGTTTGTCCAGGGGATGCCCAATCAGATAGAGGCTCACCAAACTGTGAGCCGATCGTACTCCGGACTGTCAGTACATGTAGACGTCTTTGTCCGGGGTGATCCCTCTGCTTGAAAATATTTTCCTGATCTCCTCGGCCGGTTTCCAATACCCCTTGTAGGGGCCATCCGGGATCAGCGTCTCCTTCCATTCGATCCAGACCACTCCGGGGATACGACCCGGCCTGACCGCTCCTTGAAGCGTCTCCTCGCCGAGATATTCTCGCTTGGATCGAACGTCGAGAACGACTTTCCTGGTATCGTGAAGGGCTTCCTTGACTTGGGGAAGATCACAAAGAAGATGTTCCCTGCCTTTCGATCTACCCGGCAGTCTGAAGCGGGTTTGAGAGACCTTCGGGGATAGAAGTTCCGTGGGATAACCCTTCTCCTTCCAGCCGTCGATCCCGCCGTCAAGAAGCTTCATCTGAGCGATGGGAAACCCATAATAGGCCAAGACCCACCAAAGCCTTGCATTATCTGGGCCGTCGGAGTAGATGACGAGGGTGTCCGTCTCTTGGATTCCGAGCCTTCCCATCAGAGCCTCTATCTGTGCCTGAGAAGCCATCATCCCAGGCATAGGATGGTCTTTATCGACGATATCAGGCCTCCAGACATGGAGGGCTCCTGGAATGTGGCCAGCGTGATACTTCAGTCTGTCTCGGATGTCGATCACCCGGATGGAAGGTTCTTTCCTGTCAAGGAGATCCTTCAACTCTTGTGGCTCGATGAGAAGCTCAGGTCGGGCATAGTCGCCCTTCGGTACTGCCATGGTCAGGCCTCCCGATGTGACGATAGCCGATGTTGCCAAAAGGAAGAGTGGGAACCCCCACAGTCCTCCCTTGCGAATGGAGCGGAAAACCATTGTCGAACCCTCCTCCTATGCTGACCTCCCTTAAACGGTTGCGTGATGGGTCCCTTCGTCAAGGCTACACACCTGGTTGTAATCGACCAGCTCTTTGATCTTCGGTTCAGGGTTGCAGAGGTGGCAGGATGGGTTTTTCCTCACCGCGAAGACCCTGAAGTCGACCTCGAGCGAATTGTAGACCAAAAACTGACCGACCAAGGGTTTTCCTTTCCCCAAAATGAGCTTGATGACCTCTGTGGCCTGGATCAGGCCGATCTGCCCGGGCACAACTCCCAGGACACCGGCTTCGTTTCAGGAGGGCACAAGCCCCGCCGGAGGGGGCTCGGGGAAAAGACAGCGGAGACAAGGGCCTCCGTCCCGAGGCGAAAAAACGCTTGCCTGCCCTTCAAATTGGAAGACCCCACCGTATACGAATGGCTTCCCGGCAAAAAAGGCAGCGTCGTTGACGAGATATTTGGTAGGGAAATTGTCAGATCCATCCACGATGATGTCATAGTCCTGAAATATCCCCAATGCGTTCTCGCTCGTGAGACGCTCCTGATAGGGAATGACCTTTACGTCGGGGTTGATCCTTGCAATCGCTTCTTTGGCCGACTCGGTCTTGGGTCTTCCCACATCCTCGGTGCGATGTAAAATCTGACGCTGGAGGTTGGTCAGGTCGACCACATCCGAGTCGATGATCCCAAGGGTTCCTACTCCTGCTGCTGCAAGATAGAGGGCCGCCGGGCACCCGAGGCCTCCTGCCCCCACGAGAAGGACCTTGGCCTTTAGCAGCCGGATCTGACCTTCTGCTCCGACCTCCTTCAGGAGGATGTGTCGACTGTATCGAACCAGTTGCTGAGTGTTGAGACCGAAATCGCTTACTGTCTCATAGCCCTTTGCCTTCCACCCTTCGATCCCTTCCTTCATGGATGAAACGTTTGTGTAGCCCATGGATCTGAGGGTCTTTGCCGCGAGAAGGGACCGAACCCCTGCAGCGCAGTAAACGACGATCGGCGCATCTTTGTCGGGCAGAAGGGATTCCGCCTTTTCCGGTAGGCTTGCCCTGGGGATGAAGATCGAACCCTTCAAATACCCGAGAGCCAGTTCTTCTTTTTCCCTCACATCGAGGACAATCGGCGGATTCTTTTGTTTGAGAAGGTGGTACGCCTCATCGACGCCCACCTCCGGGATCTCCCGATTAGCCCCCTTGATCGCCCTTCTTAAAACAGGACCTGCGATTTTCCAAAAGAGATGCTTCAGCTTTGGTGCCATGACGTTTTCCTATCCCTTGCCGTTTTTCCTGGAGAGTGTCCCCTGACGATGACTCTCGTTCTGCCCTTTCTTGCCGGTCAGACTCATTCGATCACATCCCGTTCCACGGGTTGTACTGTCACTCCAATCTCTTTGAGATAGACCAGGGCCTTCTGATATTGCTCCTCCTCGCCCTCTATCTCGAGGGTGACCCAGCCCGCGGCCTCCGAGACATTGGCGCTTCGGATGTTGGTGACCAGGTTGAACTGATGACCGATGTTGTAGACCACGGGCTCCTTAATCAGTTCCGGCGGGAAGATGAGGGTCAATCTCCGCCGGGCTGGAGCACCCCCTGCAATGGCTGGGATGATCGATATCTGATCCCCTTCCTTGACCGGCGTCTCCAGATTTCCGGTGAATCGGATGTCTTCGTCGTTCAGATAGATATTGATGAAACGTCTCACCTCACCCTGTTCATCACGGAGCCTTTCGTTCAGGCCTGGATAGGCCTGAGTCAGCCATTGGAGAACCTCTCCCACGGTTCTTCCTCTGGCCACAATCACATCCTGTCCGTTGGCCAGCTTGCGCAAAGGTGTCGGTATTCTCACCTGGACCTCCATTTTCCTCCTCCGCTCATATGATCTTTTGAAATTCTGAAAGCTTTGCCTCGATGACCCTAGGCTCGCCCACCCGCTGCTGAATCGCTTCTTGGGTTTTGAGCCCATTGCCCGTAATCGAGATGAGAATCGATTCCTCTTTCGAGATGATTCCTTGGTCGAGAAGCTTCTTCGTGACCGCCACGGTAACGCCCCCCGCTGTCTCGGTGAAAATGCCCTCTGTGCGGGCGAGAAGTTTCATTCCCTCAACGATCTCTTCGTCCGAGACATCCTCGGCCCATCCTCCCGACTCCCGAATAGTCTTTAGGGCATAATACCCATCTGCAGGGTTTCCAATGGCGAGCGATTTGGCGATGGTCTTAGGCTTTTGGGGTTTGATCCATTCAGCGCCGGTTTTAAACGCCTCGACAATGGGGTTCGAACCGGAGGCTTGAGCACCATGAATCTTTGTCTTTACTCCTTGAAGGAACCCGAGGGTTTCGAGTTCTTTGAGCCCTTTCCAGATTTTAGTGATGAGCGATCCGCCAGCCATCGGGACGACGACGTGCTCAGGGGTTTTCCAACCCATCTGCTCCGCGATCTCAAACCCAAAGGTCTTCGACCCCTCGGCGTAAAAAGGGCGGATGTTGATGTTAACGAAGGCCCAGCGGTAGTTCTCTGCGATCTCGCTGCAAAGACGGTTCACTTCGTCATAACTTCCCTTGATCGCGACCAGATTGGTACCGTAGACAAGGGTCCCCAGAACTTTTCCCTGTTCAAGATCGTGAGGAATGAAGATATAGCTTTTCAACCCTGCCGAGGCCGCCAGCGCAGCGACGGAATTGGCAAGGTTGCCCGTGGAAGCGCAACCGACGACCTCAAAGCCAAACTCTTTTGACTTCGATATGGCCACAGAGACAACCCTATCCTTAAAGGAGAGGGTAGGGCAGTTGACGGCGTCATTCTTTATATAGACCTCTCTGGCCCCGAGGGCCACTGCCAGTCCATCAGCTCTGATAAGAGGGGTAAATCCCACATGGAGGCCGACAGTGGGATCGCCGTCCAAAGGAAGAAGTTCTCTGTATCGCCACATCGACTTCGGACGGGACGAAATCTTCTCCTTGGTGAGGACGCCCCTTATCTTTTGATAATCGTAGACCACCTCGAGAGGTCCGAAGCAGAATTCACACACATGAACCGGTCCAACCGAAAATTCCCTTCCGCATTCTCTACATTTGAGTCCTTTCACGTATCCCATA
>Ga0078972_1007792_pt1 | contig 23342 bp, 20 predicted proteins | sample YelNatPaOPGAMG01_FD_67568 | JGI IMG/M metagenome (GOLD analysis project Ga0078972, IMG submission 67568) | Hot spring thermophilic microbial communities from Obsidian Pool, Yellowstone National Park, USA - OP-RAMG-01 (SPADES assembly) (version 2) | ecosystem: Environmental > Aquatic > Thermal...
TGCTCGGGTCGGAGCTCGTTGCGCTCGACCCGGCGGCCGCCTGTCTCGGCGTAGATGGCATGCAGGTTGAGGCGGTGCCGGCCGGGGATGAGGCGGTAGGCCATGTCCAGGTCCTGGCGCAGTTCATCGGGGGTGCGGGCGCGGCCGGGGTAATTGCCGGTGGCGGCGATGCCGCCGCTCAGGCCGGCCTCGGGCGCTTCGAAGCCGCGCACGTCATCGCCCTGCCAGCAGTGCAGGCTGAGGGAGATGCCGGCCAGCCTCTGGAGGGCCTGGTCGGTGTCCACCCCCAGCGCGGCATAGCGCTCTTTCGCCAGGGCATAGGCCTGGCGGATGCTCTGTTCGGATGGTTTGTTGTTCATCGGACACCTCGTCGGATGCGGCACATTAGTCCAGGTGGAACACCTCTTCCAGTTCGATCATGCTTTGGTCGGCGTGTTCGCCGGTCAGGCCCTCGAAGAAGGGGGCCATCATATCCTGCCAGCGTTTGTTGACCTCTTCCTTGGCCATGCCGGCCAGGGCCGCCTGGAAGCTCTCCGGCGTCTCGAAATAGCCGAACAGGAGGCCATCATCGCGCATGAAGAGCGAATAATTGTGCCAGCCGTTTCGGCGCAGGGCATCCAGCATTTCGGGCCATACATTCTGGTGGATGCGCTTGTACTCCTCGATTTTATCCGGCTTGACCTTCAGCAAAAATGCGACGCGCTTCATGGAATCCCTCCTTGCTTGTGAATCAGCGGTAGACGACCGATTTTACAGCGTTGATGATGTCTGCCACGCTGGGCATAGCCTCCCACTCGAGCTGGCGGTTGTACGGGATAGGCACGTCCTCCGTCGCCACCTGCATGATGGGGGCGTCGAGCCAGTCGAATGCCTCGCGCTGGACGCGGGCGGCCACTTCCGCGGTGAAACCGCCGGTGAGGTGCCCCTCGTTCACCACTACCAGCCGGCCGGTTTTCTTCACCGAGCGCAGGATGGTGTCGATGTCCAGCGGTTTCAGGGTGCGCGGGTCAATGACCTCGGCCTGAATGCCCTCTTTCTCCAGTTCGCCGGCGGCCTGCAGGGCGAAGTGCACCATGCGCGAGGTGGCCACAATGGTGACGTCGTCGCCGGCGCGCTTGATGTCCGCCACCCCAATCGGTACCAGATACTCCTCCTCCGGCACTGGCCCGGTGGTGACGTAGAGCAGTTTGTGCTCGATGAAGATGACCGGGTTGTCGTTGCGGATGGCGGACTTGAGCAGGCCCTTGGCGTCGTAGGGGGTGGACGGCTGGATGACGATGAGGCCCGGGATGTGCACGAACCACATCTCCAGGCTCTGGGAATGCTGGGCGGCGTTGCCGCGGCCGGCGCCCCCCTGGGTGCGGATGACCATGGGCACGCGGGCCTTCCCGCCGAACATGTAGCGCGCTTTGGCGGCCTGGTTGATGATCTGGTCCATCGCCAGGGTCACGAAGTCGTTGTACATGATCTCGACGACGGGGCGCAGGCCGGTCATGGCGGCGCCGACGGCCATTCCCGTGAAGCCCTCTTCGGAAATGGGGGTATCGCGCACGCGCCACTCGCCAAAACGCTCGTACAGCCCACGCGTGACCTGGAACGGTCCGCCGTAGCGACCGACGTCTTCTCCAAGGATGCAGACGGTCGGGTCGCGCTCCATCTCTTCCCGCAAAGCTTCGTTGATGGCATCCCGATAGCTGATCTCACGTACGGCCATGATGACCTATCCTTATGCGTAGACGTCTTCCCAGAGGGTGGCGATGGCCGGCTCCGGGCTGTCCATGGCGAACTGCACCGCAGCCTCGATCTCCGCCTCGGCGCGCTGGTTCATCTCTTCCAGTTCCGCCGGCGCGAAGCCGGCCTGTTCCACCAGGTACTTGCCGAAGCGTGCGATGGGATCGCGCTCCGGCGTTTTCCACTGTTCGGCCTCGCCGGCCGGCCGGTAGGTGAGGGGGTCGCCGACGGTATGGCCTTCCCAGCGATAGGTCTTGGCGACGATAAAGGATGGGCCTTGGCCGGCGCGCGCCCGCTCCACGGCCTGGCGCACCGTCTCATATACCGCCAGGACGTCGTTGCCGTCCACGGGAATCCCTTCCATGCCCAGCCCCAGGGCGCGCTGTTCGAGGCGTTCGACGGCGAAGAAGGGCCGGCTGGGGCTGAACTCGGCGTACTGATTCTCCTCGCACAGGTAGATGACGGGGAGCTTCCACAGCGCGGCCATGTTGCCGGCTTCCAGCAGAACCCCCTGGTTGGCGGCCCCGTCGCCGAAGAAGCAGACCACCACCTGGCGGGTGCCGCGCACCTTGGCGGAGTAGGCCGCACCGGTGGCGATGGCGATGCCGCCGCCCACAATGCCGTTGGCACCCAGGATGCCCAGGTCCAGGTCGGCGATATGCATGGAGCCGCCCTTGCCCTTGCAGTAGCCGGTGGCTTTGCCCAGCAGTTCGGCCATCATGCGGCGCGGGTCGCCGCCCTTCGCCAGGCAGTGCCCGTGCCCGCGATGGGTGCTGGTGATATAGTCATCGCGGTTCAGCGCGGCGCAGGCGCCGACCGCCACGGCCTCTTCGCCGGTGTAGGTATGGGTCGAGCCGCGCACCAGGTCCTGCTGGAAAAGCCAGCGGGCGCGTGATTCAAAGTGGCGGATGAGCCACATCCGGTAGTACATGTCGGCGAGCTTTGCACGATCCAGTGTCATGTGCCTTGTGCTCCGTCAGTATGTCTTATCGCATCAACAGGCCGGCGTTGATGTCAATCGTGGCGCCGGTGATGGGATCCGCCGCCGGCGAACACAGGAATGCCACCGCCTCCGCCACCTCCTCCGGACGGATGAGGCGGCCGATGGACATGCGCTGTCCCAGGTCCTGCCGCAGTTCCGCCGGCCACTGGGCGGTCAGGTCCGTTTCCAGGGTGGCCGGCGCGATGGCGTTGACGGTGATGCCGTGCGGCGCCAGCAGGCGGGCAAAGGATTTGGTCAGGCCCAGGAGCCCGGCCTTGCTGGCGGCGTAGTGCACCCCGACGGCGATGCCGCCCATCTGGCCGGCCAGGGAAGAGATGTTGATGACCCGGCCCCAGCCGGCCGCACGAAGGAGGGGCAGAGCGGCTTGGGTGCACAGGAACGCCCCTTTGAGATTGATGTTCAGCACGCGGTCCCATTCCGATTCGCTGATCTGCTCCACAGGGGTCAGGGGGCAGATGCCGGCGTTGTTGACCAAGATATGCAGCCCCGGCAGGCCGGCGAAGACGGCGCGCACCTCTTCGGCGTTCGATACGTCGAAGACGCGGGTAGCGACCAGACCGCCCTCTTCGGAGATCAGGCGGGCGGATTCCGCCAGCGCCGCCTGGTCAATGTCGGCCAGGATGATTTCGGCGCCGAGCCTGGCGAGCCGCCGGCTGATGGCCCGCCCCAACCCGCGGCCGGCGCCGGTGATCAATGCAGTTCGGCCCTCGAGATATCTTTCGCCCATCGAGCCCCTTCTCTCACGGGTCAAGCGTCAGCGTTTGCCCGGATCGTACGCGCCCGGTGTGACGGGCGGCGAGAAAACGGTGACCAGCCGCAAAGGCTGTTCGGCGTCGACGCGGATCTGGTGGGGCTGGCCGGCGGGGATGAAGACCGCGGTGCCCGGTGTCAGAGGAGTTTCCTCGCCGTTGGCGATGATGCCCCCGCTTCCCGAGAGGATGAAGATGATTTCCTCTTCGCCGGCATGCGTGTGTGCGGCGGCCAGGGTGCCGGCGGGGAATTCGGCAACGCCGAACGCCAGATTGCGCGCCTGGCTGTTCAACGGACCCAGCAGATAGTACCAGTCCCGGCCAGGCAGATGATAGACCGTGCAGTTGTCGATGTGCGAGATTTCCAGCTTGGACATGCTTGGTTTGGTTCCTCCTCAATGTAGGCTGTCAGACGATGACCCCGTCCGGATAGCGCTGAAGGAGCAGGGGGTCATGGGGCGGGACGAAGATGTCGGCGATTTTGCGCACCTTTTCCATGGCCTGATAGCATTGTGCGATATTGACCGCCAGCCCGACCGGGTGGTTCTTTTCCAGGTTCTCGTAGTAGAAGATCGTATCCCCGGGGAAGACCGCGGTGCCCTGTTTGGTCTGCACCGTGATGGCCTGACTGCAGAGCGTATGGCCGCCGATATAGAAGGCGCCGATGCCGGGGACGATCTCGGGTGCCTCATCGTCGGCCAGGATGAGGCGGTCGCGGGCCTCGCCGGCGAAGTATGCCAGCACGTCGCGCGGGAAGAGGATGTCCGGCACCAGGGCCGGATGCGGCGGGGGCCGCCCGCGGGGGCCGCCCCGGCGGGGGGGGGGCGGGCGCGGGCCTCGCCGGCGAAGTATGCCAGCACGTCGCGCGGGAAGAGGATGTCCGGCACCAGGGCCGGATGCGGCGGGTCCAGCGTCAGGTGCCAGCCCGTGCGTGAGATGACGAATTTGGCGTTGGGGAAGAGCTTGGCGTTGGAACAGTGGTCGTAGTGCAGGTGGGTGATGAAGACATATTCCACCTGGGCCGGGTCAATGCCCTCTTTGCGAAGCAAGAGAGGGATGTTCTGCGTCTCCATGTCCATGCGGAAGCGGCCCTCGTAGCCGACGCCGGCGACCACCAGGGGCTGAATCTCGTTGACATCCCGCACGCCGGTGTCTATCAGCATGATCGCGCCATCGTCCCGGCGCAGGACAAACAGGAAGAAGTCCGCCACCATCCATTCGCCCCAGCGCGACATGTAGAACATCTGCGGCCCGGGGACGCTTTGTTCGCAGTATTTGATGGCCTTGATACTGTACGTTGCCATGGGTGCCTTCCTTTCGCTCGGTCTGTTACTGGAGGAAGACCGATGTGCCGCCGTCCACGACGAGCATGGCGCCGGTGCACCAGTTGGCGTCATCGCTGGCGAAGAAGAGCACCGGGCCGGCGATGTCCTCCGGCCGGCCGATGCCGCCCAGCGGGGCGCGTTTTTCCCAGTAGGCACGCACCTCTGGTTGTGCCAGCACGTGCCGGTTGATATCGGTTTCCACCGTGCCAGGCAGTACGGCGTTACAGGTGATGCCGTACGGCCCCAGGGCGATGGCCATGGATTTGATGAGCAGATTGATGCCGGCCTTGGAGGCGCAGTAGTGCGCCTGCTGGCGGCCGCCGAATTCCGAAGAGATGGAGCTGACGGCGATAATGCGCCCCTTGACGCCTTTCTCGATCATCACGCGTGCCACGGCCTGAGAGCAGAGGAAATAGCCCTTCAGGTTGGTATCCAGCACCTGGTCCCACAGCTCCTCGGTGATATCCAGAAATTCGGCGAAGGGACAGATGCCGGCGTTATTGACCAGGATGTCAATGGTGCCCCATTTCTCGACCACCTTCTGCACCATGGCGTCCACCTGGGCTTTGTCGGACACGTCGGCCTGGATGAAGATAGCCTCGGAGCCGGCCTCCTCAATCTGGCGGACGGTTTCCATCCCTTCCGTTTCATTCCTTCCGACCACCGCCACCCTGGCGCCTTCCTGCCCGAAACGCACGGCGATGGCGCGTCCGATGCCGCGTGTGGCGCCGGTCACGATGGCAACCTTGCCTTTCAGGCGCATGGCCGCATCCTCCTGCTATGACCCGATAGAAATGAGGTTATTTGTACACGCCGTGCTTCATGGCCGCGGCGATGAAGGCCTCGACGTTTTCCATGGGTGTGTCGGCCTGGATGATATGGGCCGGCGCAATCATGTAGCCGCCGCCGCGCCCCAGCACCGCGATCTTCTGCTTGACGTCTTCCTCGATCTGCTCCGGCGTGCCGAAGGGCAGGAGCCACTGCTGGTCAATCGCCCCCCAGAAGGAGAGGCGGTCGCCGAATTTGGCCTTGAGCTCCTCCGGCTCATGGTCTGGGACGTTGGGCTGGACGGGGTTGAAGACCTCCATGCCGACATCCGCCCACTCGCCGAGGATAGGCGCTACCGCGCCGTCGCAGTGCTGCATGATGATGACGTCGGGATTCATGGCCTTTAGCTCGGCGTAGATCTGTCGGTAGCGTTCCTTGAAGTATTTGCGCCACATGTTGGGGGAGATGAGCATGCCCTGCTGGGAGCCGAAATCGTCGCCGGCCCAGATGCCGTCCACCCCCATAGATACCAGCTTTTTCCCCACGGCCAGGGCGAAGTCCTTGCACTTGTCGATCAGCACATCAATGTACGGCTCGCCGCGCGCCATGTCGATCAGCAGTTTCTCCAGCCCCACCAACTGCTGCATCATGTCGAACATGGTCAGTTCCATGTCGCCAATGATGAAGTACTCGTCCTTGTACTTCTCGATGTAATACGCGGCGTCGTCGTAGCGCCCGTCGGCCAGCGGGTCGGGGAAAGGGAACTCCTCGACCTCTTTGGGGTCGGTGACGTGGGCCATGGGGTGCTGGATCACCTCCATGTAAATCGGCCCCTGCCGCATCTTCATCCCGAACTCGTTGATGATGTTGCCCTCTTCATCGGTGGGGTGCTGATAGCCGCGCGGCAGGCTGGCGCCAACCACCACGCAGTCACTGCCCATCGCCACCCGCAGGTCGTTGTTGGAAATGCGGTAGGTGACGTCCTCGTAATAGGCTGTGGTGAAGTGCGGCTGGATGCCGTATTTCTGGCAGAACTTCTCCGCCAGGGAACGCGACAGGTCGAATTGGATGGGGACGCGGTCGGGCAGTCCCTTGCGGGTCAGGGCGATCTTGACGCGTTCTTTCGAGTTCATGGATATCCTCCGCTGAATGGTGCGTTGGGGAGCTTCTCGGCGATATTTTCTCCCCCTAATAAGGCCGATGGGTATCAGGACACGGCCTGATACCCATCGGCGGTTGTGCCCATTGAGGCACTACTTGGCCGCGGCCTCGACGTTATCCTTGTTGTAGATTGTGAAGGGGCCCATGAGGACGCGGAGGCCCTTGGGGCGGGTGGGGTCCTTCTCGATGGTGTAGGTGCCCATGCGGCCGGCCTCGAAGCGCTCACCGACCTCGCCCTTGATGGCGCCGGTGGCCAGGAGGTAGGTGACGTAGTAGGTCAGGTAGCCGAGGTCGGTGAAGCTCCAGAGGGCGAACTCTGGGGCGCAGCCGTTGAGGGTGTAGGAGACCATCTCGACGGGCAGGCCGAGGCCGGAGACCTTGACCTTGTCGCAGAGGCCCTCATCCTGCATGGCCTTGGCGGCGGCGGCGATGCCGATGGTGGTGGGGGCCATGATGAGTTTCATGTCAGGATACTTGTCGACGAGGGCGAGGGCCTGGCGGTAGGAGTCCTCGAACTGGTCGTTGCCGTAGACGACGTCGAGGAGCTCGAGTTTGGAGTACTTGGGGTCGGTCTTGAGCACCTCTTTGAAGGCGGCGATCCAGGCGTTCTGGTTGGCGGCGTCAGGGGAGGCGGAGAGGATGGCCAGCTTTCCGCCCTTCTCGCCGAGGATGTGGAGGGCCATGTCGGCCATGACGCGGCCGGTCTCCTTGAAGTCTACCTGGGCGACGAAGACCTGCTCGCCCTCACCAGAGGGGATGGGGGAGTCCCAGGTGACGACGGTGATGCCGGCCTCGCGGGCCTTCTTGACGGCGGGGACGATCTGGTCGCCGGCGTTGTTGGAGATCATGATGGCGTTGACGTGCTGGGTGGTGGCGGAGGTGATGATCTCAATCTGGCCGGCGACGCTGTTCTCGGGCGTGGGGCCGAGGAACTGGAGCTGGCCGGGGTTCTGGAGTTCCTTATGGGCTTCCTGGGCGCCGCGATGCGCCTGGTCGAAGACGATGTTGCCCAGGAACTTGGGCAGGAGCACCATGTCCACCTTCTTGCCGGGCGTCGCCTTCACCACCGGCCCGGATGGAGCGGCAGTGGGCGCCTGGGTCGGTGCCTGGGTGGGCGCCTGGGTCGGTGCCTGCGTAGGGGCCTTGGTCGGTGCCTGCGTGGGTGCCTGGGTCGGGGCCTTGGTCGGCGCCTGCGTGGGTGCCTGGGTCGGGGCCTTGGTCGGCGCCTGCGTGGGTGCCTGGGTCGGGGCCTTGGTCGGCGCGGGTGTGGCGGCCGGCGCACAAGCTGTGAGCACCAGGCTCAAGATGACCAGAACGGCAACGAGACGTACGGCAATCGCTTTCATACTACTTCCTCCTTTCCTTTCTCACGGAATGGCGGGACAATTCTCGCAGTGGTGAACTACCGGTTGGTGTACTCACTTCATCTTGGCTTTCACCTCCTTATTCATGGAATGGTGGACCTGTTTCATACCGGAAATTCTTGCTTTCTGTGTTCACTTCGTCTCAGCTTTCACCCCCTTTCTCTCCGCAGGTGTTGCTCGTTCCGCAGTGAGGCGAGCGAAACGCCGGCGATTCAGTTCAGCCCGCGCCCGGGTGACCAGGTTGGGCACGAGCACCGAGAGGATGAGCAGTGCACCGATGACGCCAGTCTGCTGTTGGAGGGTGATGTTGGACAGCGACATACCATTGCGCAGGTTCAGGATCAGCAGGATGGACAGCAGTACACCGAGAAGGGTGCCAGAGCCGCCGAAGATATTGACGCCTCCCAGGAGCACCATGGTGATGATTTCCAGCTCAAAGCCTTCGGCGGTGCTGGCGCGCATGGCGCCCAGGCGGGCGGTGTACAGCACGCCGGCCAGGGCCGAGATCAGGCCAGAAGCGATGAACAGCACCAGCTTCACAGTCTCGACCTTGACGCCGGAAAAGCGCGCCACCTCGCGGTTGTTGCCGATGACGTACACGTAGCGCCCAAATGCGGAGTGCTGTAAGACGATATAGGCGATGATGAGCAGGAAGAAGAAGATCAGCAGGGACAGTGGGAATGGGCCCAGGATGGGACGCTGGCCCATGTTGTGGATCCAATCGGGGAAGGTGGTGATGGAGCGGTCCTCTACCAGCACCCATACCAGGCCGCGGAACATGATCATGCCGGCCAGGGTGACGATGATGGAAGAGAGCCGGCCGTAGGCGATCCACAAGCCGTTCCACAGACCGCAGAGAAGGCCGGTGACCAGCGCCGCCGCGAGGGCGAGTTCTCCTGGATAGCCCAGCTCGATCAGACGGCCAAGGACGCCGGCGGCCAGCCCCATCACCGATGAGACCGACAGGTCTATTTCGCCGTTGATGATAATAAAGGTCATGATCAGCGCCACGATGATCTTCTCGGCATACAGGTAGAAGACGTTGATCTGGTTGTCTACCGTCAGGTACGCCGGCACGCGCGCCGAATTAAAGAATAGGGTGATCAGAAACAGGACGAAAAGGATGGCCTCCCATGAGCGCAGGAACTGCATCCGACGCAGGGATGCGAGACGAGTGCTCAGCATGGAATTCTTCCTCCTCTGGTTATTGTGTGCCAGCATGGGCTGTGCCATATGCTCGTTCCCCATCACGCCTGCGGCATTGAGCGGGCCTTCGCTTCCGCCATTTCAGTGGTCCTGGCGGCCGCGGCGCGAGCCCAGATCAGGCGTAGACGGGCCATGATGGCGCTGTCGGTGGCGACGGCCAGCAGGATAAGGAGGCCGAGGATGGCGTTGCGCCAGAACTCGCTGATGGCCGGCCAGCGCCGCAGGCTGTAGTCCAGGGTGCCGATAAGCGTCGCGCCCAGGAAGGCACCGATGGCGGTCCCGGTCCCGCCGAAAATGTTCACGCCGCCCACCACGGCCGCGGCCACCGCGTCAAATTCCAGACCCTCGCCGGCCAGCACCATCAGGTTGCCGTACTGGAGCAGGAAGAGGTAGCCGCCCAGGCCGGCCAGCGCGCCGCCGATGAGGTAGGCGAGGAAGACAATGCGCTGAGCGGGGAAGCCGGCGATGCGCGCCGCTTCCGGGTTGGATCCGATGGCGTACAGCCGGCGGCCGTAGGGCAGGTATGTCAGCATGAGCTGGATGAGGATGACCACCGCGATAGCAATGCCCACCATGACGCGGAAGTCCAGGTCGCCGACTTTGAAGATGCTCCAGCTCGCGAACTGGCGCGCCCACATCGGTAAGCGGTGGGCGGAGACGATGCCGCCTTCGGGGGCGGAGTAGAGCACAATGGCGGTGCGGTAGATGGCCATGGTGCCGATGGTGGTGATGATGGCCGGCACCCGCCCGTAGGCGATGATGAGACCGTTGATCATTCCCATGGCGGTCCCTATCGCGATGGCGATGAGCGCGGCCGGCACCGGGCCTATCTCATGGTGATACGAAAGCTGGACGCCCAGGAAAAAGGCGCAGAACCCGACAATGGCTCCCAGCGACAGGTCAATGTTGCGCGTGATGGCCACCAGCGTCTGGGCCATAGCGACCACCGCGATGATGGCAATGCTGGTCGAGACGCGCACGAAGGTGCGCCCGGTATAGTAATCCGTAAGAAGGGTGCCGAAACCCAACACAATGATAACGATCAGGAACAGGGTGACCAGCTCGCGAACTTGTTCGGGCCGAAGGATGCGGGTGATGAATTTCATGCCTGTCTCTCCAGAATCGCTTCGGGATGACCCATGGCGGCGGCCATGATTTTTTCCTGTGTGGCTTCTTCGCGTGTGTAGATGCCCATCTGCCGGCCTTCATGCATCACCAGGATGCGGTCGCTCATCGCCAGCACTTCCGGCAGGTCCGACGAGATCAGGATGATGCCGATCCCCTGGGCGGCCAGGTCATTGATCATATGGTGCACTTCCACCTTGGCCCCCACGTCAATACCGCGGGTCGGCTCATCCAGGATCAGCACCTTGGGCTGGACGTTCAGCCATTTGCAGAGGAGCACTTTCTGCTGGTTCCCGCCGGAGAGGCGCTCCACGGTGTTCAGGACCGAGGGGGTCATGATGTTCAGACGCTGGCGGAATTGTTCCGCTACCTCGATCTCTTTCTGGCGCTGAATCAGCCCCAGGCCGTTCAGGAATTGGGGCAGGGTTGGCAGGGTAATGTTGGCGCAAATAGGCATAGGCATCACCAGGCCGTACTTGCGGCGGTCCTCGGTGACATAGGCGATGCCCAGCTCCATGGCTTGCTGAGGGGAGCGGATGCGGACGGATTTGCCGTCAATGGTGATTTCGCCGGCGTCGGCTGGCTCAATGCCGAACAGCGCCAGGGCGACGTCCGTGCGGTGGGAGCCGACCAGGCCGGCGAAGCCCAGCACCTCTCCCCGCCGCAGGTCGAAATTAACGTCGTAAAAGACGTTCTGCTTGGTCAATCCCCGCACCGACAGCACCACTTCGCCGTGCTGGACGGAGCTTTTAGCGAAGAACTCCTCCACCTCGCGGCCCACCATGTCGCGAATTACCTGTTCCACCGTGACCTCACTGCGCGGCCGGGAGGAGATGAGCTTGCCGTCCCGGAGCACCGTGATGCGGTCGGCGATCTCGAACACCTCTTCCAGCCGGTGGCCGATGAACAGCACGGCGATGCCGCGATCGCGTAGGGAGCGCACCAGCTTGAACAACTGCTGGACCTCGTGCAGGGAGAGGGCGGAGGTGGGCTCGTCCATGATGAGGACGCGCACGTCCAGGGAGATGGCGCGGGCGATTTCGACGGTCTGCTGTTGCGCCACGGTCAGGCCCTGGGCGGACTGGCGCACGTCCATCACCACGCCAAGCTTGGCCAGGATTTCCTCGGCGTCCTTATACATTTGGTTCCAGCGGACGAAGGGGCCGCGGGAGCGGTGGCTAATAAAGATGTTCTCCGCCACGTTCAGGTCCGGGAAGATCATGGGCTCCTGGTAGATGGCGGCGATGCCGAGCGCCTGGGCCTCTTGTGAGTTATGGATGACCACCGGCCGGCCCTGCACCCGGATCTCGCCCGTGTCCGGCTGGTGGACGCCGGTGGCGATTTTGATGAGGGTGGATTTGCCGGCGCCGTTTTCCCCCACCAGCGCATGGATTTCCCCAGGGTAGATGGCCAGGGAGACATCATCCAGCGCCTGGGTCATGTCGAATCGCTTGGAGATATGCAGCAGTTCGAGAATCGGTTCCGTCATGGCATTTCCTCTTGGGCAATAGGTAATTCGTACACGGCAGAATCAACGTCTTGGGGGTAGTACAGGTTGATGTTGTCGCGCGAGATAAACACGTGCTCGTTGAAAATGGCCGGCGGGACCGGCTGGCCGGCGAGGATTTTGCCGGCGATCTCGATCAGCTTGGGGCCGTAGCGCTCGGGCCAGTAGGCGGTGGAGCCGATGATGCGCGACTGCGGGTCCCGTATCTCCTGGCGCACCTGCCGGTCGGCGCCCTGTCCTACCACCACCAGGTCCTCCTCGCGCCCCAGTTTGCGGGCCGCCCGCACCGCTCCTAATGCCGCCTCATCGTTGAAGCACAGCACGGCGATGCGGTGGACGGACGGCATTTCCTGAAGGAGCCGGTATATTTGTTCTTCGCTCATGCGGCAGTTATTGCCGCAGTTGATGCTGCGGATGCGCTCCGCCGGCAGTGGCCCGAGGATTTTCTGCAGGCCGTCGAGCTGTCCCTGCATGCGGGCGGCGGGCAGTTTGCCGGCGCGCGGCTCCTCGAGCATGATCACCTGCTCCACATGGCCCTGCCAGTGGCGGAGGATCCACTCCCCGAGGGCCAGGCCGGCCAGATGGCCGGCGCGGTAGTTATCCACGCCGAAGAAGGTGGCGCCCACCATGGGGATGTCCACGGCGATGACGGGGATGCCGGCGCGCTGGAACTTGTCCATGAGCTGGGGGCCGGCATGCTCGTCCAGGTGGTATTCGATGACCAGGTGGACACCGGCGGCGATCAGCTCGTCCGCGACGCGCAGGGCCACCTCGGTGTCCATCTGATTGTCGCGGGCGATCAGCTCCATATCGGGAGCTGTCTGGATAGCCCGCTCCAGGCCGCGGCGCACATCGGCGGCGAAGGGCAGGGCGTCGCTGAGGTTGGCGAAGCCGATCTTGTAGCGCTTCGGTCTGGGCGGATGCCGGCTGGGTGGGTAGGTGGAGGCGTTCTCCTCACTACATACGGTGAGCTGGACCGGGGTTTGGCGCAGTTCTTCGATGTAGGCGGGGGCGATCTGGTCATCGGTGAAGATATGGGCGATCTGCTCGATGGTGGCGAACGAGATGAGGTTAACCCGTCCGAATTTGCTGGAGTCTATCAGCGCTATCACCCGGTCCGCGCTCTGGATCATCAACCGCTTGAGTTCGATCTCAGGCAGGTCTACTTCGGTGAGGCCGGCGGACACCGAGAATCCCGTGCAGGAGACGAAGGCAGTGCGGGCATGGAGGTTGCGCACGATTTGCTCGCCCAGACTGCCGCCGACCGATGTGCCATCGGGCCGCACCTTGCCGCCGATGAGGATGACCGTGTGAGAGAGGTTTTTGGCCAGGGCGAGGGCGATCTCTATGCCGTTGGTGATAACCGTCAAGTTTTTGCGCTTCTGCAGGTATGGGACCATGGCATAGACGGTGGTGCTGGCGTCGAGCATAATCGAGTCGCCGTCTTCCACCAGTTCCGCCGCCCAGCGGGCGATGCATTCTTTGGCGCGCACGTTCATGCGAGCGCGAGCCGCAAATGTGGGGCTGATGAAGGTGTGGTGGTCGGGGACGATGGCGCCGCCGCGCACGCGCTGGATCTTGCCGGCGCTCTCCAGCGCTTTCAGGTCGTTGCGAATCGTGCCCTCCGATACGCGTAGCATCTGGGCCAACTCACTCACCGTGATGCCCGGTGTCTGGCGCAGTAATTGTAAGATGCTTGCCTGCCGTTTGAGAGGGAGCACCGCAACCGTCCCGCAGAGTTCTGATTGCGCGCGATTGTCGAAAATTGACGGAGCGTTGTTGGATTTTGCTATTTATAGCATAGCAGATTTTTGCTTATTTGTCAAGAGCCTGCGCAACATTTTGCGGGACAAATATGGGCCGGTGCTCCCTCTTTTGTGTGCAGATGCCGGCACTGCCGGCACGCGTCAGCCGCCGGCCTCCAACGGATAGCGCGCCATAATGGCACACAGCTTGTCGTACGCTTCATCCCAGCCGGCGGTCTGCGCCGGCTCATAGACGGACAGGGGGAAGGACTTGCGGATCAGCTCGCGTCCCTCCGCCACATTGTGCAGTGCCCCCATGGCGATCATCTGCATCATGATGTTGCCCAGCGCGGTGGCCTCGATGGGGCCAGTATACACCTGCCGGCGCAGGGCGTCCGCGGTGAACTGCGAGAGCAGGCGGTTCTGCGTGCCGCCCCCCACGATGTACACCGGCTCCAGGTGATACCCCAGCATCTCCTCCAGCCGCTCCAGCACCCAGCGGTACTTGAGCGCAATGCCCTCCAGCGCACAGCGCACGACGGCCCCCTTGTCCTCCGGCACAGGCTGGCCGGTCAGCTTGCAGAAGCGGCGGATGCGCTCCGGCATGTCGCCGGGCTTGAAGAATTCCGGATAGTCGGGGTCAATGACCGCCAGGAAGGCCGGCGCCTGGCTGGCCATCTTCACCAGCTCGTCGTAGGAGTACGCCTCGCCCTGCTGTGCCCAGGTGCGCCGGCATTCCTGCACCAGCCACAGGCCCATGACGTTTTTGGAGAAACGGAAGGTGCCGGCGACCCCGCCCTCATTGGTGAAGTTGTTGCGCAGGCTGTCGGGGGTGATGATGGGGTGCGGCGCTTCGGTGCCCATGACCGACCAGGTGCCGGAGCTGATCCAGACGAAACGGGATTCTACCGCCGGCACAGCGGCGACGGCGGAACCGGTGTCATGGCAGGCCGGCGCGATCACCTGCGGGCACCGCCCCTCACTGATGCCCAGCTCCTCCCGCACCGCCGGCGTCAGCTTGCCCAGATTGGTGCCGGGCGGGATGATGGGTGGGAAGATGTGCTTCGGGATGCCCATGCGTTCCAGCAGGTCCCAGGCCCAGTCCCCCTGGCGCGGATTGTAGAACTGCGTGGTGGTGGCGTTGGTGAACTCGCAGAATTTCTGGCCCGTCAGCCAGTAATTCAATAAATCCGGGATGGTCAGGAAGGTGTGGGCGATTTCGAGCGCCGGCGACTGGGCTACCACCATCGCCAGGAGCTGGTAAAGGGTGTTGAGCTGAAGGAACTGGATGCCGGTCTGTTCGAAGATCTCGGCGCGAGGCACGCGCCGGCAGGCCTCCTCGATCATCCCGTCGGTGCGGCTGTCGCGGTAGTGGTAGGGGTTGCCGATGAGCGCGCCGGTGCGGTCCAGCAGGCCGAAGTCCACCGCCCAGGTATCAATGCCCAGGCTGGCCGGCGGGGATTCCGTGTCGCGGAAGGCCATGCCAATGGCATTCTTGACATCGCTCCAGATGCGCAGGATGTCCCAGTGCAGGCCGTCGGGGAGGCGCACCGGGCCGTTGGGGAAGCGATGCAGTTCGGAGAGGGAGAGCCGGCCGCCGTCGAAGGATGCCAGCATCGCCCGTCCGCTTTCCGCCCCGATGTCGAACGCCAGATAGGTCTGTGCTGTCATGCTGTGTCCTCCTTCTCGGTTTTCGCCATCATATCAGCAAGAGGTGCGGCATTTCCACCCACTGGATGATGCGCTGGAGGAATTGGGCGGCCGGCGCGCCGTCTATCAGGCGGTGGTCGAAGGTCAGGCTCAGCCAGACGCGATGGCGCACGGCGATCATTCCCTGAAACACCGCCGGCCGCTCAACGATGCGGCCGATGCCCAACACAGCACACTGCGGCAGATGGATGATGGGAGTAAAGGCGTCCACGTCGTACATGCCCAGGTTGGTGATGGTGAATGTACCGCCGCTCATCTCTTCGGGGGTGAGCTGGCCGGCGCGCGCCCGCTCGATCAAGCGCTGGGTTTCGCGGGCGATATCCGCCAGCCGCTTGCGGTCGACGTCCCGCACCACCGGCACCAGCAGGCCGCGCTCCGTGTCCACCGCCAGGCCGATGTGCACCTCATCCCAGAGCCGGATGGTTTCTCCTTCCAGCGAGGCGTTCAGGCGCGGGAACTGGCGCAGGGCGCGGCCGGCAATATACAGGAAAATATCATTGTAGCTGACGGGGATGCCGGCTTCATGGAACTGCCGGCGCAGTTCCACCAGCGCGGTGGCGTCGGCCTCGGACATCAGCGTGACCGGGGCGGTGGTCTGCCGGCTTTCGAGCATGCGCTGGGCGATGACCGCCCGCGGGCCTTCCAGCGGGATGGTCTGCATGACGGCGATCGTCGGCGGGGTAATGGCCGGCCCTGTGGTGACAGGGGGAGCTTTCACCGCCGCCTGGGACTGCAGGTACGCCCGCACGTCCCGCTCGACGATGGCGCCCTGGGGGCCGGTGCCCTGCAGGGTTTGCCAGGGGACGTTGTGTTCTTCCGCCAGCCGGCGGGCGCGCGGCGAGATGAATATCCGGCCGGCCGGCGGGGTGGTGGGCGGTTTCGCCGCCGGCGCGGGGGCAGGCGTGGGCGGCACGGGCGCGCCGGCAGGCGCCGCCGCCGGCGGTGTCGGAGCCGGCACGGCCTCTGCTTCTTCCCCAGGTGCGAGGATGCGGGCGATGGGGGAAAGCACGCGCACCTTTTGGCCGGGCTGGGCGGCGATATGGCGCAGGATGCCGGAGGCCGGCGCCTCGATGTCCAGCGTGGCTTTATCGGTCTCGATGGCGTACAGCTTTTCGCCCTGGGTCACCGCCTCTCCCTCGCGCTTGTACCAGGTCACCAGGGTGACAGTATCCACGGTCTGGCCCAGGGGTGGGACGAGCACATCCGTTGCCATGGGATTCCCTCAGAGTATGGACTTCACAGCCTGGACAACGCGCTCCGCGCTGGGGACATAGAACTGCTCCATCGGCGGCGAGAAGGGCGGGGGAGTGTCCGGCGCGCTGACGCGCACGATGGGCGCGTCCAGCCAGAAAAAGGCTTCGGCGGCGACCATGGCGGCCACGTCCGCCCCCCATCCGCCGGTATAGTTGTCCTCCTCGACGATGACCAGCCGGCCGGTCTTGCGCACGGAGTCAAGGATCAGCTCTTTGTCCAGCGGCACCAGCGTGCGGGGGTCGATCACCTCCGCCTCGATGCCTTCCTTCGCCAGTTGCTCGGCGGCTTCCAGCGCGCGGTACACGGTGAGCAGTTTGCCGACGATGGTGACGTCCTTGCCCTCGCGTCGGATGATGCCCTTGCCGATAGGCACCAGGTATTCCTCCTCGGGCACTTCTCCCACCGGGCTGAGGGCACCGCGCTCGGCGCGCGGCCCCTTACTGCCGTAGAGCAGTTTGTGCTCAAAGATGATGACGGGATTATCGTCGCGCACCGCGCTTTTCAGCAGGCCTTTGGCGTCGTAGGCGGTGGCCGGCGCCACCACTTTCAGGCCCGGTATGTGGGTGAAAAAGGCCTCCAGGCTTTGGGCATGTTGAGCGCCGCGGCCGGTCGCCCCCACGGGGGCGCGCAGGACCAGGGGGACCTTGACCGTGCCGCCGGACATATAGGTCATCTTGGCGGCCTGATTGGCGATCTGGTCCATGGCGCAGAAGAGGAAGTCGCCGTACTGGACGTCGGCGATGGGGCGCAGGCCGGCCATGGCGGCGCCGATGGCCACGCCGATCAGCCCAGTTTCCGAGATGGGGGTGTCCAGAATGCGCTCATGTCCGAATTCCTCAGAGAGGCCCAGGGTAACGGTGAAGGCGCCCCCAAATCCGCCGGGGATGCCGATGTCCTCGCCGATGCAGAAGACGCGCGGGTCGCGCCGCATTTCCTCCCGAATGGCCTGTCGCAGGGCTTCCGCAATGGTCATCAGCGCCATGGCTTATCCCTCCTCCGACCAGAATACGTGTTTGAGGGTGTCCTCCGGGTCGGGCAGGGGACTTTCCTCGGCGAAGCGCACCGCGTCGTCAATGAGGGCCTGGACCTCCTGTTCGATGCGCTCCAGGGTTTCATCGGTGGCCAGGCCCAGTTCCTTCAGCCGGCCGGCCAGCCGCGGGATGGGGTCGCGCTTGGCCCATTCTTCCTCTTCCTCGCGCGAGCGGTAGGTGCGCGGGTCACTGCGGGAATGTCCGCACAGCCGGTAGGTCTTGGCCTCGATCAGCGTCGGCCCCTCGCGCCGGCGGGCGCGGGCGATGGCCTCGCCGGCGACCCGGTAGACCGCTTCGACGTCATTGCCATCCACGATGACCCCCGGCATGCCGTAGGCGGCCGCCCGGTCGGCGACGTTCTGAATCTTAAAGGCCTTGAAGAAGGGGGTGGAGGCGGCGTACAGGTTGTTCTCGCACACGTAGACCACCGGCAGGTCCCAGATGGCGGCCATGTTCATGGCCTCGTGCACCGCGCCCTCGTTGGCGGCGCCTTCGCCGAAGAAGCAAACACTGACGCGGTCCTTGTCCAGCCATTTGGCGGCCAGGGCGGCGCCGGCGGCCAGCGGGGCGTTGGCGCCGACGATGGCCACCGCGGGGAACATGCCCACCCGCACATCCCCCACATGCATGGATCCCCCCTTGCCCTTACAGCAACCCGTGACTTTGCCGTACAGCTCCGCCATAATGGCGCGCGGCGCCACGCCTTTGGCGATGGCATGGCCGTGGGGGCGGTGGGTGCTGAAGAGATAATCATCGGGACGCAGATGCGCGCAGACGCCGGCGGCCACCGCCTCCTGCCCGATGTACAGGTGCAGGGTGGAGGGGATACGCCCCTGCATGAAGAGGTAGTTACAGCGCTCCTCAAAGCGCCGGATGGTCAGCATGGTTCGATATAGTTCCAGCAGAGGGATATCTGCCTGATTCATGGATCCGCTCACCCCCTCAGATGTTTTTCGGGGCAAACTTGGGATGGAATTCCGGACCGCGGTAGCCCCAGGGACACTGTGGGCGTTTGCGGATGCCCCAAAGCTCGGCCGCGGCGCGGAATTCCGGATATTTCTCGGCGGCTTCCTGCAGGGACATGCCGGCCAGCACCGCGTCGATGGCCTGGCGCCAGGCCATCGCGCCGGCCTTATAGCCCATGGGATGGCCGAGCATGCCGCCGCCGGCCGGCACGATGAAGTCAATGCCGTGCTCCTGGATCAGGACCTCGGCCAGGCCGGGGTACATGCCGGCGGCCGGCATGGGCCACGCCCGCTTGATATGATAGAAAGGCGCCCGCAGGGTCTGGGAGGTGCGCAGTTCTTCCTCGACCGAACAGACCTGCAGGCTGGACCACAGGGACGGCGTCAGCATCATGTCCGCGCCGCACAGCCGCGCCAGCTTGGCCAGGGCGACGTAGCTCATGGTCGGGAGCATGCCCAGCATGTGCGAGACATGCCAGAGGATGGGCACGTTGATCTCGGGGTCGCTGGCGATGACCTTCAAGGTTGAGAGACCGACGGGGTAGGCGAGGAGCAGGCCGGTCGCGCCCAGCTTCACGGCGCGGCGGGCCTTCTCATGCACGCGGTCCACCTCATCGGTGATGCTGACCATGTACAGCGTCTTATGGCCGGTCTCCCGCTCCGCCTTTTCCAGCGCCTTGAGCACCGCTTCCAGGCGGGCCTCGAAGGGGCAGTTCTCCAGCTCACTGCACATCTCATCGTCTTTGCATAGATCGGCCCCGCCTAGGGCGGTCTGATACACCTGGTTGGCGGTTTCCTCCGGCGTCATGCCCATCTTGGGCTTGATGATCTGCAGGACGAGCGGCCGGCCGTACACCCCCAGCTTCTCCCGCAGGCCCTCGATGCCGAATTTCGGGCCGCTGAATTTCTTAGCGATGGCTTCAGGGATGAAGACGTCCAGCAGGCGCACCTTGTCGCAGAAGGCGAAGATGTTGCCGGAGATGGAAAGGAGCATCATCGGCACATTGACGTTCACGTCCCAGGCCGCAGTGGGGAAGGCCAGTTGGATCACGGCGCGGCGTGTGCCCGGCGGGGAGGGGATTTCGTAATAGCCCAGCACTTTACTGCACAGGCGCTCCCGGACCTCGGGCGTCTCTTCTTTGATGTCCATCCAGGTGGCGGTGGAGCCTTCCAGGGCGAGGCGTTGGACCTGGCCGAGGTGATCGATGAAGTCCCAGTCCGGCCGGCTGTCCTCGATGTAGTAGGTGCCCACGACAAAGTGGTCCTGGTCCAGGCTCTCCCACATGTAGTTGAACATGTGTGGGTCGTACAGTTCTTTTACCATCGGATATGTTCCTCCGTGAATAATGTGAATGCCTGATCGCTATCCCAGCAGGGCTTCGCGCAGCATGGCCGAAGCCTCCATGGCGTCGCCGCGGGCGATCACCGCCGCGATGCGCTCGCGCCCGATCTTGTCCAGCAGTCCATGCAGTCCCTGGATCCAGCGGATGCTCTCGCTGGCCGCCCGCACCCCATCCTCGCGGTAGGGGAAGATGTCCAGCGCGTACCATCCCTGGTAGTTCAGGCGGTCCAGCCAGTAGAGCAGTTCCAGCATCTCGATGGTGTGCACGGAACCGACGGTCATGTCGTCGTCCCACAGGCGCCAGTTGTCGTTGAAATGCATGTAGAAGAGCTTATTGCCGAAGTAGTGGAGCAGGGCGGCGGACTCGGCGGCGTTCTCGTAGGCCATGAGGGCGTGGCCGACGTCAATCATGGCGCCCACGTTGGGCTTGTTCACCTTCTGGAGCAGGAGCAGGGTTTTGCCGACGGTGGCGATGAAGCAGTGGGTGCGGGGTTCCTTGGGTTTATACTCGATGGCGATTTTGACATCGGGCAGATATTCGGCGCATTCGATGGTGCCCTCGATGATGCGGTCCCATGCGGCGAGGAAATCGGCCTGGAAGGGATAGTCGTAGCCGTCCTGGCCGAACCAGAGGTCTACGATCTCGCAGTGCATCTGTTTGGCCCATTCCATGGATTTTTTGACCTCATGGATGGCCTGCCGGCGGATCTCCGGGTCGTTCGAGGCGAAGGACCCCCAACCCCATTTGGCGGATGCCCAGATGTCGGGCGTGACGCAGGTGACCTCCAGGCCGGCGTCGCGGATCTGGCGGTACACGCGCTCGACGTTGTCATCGTTGACATGCCAGAAACCCACCACCTCGACCCCGGTCAGGCCCTCCACCCGGGTGGCGGCCTGGATCAGCTCCTCCGTCGTGAGACGTTTGCCGTAACCGGACAGCACATACCGGTCGGCGCAGGCGTTGAAGGTGTTGATATTGGCCGAAAAACGCAGTTTGGCAGGCATTCCCGTTCCTCCTTTCCCAGCGCGCGGGGCGCGCGGTCATGATGGCCGGCCCTTCAGCGGGGTCGGGTCAGCGAAGCCTTGAACTCGTAGCGGTCGCCGCGCCACACCGCCTCCAGGTATTCCACTGGCTCGCCGGTGGCGGCGTAGGAGACGCGCTCCATATACAGCACGGCGGTACATGGCTTGACCTGCAGGAGCTTGCGCTCCTCAGCGGTGGCACAGCGGGCGCGGATGACCTGTTCTCCGCTCCACAGGCGGAGCTTGTAGCGCGTTTCCAGCAGTTGATAGAGGGAAGCGGATAGGTCGTTGTTTTCCAGGTCAGGACAGAGACGTGCCGGCAGATAGGATGTCTGGATGCTGATCGGTTCGTCGTCCACCAGGCGCAGGCGGCGGAGCTGGTAGCACAGGTCGTTTTCTGCGAGGGCCAGGGCGGAGGCGACTTTGGCCGGCGGGGCCATCTTCTCGAGAGAGATGACCCTGGTGATCAGGTTCCAGCCGCGCGCCCGCATGTACTCGGTAGTGGAGACCAATTGGGTCACCTCTTGTCCGACGCGTCGGGCGACCGCGAAGGAACCCTTGCCCTTTTCCTTATAAATCCATCCTTCCCGTTCCAGGATTTCCAGGGCGCGCCGGACCGTGGTTCGCGTGATGCCGTGCAAGGTGGCCAGCTCGTTTTCGGATGGCAGGCGCCATTTTTCGCCGGGTGGTGGCGTGGCGATCTGGCGTTTCAGTATCTCGGCGAGCTGGATGTAATAGGGTACGGCGCTGTTTTTGTCAATCAGTTCCATGGTTGGTCCTGCTGAGTGCAGGGACAGGGGCCGGCTGTCTTGGTGCACTTATGTACTTGTGTACACAAGTAATCATACTACGGATCGCCGCGTTTGTCAAGTTGGCCTGATTCTCGAATGTTGCGGGAAACGTGAAGATGTGTCACAATTTCAGCCGGCCGGCGCATACTGGAGCAGGGGGTGCACATTCGCCGTGGATTGGGAACGCTTCCCGCACCGCCGTTATAACCCGCTGACCGATGAGTGGGTGCTGGTGTCTCCCCAGAGGACGCGCCGGCCGTGGGCCGGCCAGGTGGAGCGTCCGCCGGCCGTCTCGCGCCCCGCCTATGACCCGCACTGCTATCTCTGCCCGGGCAACTTGCGCGCCGGCGGCATCCGCAATCCCCACTATGAAGGCACGTTCGTCTTCACCAATGATTTTCCGGCGCTGGAACCCGAGACCCCTATGGGGGAGATCGCACCGCATCCTTTGCTGAGGGCATGTGGGGAGCGCGGCACCTGCCGCGTGATCTGCTTCTCCCCGCGGCATGACCTCACCCTGGCCGAGATGCCGGTGCCGGCGATCCGCCTGGTGGTGGACGCCTGGGTCGAACAGGTCATGGAGCTGGGCCGGCGGTACCGCTGGGTGCAGGTGTTCGAGAACAAGGGCGAGATGATGGGGGCGTCCAATCCGCATCCGCACGGCCAGATATGGGCCAGCGCCGGAATGCCGACCCTGCCGGCGAAGGAGGACGCCGCCCAGCGCGCCTACCTCTCCGCTCATGGCCGGCCGCTCCTGCTGGATTATGCCGAACTGGAGCTACAGCGCCAGGAGCGGCTGGTGGTCTGGAACGAGGACTGGCTGGTCGTGGTGCCGTTCTGGGCGGTATGGCCGTTTGAGACCATGCTGCTTCCCCGCCGGCACGTGCGCCATCTGGGAGAGCTGGGGCCGGCGGAACGGGATTCCCTGGCAGATATCTTGAAGCGCCTGCTGGTGCGCTATGACAACCTGTTCGAGGTGCCCTTTCCCTATTCCATGGGATGGCACGGCGCGCCGCTGGACCCTGCCTATCCGCATGATCGCCTGGCCTATATGGTGGAGGATGCCGGCCTGTCGGTGATCGTCGCTCAGCAACGCGTAGGGCATGTCTTGCCGGCCAACGATGCCCGTATCGTCTACCTGGATGCCGACTGGCAGACCATCGCTCAGGAGAGCGACGACAATCCGTGCAGCGGCGTGGCGCCCGATAATCTGGCCTATGTTATCTACACGTCAGGGTCAACCGGCAAACCAAAAGGAGTACTGGTCAGGCATGAGTCTGTGGTGAATCACAACTATGCCGTGGCCAGGGCTTTTGCGCTGGCAGCGGGCGACCGTGTGCTGCAATTTGCCACTATCAATTTCGATACGGCTGCCGAAGAAATCTTTCCCACCTGGCTGGCCGGGGCGACGCTGGTTGTGCGGCCAAACAAAGAGCTGCTCAGCTGCGATGAGTTGGTGCAGCTCATCAGGCAGGAAGGATTGACAGTGCTGGACCTGCCCACAGCCTATTGGCACGAGTGGGTCTATGAGCTATCGCTGAG
>Ga0078972_1007793_pt1 | contig 23338 bp, 18 predicted proteins | sample YelNatPaOPGAMG01_FD_67568 | JGI IMG/M metagenome (GOLD analysis project Ga0078972, IMG submission 67568) | Hot spring thermophilic microbial communities from Obsidian Pool, Yellowstone National Park, USA - OP-RAMG-01 (SPADES assembly) (version 2) | ecosystem: Environmental > Aquatic > Thermal...
AGACCCCGCCCCCCCCACCCCGGGGGGGGGGGGGGGGGTCCCCCCCCCCGGTGAACCCCCCCGGGGGGTTCCCCCCCCCCCGCTCGCCAGTTCTACCGGGGGGTTCACACCCCCCCGCTCGCCAGTTCTACCGGGGGTTCACACCTCCCGCTCGCCCTCGAAACACAACCGGGGGGTTCACACCCTCCCGCTCGCCCCGTGCCCAGGATAAAGGAGAGGTGATTATCCCTTACTTGTATCTCTTAAACCCGGGACTTTGCACGCTTGTCGTCGATCTGGGCCGGCCGCGCTGGCGCCGCTTCGGCGTGCCGGTCGGCGGCGCCGCCGACCGCTTCGCCCTGGCCATTGGCAATGCGCTCGTCGGCAATCCTCCGGAGACTGCGGCCCTGGAAATCAGCCTGAATGGTCCCACACTCACCACCGATGGGGAAGTGGCGTGCGTCCTCTTTGGCGCTCCCTTCAAGATGACGATCGATGGCTTGGCCCACGAGGCCGGGAAAACATTCACGCTCCACCGCGGCGAGGAATTACGTATCGGTGGGACGCCAAGCGGGCTGTGCGCCTATCTGTGCGTGCGCGGCGGACTGCAAACGCCGGTCATCCTCGACAGCCGTTCCAGTCTCGAACCGCTCCCCGCCGGGGCCGAACTGCCTTGCCAAAACGGTGTCATTCATGTTCGACACTTTCGGCACGATTTCGCCTGGAACGCCGAGCCGCGTCTGCTGCGCGTTGTGGACGGAGCACAAGCGGATTGGTTCTGCATCGACGAATTTTATTCGCAGTCCTTCACGGTAACGCCGGCCAGTAATCGCATGGGATTGCGTCTGCATGGTGCGGCGCTGACCCTGCCGGAGCGGGAGCTGGAATCGGAGCCGGTCTGTCCCGGAAGCGTGCAAGTAACACGTGATGGTCAGTGCATCATTCTCGGCGTAGACGGTCAGACCATCGGCGGCTATCCGAAGATTGCCCAAGTTATCAGCGCCGACCTCGACAAGCTCGCCCAACTGCGGCCTGGCGAAACGATCCGTTTTCAGCGGGTGACGCTGGCGGAAGCGGAGGCGTTGTATCGGAACAAACAGGCCGAATTGCGCGAATGGCTGACGCGCCTGCGGACGGCTGAGGCGTTTGCTTCATAAGATGATCTCCGTGATCCGCAGTCAGCGATCCGCAACAAGGGGGAATCCGATGTGAGGCGGACTGTGTATCGCTGACCGTGGACCATAATAGGGATTGATTCGATGGACAAAGTCCTCATTGCACCGATAACGCTGGCCGGCATCGATGGCACTTTCGTGCGGGTGCTGCGCGAGGCCGGCTTCGAGTTAGTCTACCCCAATGTTGGAGCACAGCTCACCGAAGAGCAACTGCTGAAGTTTTTATCAGGCGTCAAAGCGGCGCTGGCCGGCTCAGAGCCGTACACAGCGCGGGTGCTGGACGCGCATCCGCAGCTGCGCGTCATTGCCCGCGTCGGCGTCGGCTACGATGCCGTTGATGTCGAAGCCGCCACCCAACACAACTGCGCCGTCACCATCACGCCGGGGACCAACGAAGGCTCCGTGGCCGAGCACGCTTTCTGCCTCATGCTCGGGTTGGCCCGCGATCTGGTAGCGCAGCACCAGGGCGTCAAGGCGGGCGGCTGGCCGCGCAAGGCCCTCTTGCCGTTGCGCGGCCAGACCCTCGGCATCGCCGGCCTGGGCCGCATCGGCAAAGCCGTCGCTCTGCGCGGCGCTGCCTTCGGGATGCGTCTGGCGGCTTACGATCCCGTGCCGGACAAAACCTTCGCCGCCCAGCACAACATCACGCTCATGCCTTTCGACCAACTGTTGGCCGAGGCCGATTTCTTGACCCTGCACCTGCCCGCCACTCCTGAAACCCGTTATCTCATCAATCGCCGCACCCTGGCGCTGATGAAGCCGACCGCTTTTCTTATCAACACCGCACGCGGAACAATTGTCAACGAAACCGACCTGCTGGAGGCGCTGAAGAACAAGCGCCTCGCCGGTGCGGGACTGGACGTGTTCGAACGAGAGCCGCCAGGCAAGCATCCTCTCTTCGATTTGGATAACGTCTTGCTGACGCCGCATGCCGGCGGCGCCGACGTGAGATCGCGCGATGACATGGCCCTGTCAGCAGCGCAAGCCATCGTCGCGCTGTCGCGCGGTGAATGGCCGGCCGAGAAGATCGTCAATCCCGAAGTCCGCCCCCGCTTCCGCTGGTGAAGGACGAATCACTCACGAAACCTACGGAGAGCACAGATAAGTAAATGGATCTTATTAGCTGTGCTCTCCGTGTGAGCCGTGGTTCTATCTTTCTTTGAGTAAGGCGCCGTGGTTGCAAGCCGCCGTCGTCCACACGGCGGCTTGCGGCAACGTGAAGCGGCGGCGCAGTTGGGCGGCGAGGTGCTCGGCGCGTTCCACGTCGGCGACAACGGCGAACACGGCCGGCCCCCACGAGCTTTGCCCCACGCCGCGGACCTTTTGGGCACGCACAAACGCCACCAATTCGGCGACGTGCGGACTGACATACGTGCCACCTTGCACCGGCGCGAACGCTTCGCCGACGCGGGCGTTGAACTCATACAACGCTTCGCCGAACGCATCCACGTCGCGTTCCACCAGCGCCGGCAGCAACTCCAGCAATACCAGCCGACATAGCGACTCGGTTGCTTGCGAGCAAGCCGCATGCGCTTTCAACCGTGCGAACGCCTCCACCTCGCCGCCGCCATGTAAACCCACAGCATGATGAGGCGGCAAGACGACGACCCAACGCCAGTCCTCCGGGATGGGCTGACGCGCCACCAACGGCGCCAGTCCTTGGGAGGTACGCTTGCCCGATTCCACTAACAAACCGCCCTGTTCGAAACCATGCACTCCCAAGGCGGAACGCAAGCCGCGGCCGACGCGGCGGGCCAGCATGGCCACATCGCAGGATAGGCCCGCCGATACCGCTAACGCCCGCGCCACCGCAAGGCCCAACTGGCTGCCCGAGCCCAGGCCGACGTGAGCTGGCATGACGCGCTCGATCCGCAGGTGATGAGGTGGCCAAGCGACGGCGTCAGGCCCCTCGCGACAACTCGCGGCCACGAAACGCTGAGCAAACGCCAACGCACGCTCCGCCTGCGGTCCTTCGGCCGACCATACCGAGTCCGGCTCAGCCGTCACAGACAAATCCGGTTGCGCGATCATCACGCCGACGCCGCCGAAACAGCGCCCCGCCCCTCCTTCCCCTGAGGGGAAGTTCAGAAAACCAAAGTGCAGTCGGCTGTACGCTTGTACCTGAAGCATGATAGCGAAGCTGGCAAAAAACGCCCAGTCTCTTGCAATTGCTCACAGTCAGGCGATAAAATAACGGGATAGAATACTTTTCTCTCCGAGCTATTCTAGTGGTTTCTCTTCTCCCAGAGAGTTGTTTTCCCCTGATCTCACTCAATGTGAGGAGAAGAATCATGATTGCCCAGCTTCGCCGACATGGTTTCACGCTCATCGAGTTACTGGTAGTGATTGCCATCATCGCCATCCTCATCGGCCTGCTGTTGCCGGCCGTGCAGAAGGTGCGCGACGCGGCGGCACGTTCGCAGTGCAGCAACAACCTGAAACAGATCGCCCTGGCCGCCCAGAACTATCAAGGCGCCCTGAATACGCTGCCCCCTGGATTCAATCCGAACTCCTATGTCGGCAGCCTCGCCTATCTCCTGCCGTTTTTGGAGCAGCAGAACATCTACAACCTGGTCCCACAGTACCTGTTCAATCCAAACGTGAACAACGGGCAATGGTGGCTTTACAACAGCAGTTGGACCGCCGCCACTTATCACATCAAAGCCTTTGAATGCCCCGCCGATGGAAGCCTCTACAACGCGACGCAAGGCACCTTCGCGTTCATGACCGAAAATGGTTATACGTTGAACGCGGGCTACTTCCCCGGCAGCGCAGCTTCCATTGGCCTCGGCGCTACCGATTACATCGCCAGCGCCGGCGCCCTGGGCAATGTCAGCGCTTCGGGCGATACGTTTTATGGCCAATGGGTTGGTCCTTTTTACCAAGGATCGTCTGTGAGCATCGTAACCATCACGGACGGCACGTCGAATACTCTGATGTTCGGCGAATCTTTGGGCGGCACCAACCGGGGCACGCGCGATTTCAACCTGGCCTGGATGGGCGCCGGATGTTTGCCAACGGCCTGGGACCTCATTGACCCCTGCCAGTGGTATAGTTTCGGCAGCAATCATACGGCCATCGTGCAGTTCGCTTACTGCGACGGCTCGGTGCGGATGCTGCGCAAGATCGGTCCCAGCACGCCTTGGTTCAGCAGCCAATGGTACGCTTTTATGGCTGCCTCCGGCATGCAGGATGGTGACGTCGTCGATTTCTCGCAAATCGAATAAGGAGACTTTCGCTGCGCGACCGATCATGTTTTTCCCCGTCGGAGGTTTGTTTCGCCCGTTCATTGTTGGCGAGGGTATTATGCGCGTGGGGACAGGACTTCTCCTGAAGGCGGCATTTTGGGCCATTATCGCCTCGGGCTGTAGCTCGTCAACGAGTAGCAATAGCTCAGCCCCTGGCCCTCCCCCAAAGAGCGGCCCCCTTAAGATGCCCAATACACCTCCCCCTCCGCCGGCCAAGAAGTGACTGCGCCACGAGCCGGAAGCATAAATGCCCTCTGCCTGCGGCCGTTTACGCTTCTGGCTCGTGGTGCGGCCTTGATTCTTTCACCTGTTGCACGTGCCGGCGCAGCAAATCGAAGGCGGCGTGTTCCTGGGCGCCGCCAGTTTTGGCGACGAGCACGGCTAATTTGCGATATTCGGACTCGATTTCATCGATCGGCAGAAATGCCGTGCGCGTGGCCAAGATGGCGGCCTCGACGACGGCGTGCTTGGCCCGGTTGAAGCCGAAGAAATCGCGCAGCCGGCCGCTGTGTACGACTTCCATCTCAAAGCGCGCACGTTCACCCTGTTCGTCGTACGCAACGACCTGGAATTCATAAAAACGGCAGGCATCGGCAAGCACCCAGCCGCGCACTTTCTGGGCCGGCCGCAGCGGCGGCAAAGGGTCGAGCATCCCCAAGGCGGATCGCGCCAAGAGCAACACATCGTCGGTTACGTGCAGTACGCCTTGGCCGTGCGCTGCCAGGTTGGCGAACGTTTGCGACGTGCGAAAGGGACGCAGCGTCAAGCGGGCCCACTCGCCGCCGGCCACGCAAGCGACTTGCGGCCCCATCGGCGCGATGTTAACCGCACCCGCAGCGGAAATCGTGGTAACGATGCCTTCCAGAATCATGACAACCAGAAGGAAAGAGGACCAAGTCAGGCCGCACTCCTTCTCCCTTTTGCAGTGGCGGCCGTGTGTTGATCTGAATGATAGCCAACACGACCAAGGTCAATGCAACAGCAAGGGCAGCCAACAGCGCCATCAGCAGTAATTCGAGAGCAGCGATCAGCAATCCTTTGCGCAACGAAGCCGCCAGAAAGAAAGAGTAAATGCCCGCCGACAGCAGCCAGGTCAGCACGAGCGCTCCGACTACAGCGGCGAGGCGGCAGCTGCCAAACCAATCGTTGGGATCGGCGTCGTAACGTCTAGCAAACCAAACCAGCACGGCCGCTAGCGGCAAGCACACCACCAGGGTCGCCGAGTAAATAGGCAGAGCACGAAAATAGCCGCGGTCAGGCACGCTTGCCAAAGCACAGCCGGCCTGGAATAAAAGTGGACCTACGCCCACGAGGAACAGCAAACCACCCAGGATTGCGAGAACGAGCAGGAACATACGGACATTATCACATCCGTCCACAGCACCCGCAAGGGCGCGGAGTGGTTAAAGATGTGCCGCTAGCGCTGGCGAGCGGGGGGTGTGAACCCCCCGGTAGCACGACCGGGGGGTTCACACCCCCGCTCGCCCCACCGGGGGGTTCACACCCCCTGCTCGCCAGCGCTAGCGGCATACGCAACGGTTGACCTCTCCCCGATTTTGCAGCTGTCTGGAAAGGTTCCTCTTTTTGTTAACTCGCGCCAATACTGACCATCAGGTTGTAGCAGGCGTGGGCGCCCACGGCGATGCCGAAGCCGCGCGTTTGGAAGAGAAGGGCGAAATATAATCCCGCGATCAGGCGGAACAGGAACAGATAATTACTATAAGGTTGTCCGTAGGGTCCGATATGGTGGGCGGCGGAGAAGAGCAGGGCCGAGGCGCCAGCGGCCAACAGCACGGCCAGCAAACCGTTCACGTCGAGCAAGCGCAGCAGGCGCAAGAGGCAGGAAAACAGGATGAGGCGGAACAGGGCCTCTTCGTAGATCCCCGCGCCCAGGTAGGTGATGACCTGCCCTAGCGCCGGCTCTGCTGAGCCGGTGGATAGCTCAATGCCGAATTGCTCCAAGAATGGCCCCAGAGCGCGACTGATGCCCCACAAACCGATGGCGTAGGCGACACTTTCGAGGACCATACCGCTGAGGACGGCGAAGATTTCGTTCGGCCGTTCGTGCCGCCGTTTCCAAGTCCAGACCGCCATCAGCGACAACAAGACGACCGGCGGCAACCACACCCAGGAGATCCCCAGGCGCATCAGGCCGACGCGCAACCAGTTGTCGGCGCCATTGCGCAAGTTCTCTGGGTGCGGCCCACCCAGCATGAGGACGCCCGATTCGTAGGCGAGCACCAAGGGCAGGACGAACAGAAAGCACGGCCAGGGATGGCGCGTCGATCGCAGATAGCTCACGTGACTGGTCATGCGTCCCTTTCCGATTACACCCATTCGGGGAAGCGTTCGCCGAGCACTTCGCGGCCCTCGGCGACGGACAAGGTACGGACAATGCTGGGACTGTCGTACTGGGCCAGATCGAGATGATGCGGCAAGGGCAGTGGTCGGCCTTGGGCATCCATCAGCAGGGCGACGACCGGCCGGGCCGGACTGCTCAGCTCGTGGCGTGGCTGGGGCGTGGCCACCACCACGCCTACGGCGCCGTCGGCCAACTCCACCACCGAGCCGACGGGATAAAACGACAAATGCAGGAGACATTCGGCGTAATGGCGATCGAGCTGGCCTTGTTCGGCCAAGAGCAGCGTGTCGGTCAAGGCCGTGCGCGTCTCATAGGCAGGGCGATGCGGGCGGCGTGTGCAGAGAGCGGCGTAGACATCGCAGACGGCGAGCAGGCGCGTCAGCGGCTTGATCTGGGCGTCGCGCAGGCCGTCTGGATAGCCGGTGCCGTCGAGCCGTTCGTGATGCCCCGCGATGGCCTCGGCCAACCACGGTGCCTCCAACAGCAGAGGGCCGGCCATGCTGACACCCAGGTGACAGTGCGATTCGACGATGCGGCGTTGTTTCTCGTCGAGTGCCGCGGGACAAGCCAAAATCTCCGGGGGGATGCGGAGCATGCCGACCTCGTGGACCAAGGCGGCCAACAGGACATCGAGAGGTCGGCTGCGCAGTTCGGGATCGTGGCGAACGATACGGCCGGCGACGCGCGCCGTGGTCAGACCGTGGCAGGCCGCGAAGTGGGCAGGGTTGTGGGCGTCGCCTTCCAGAAAGCGCAACGGACCGCACGCCTGCGCCTCGTTCAGCACTTCCTCAGCCAGGGCCAAAAAAGGGTGTTTCTCAATGGTGGCGCCACGATCCAGGGCGGTCAACAGTTCGACCAGGCGCGCCACATACGCTCCTTCGCGCCGCTGACGTTCCACGCCGGCCGACAATATCTGCTGCCGCTCGGCCACCACGTTGAGGATCGCCTCCAATCCTTCACACAATTTCAATTGCGCACTGGTGGTGTCGGGAAACAGGGGGACCATGCGCAAGGCCGTATCGGTCAGAGCGATGGTTTCGCGGTACAGCTTGGCCAGCGGATCGTGCCGATCGAACAAAGGAGAAGCCGTTTCGCTCTCTTCGGAAGGCTCAAAGGCATCGGCCAACTGGCGGAGGTGCAGCAGCAGATCGCGGCCGCGCTCCAGAGCGCGCCGTGCTCGCGCCGTCAACTGGCGTGGCAGGGTGCAGAGTTCGTCCTTGCGAACCAGGGCTGTCAGAGGACGAACCATACGGTCGAGCTGGTGGTCGTGTTCGTCACTCTCTTCGATGAGGCGCTCGAAGGCAGCGAGCCGTCGGTTGCCAGCCGTTTCCTCAACAAGCGCCGCCGCTGCTGTCCGTGCTTCGTTGGCCAATCCTTGCGCTTGTTCTAACCGTTGCCGCAGCGCCTGGATCTTGCCCAGTAACATCTGCGTCTCGCTCATGGTTATCCTCCAGTCCCTAGTCCGTGGTTTGTAGTCCGTAGCTGAGGACCGTCTGCCTTTGCTGCGGACTATGGACCATGAACTACGGACTAAATCGGAGGTTCAGGGATAGCGACTTTAGGGATACCAGCGTTTGCATCGAGTTTTCGGCGTCTTGGGCAAAAGATCCGAAACGGCAGGGCTAGGAAGTGTAACACGGCAGCGATAGAATAATTTGTTCTCCCTAGCGGGGAGGACGGTTTCTGGAGGGGAAGCAGATTCATGGCGCGACTTGGAGACCATCCTACCAAACCCAAGACCGGCGAGGGCCTCAAAGTCCTGGTGATCGATGATGAGCCGTTTCATGCCGAAACTGTGGCGGAGGGGCTCCAGCGCGTCGGCTACGAATGCGTATTGGCCACCAGCGGCTCCGAGGGCGCCCGCCTGATTGAGCAAGACGAATTTGATGTCATCGTTACAGATTTAAAAATGGCGGACCTGGACGGCCTGGCTATCCTCCGCAAGGCCCGGGAAGTCTTGCCCGAAGCGGAAGTCATCATGATAACCGGCCACGGGGATGTCAAAACCGCTGTGGAAGCTATCAAGGAAGGGGCTGCCAACTATCTTACTAAGCCGGTTGACCTCGAGGAGCTCCGCGCCATTGTGGACAAAGCCGGCGAGCGGCTACGGCTGGCCAAGCTCAATCGCGAACTGAAACGGCAGCTCGATGAGAAGTTCGGTTTCGAGGGGGTCATCGGCAACAGCCCGGCCATGCATGAGGTCATCAAAGCCTGCCAGGCTATCGCCCCGACCAACGCCACCGTCCTCATTCTCGGCGAGACCGGCACCGGCAAAGAACTGATCGCCCGCGCCATTCACAACAACAGCCCGCGCAAGAACAAGCCCTTCGCCCCTTTAAACTGCACGGCCTTCAATGAGAACCTTCTCGACGATGAGCTGTTCGGCCACGAGGTCGGCGCCTTCACCGGGGCCGATCGGATGCGCAAGGGCCGCTTTGAGTACGCCAACGGCGGCACATTGTTCCTCGATGAAATTGGCGATATGCCATTGACACTCCAAGCGAAGCTGCTGCGGGTCCTGGAAAACAAAGAGGTCTTCCGCATCGGCAGCAACGAGCCGATCAAAGTCAACGTGCGGCTGGTGTCGGCCACGTTCCGCGACCTGGAGCAGGCCATCGCCGAAGGCAAGTTCCGCCAGGATCTTTATCATCGCCTCAAAGTCATGACCATCAAGCTGCCGCCCTTGCGCGAGCGGCGCGAAGACATTCCCCTCTTGGCAGCGCACTTCATCAAGGAACTGAACGCCCAACACGGCAAGCATGTCGTTAGCATCGCCGAGCCGGTGCGGCGAGCGATGGCGGCTTACGATTGGCCCGGCAACGTCCGCGAGCTGCGCAACTTTATCGAGAGCATGGTAGTGCTAGACACCGATGGTGTTCTAAATCTCGACGACGTGCAGGACAGCGCCGTCGTGAAGCGGACACCGTCGTCGGATGGCCGAGCATCTGGCCCGGCTCACCTAGTTGGCCGACCGCTCACCGAAGTGGAACGCTACTATATCGAACAAGCGTTGGCATTGACCGAAGGCAACCGCGAAGAAGCGGCCAAAATGCTCGGCATCGGCGAACGTACCCTCTACCGTGTCATCCAAGAATGGAAGCTCCAAGATAAGATCCGCAAAGCGCTCGAGGACACCCACTATGACATCGCCGCCGCCGCCAAAGCGCTGAACATGAAAGAGTCCGTGCTGGAACGCAAAATCAAAAAATGGGGCTGGACTGGGAAAGAGAAATCATGATGGCCAACCTCTCTGCTGTATCTTTTTCTTGCTTTGTTCTTTCCTTTGTCTTCTCTGTGTCTTTGTGATTCCATTTTTGGATGAGAGCATGCGGCGAATTCAGCAATTACCGGCACTCGTTGTCAACCAGATCGCTGCGGGCGAGGTCATCGAGCGTCCGGCCAGCGTCGTCAAGGAGTTGCTGGAAAACGCTGTCGATGCCGGCAGCCGTCGTATCGAGGTCGAGATTGAGCAAGGAGGCATCGACCTCATCCGCGTGGTCGATGACGGTTGCGGCATTGTTGCGGAAGATCTGCCGTTGGCTTTTGCCAGCCATGCCACCAGTAAGCTGACCTCGGCCGACGACCTTTTCCACATCGAGACCTTGGGGTTCCGCGGAGAAGCGCTGGCCTCGATCGGCGGCGTCGCCCAGGTGACGCTGCAATCCCGGCCACCTGAGGAGACGTATGGTGCTCAAATCACCTGTCACGGCGGCCAACTGGGAGAAGTGCGCCCGTGGAACGGCTCATCGGGCACGCGCGTCGAAGTGCGGCACCTGTTCTATAATACGCCTGTTCGCCGTAAATTTCTGCGCACGCCGGCCACGGAGATGGGCCACATTAGCGAGGTATTTACTCGCCTTGCTCTGGCCCATGCCCGCTCGACCTTCGAGCGGGATGGGGCACGCAGCTGCCGCGCGACCGGCCTGCACCTGACGCTGCGGCACAACCACAAAACCGTATACGATCTCCCGGCCTCGATGGCCCTGCTCGAACGCATCGCCGTGCTTTTCGGCCCTGACGTGAGCAAGCAACTCTACGCCATTCAGGCCCACCAAGGCCCGGCGACGCTGACCGGCTACATTGCCGATCCAGCCTGCGAGCGCGGCACTTCTCGCATGCAATATCTGTTCGTCAACGGCCGCTGGGTCCGCGATCGCACCCTCGGCCACGCTGTCCAGGAAGCCTATCGTGGCCTGCTGATGACCGGCCGCTACGCTGTGGCCTTTCTGTTCCTCGATCTGCCGCCCGATCAGGTCGATGTCAACGTCCATCCCACCAAGGCCGAAGTGCGTTTCCGCGACAGCCCGGCGCTGCATCATCTGGTCTTCTCCACCATCCGCCAACGCCTACGCACAGAAAACCTCACTGCGCGATTGCAATTGCCCTCAACCATAAAACCGACGGAAACACTCGGCACGCCGTCGCCGACCGCAGCATCTTTCGACTCGGCACCGTGGGCGCTCGCTCCACCGCCGGCAAGTGAGCATGGACCTGCATTGCCGTTTGCTTCACCTCAACCGCCCACCCAGTCTGTGCCGGGGGAAATTACTCCACAGCCCGCTCCGCTGCCCCAGCTGACAGCAGCGCATCCGCCGACGAAGATCATTCAACTGTATGATGCTTATCTCGTCGTCGAAACCGAGGAGGGCATGCTGGTCATCGATCAGCACGCCCTGCATGAGCGCATCTTGTTCGAGCAAATCAAACGCCGCATGCAATCGGGACCACTGGAGACGCAGCCGCTGTTGGTCCCGGAGCCGATTGAGCTAACCGCCGAACAAGCTGCGCGGACGTTAGAACATCGGGAAGCGCTGGCCGAACTGGGCCTTGGCATCGAAGACTTCGGCGGCGGCACAATTCTCTTGACTAGCTATCCTGCCTTGCTCGGCCGCCGTTCGCCGCAAGAAATCCTTCGTGCTGTCGTCGATCACCTGATTTCGCGCGAACAACCTCCGAGCCGCGAAGTACTGTTCAACGACCTGATGAGCCTGATGGCTTGTCACTCCGCTGTCCGCGCCGGCGAACGCCTGACACCGGAACAGATGACCGCGCTTGTCGAGCAGCGCCACTTGGCCGACGACACCCACCACTGTCCGCACGGCCGACCGACGGCGTTGTTGTTCAGTCGCCATGAGCTGGAACGCCAGTTTCGCCGGGTATGAAAAGAAGACAGGCAGAGACTTTTCCCCGAAGAAATTGCTTTGCTCGTAAGATGGTGATAGATATTATAGCTGGTACCGGACACGTAAGGATAGGTTATGCGATGGAGCAAATAACAGAGGCGAGCGGGGGGTGTGAACCCCCCGGTGGTTGGGCGAGCGAGGGGTGTGAACCCCCCGGTAGCACTACCGGGGGGTTCACACCCCCCGCTCGCCTGTGCTCTCTCGTGCCGTCGACGCCTGATACGGCAGTGTGGGGTCGCTCCCTTGATGTACCAGTTGCTATCGAGGCTGCGCTCTATGATAGTGTTAAAAAACGATCAAGACCTCTGTCGCCTAACCGTACAGCGTGGCTTCAGATGACGCATCTATACCGCTGTTTTTGGGGGGATTTCGTCGCCTGGGCGTTCCGTGGCTGGTAATAACAGATGACCGCGCTGGTGTGCCGTAATGCGGAAACGCTGCGACCACGACGAAATCCAACCTTGGAGATCGGCGAACAACTCGGTGGTCAATGCCGGAAATGCCGGATGCCGGTGAACACCATGGCCAGGCCATGTTCCTCGCACGCCTGGATCGATTCGGCGTCGCGCACGGAGCCGCCCGGCTGGATGACCGCGGTGACGCCGGCGCGGGCGGCCTCATCGACATTATCGCGGAAAGGAAAGAAGGCATCGGACGCCAGCACGGCGCCCTTGCCACGCTCGCCGGCTTTGCGCACCGCGATCTGCACCGAATCAACGCGGCTCATCTGCCCGGCGCCGACGCCCACTACCATGCCGCCTTTGCCCAGCACGATAGCGTTGCTCTTGACGTGCTTGCACACCAGCCAGGTGAAACGCAGATCGCGCATTTCCTCCTCGGTGGGGGCACGGTTGGTCACGACCTTGAGCTGGGCGAAATCGTTGCTGCCCCAATCGCGATCCTGCACCAGCAGGCCGCCATCCACGCGGCGATAATCTCGGCGAGTGGGAGGTGTTAACTCCCCGGTAGTTTTCAGCAAACGGACGCTCTTTTTCCAGGTCGGGCGGGTCGTCAATATGTGGAAGGCGGCGTCGCTGAAACCGGGAGCAATGATGCACTCGACGAAGCGGTCCGGCCCCGTGATCTGCATTGCCGTCGCCTCATCGACTTCTCGATTGAAGCCGAGAATGCCGCCGAAGGCGCTGAGGGGGTCTCCTTCGTAAGCTTTGCGGAACGCTTCTACGAGCGTTGCTCCGATCGCGGCCCCGCAGGGATTGTTGTGTTTGATGACCACGGCGGCCGGCTCAGCGAATTCGCGGACCAGGTTCAGAGCACTATCGAGATCGAGTAAATTGTTGTAAGACAACTCCTTGCCGTGCAGCACCTCGGCGCGGGCAACCGAGGCGGCAGGAGCGTCCGGCTCGACGTAGAAAGCGGCGCGTTGGTGCGGGTTTTCCCCGTAGCGCAGCACTTGTCGGCGTTCCAGTCGCAGATCGAGAACAGCGGGAAAAGGCCCCGTCTCTGTGCGATCAGCGAAATACGCGCTGATGGCACGATCATAAGCAGCGGTGCGCGCAAAAGCGGCGGCGGCGAGGCGTTCGCGCGTGGCCAGGCTGAGGGCGCCGTTGTGTCGCCGCATTTCTTCGAGCAAGGCCGCGTATTGATCCGGACGGGTGACAATGGCTACGTCGCGGTAATTCTTGGCCGCCGAGCGAACCATCGACGGCCCGCCGATGTCGATGTTCTCGACAATTTCCTCGTGTGTTGCCCCTGGACGAGATACGGTTGCCTCGAAGGGATACAGATTACAAACGACGAGATCGATAGGTTGAATATCGTGTTTTTGCAACGTCTTGACGTGTTCGGGATTGTCGCGGACGGCGAGGATGCCGCCGTGGATGCGGGGATGCAGCGTCTTGACCCGGCCGTCGAGCATCTCCGGAAAGCCGGTAACTTCCGAAACGTCGCGCACGGGCAGTCCGGCGTCGGCCAGCGCTTGGCGCGTGCCGCCGGTCGAAATCAGCTCGACCTGAAACGCGGCCAGACCATGAGCCAGCTCGATCAGTCCCGTCTTATCACTGACACTGAGTAAGGCACGGCGAATGGTGCGAAGATTCATACAGTAGTCCTTCGTGCAATCTGGCAAAGGATTCCTATCTTGGCAACGCCGTTTCGTCCAGAGCGTGCCAGCTTCCCCAAGGCCCCGGCGGAAGGGCGGAAGAGATGTTCTAGGGGCCATGTGTATGTAGAATAGTCGATTATGATTACCCTTCGCATCACCAATGGCCGGGTCATCGACCCTTCACAGGGCCTCGACCAGGTTACCGACCTGTGGGTTCGCGGTGAACACATACTTGGTACGGGGCCGCAGCTCTCTGCACAGGCGGATCGCACCCTCGATGCTACGGGCAAGATTGTCTGCCCGGGGCTTATTGATATGCACGTTCACCTGCGCGAGCCGGGCCGCGAAGAAGATGAGACGATCAGCACCGGCACGGCGGCGGCGCTGGCCGGCGGCGTCACCTCGGTGGCATGTATGCCCAACACCGAGCCGGCCCTGGACAGCCAGGCGGCGGCGGAATTCGTCTACTTGCAGGCCAAACGCGCCGGCAACGCTAATGTCTTTCCCATCGGCGCCATTACCAAAGGGCGTCATGGCAAGGAATTGGCCGAGATCGGCGGACTGGTTGACGGCGGCGCCGTAGCTTTCACCGACGATGGCTCGCCGGTCGTCAGCGCCGAGATCATGCGCCGCGCCATGGAATACTGCAAAATGTTCGATAAGGCCGTCCTCAGCCATTCCGAAGATCTCGACCTGACGCGCGGCGGCATCATGAATGAGGGCTTTGAGAGCATGCGCTTGGGACTGCGCGGCATACCGGCCGCTGCCGAGGAAGTCATGGTCTACCGCGAAATCGCCTTAGCTGAGCTGACCGGGGCGCGCGTGCATATTTTGCACGTCTCCACCGCCGGCAGTGTGGAACTGATCCGCCGGGGCAAGCAGCGCGGCGTCCACGTCACCGGCGAAGCCTGTCCGCACCATTTCACCCTGACCGATACGTGCCTGCGCACGTTCGACAGCAATTACAAAATGTCCCCCCCTTTACGCACAGAGGAGGACGTGCAAGCGATCCTGGCCGGCCTGCGCGATGGTACGCTCGAAGTCATCGCCACCGATCACGCCCCACACGCCCCGGAAAAAAAGATGCGTGAGCTGGATCAAGCCCCCAACGGCGTCATCGGTCTGGAGACGCTCCTGCCTATTTGCATCAAATCGCTGATCGAGCCGGGCCATCTGACCTGGCCGCAGCTTATCGAAAAACTGACCCTCAACCCGGCTCGCGTCCTCGGCATTGATCGCGGTACACTTAAACCTGGTGCTGTTGCTGACGTGACAATCATCGATCCGAACGCAGAGTGGACCATCGATCCAAGCAAGTTCCGTTCCAAGAGCCGCAATTGCCCATTCGCTGGCTGGCAAGTGCGCGGCTGGGCCGATACGGTATTGGTAGGCGGTGCGATTAAGTTTCAGCGCAAATCTCACGAGCCACAAGTGTAAGCGATGGCTCAGCTATCCGTCGCTCACGCTTGCGGCTCGTTTAAAATAAATGATGGCCCTTTTTTCTCGATTCCAGGAGGCCCTTTCATGGCCGTAAGTCCCAACGGCGTTCCGCCGGGACGCCGTTCGATGTTGAAATCGAAGCTCCATCGCGTCACCGTCACCCACGCGGACGTGAATTATGAAGGCAGCTTGACGCTCGATGCCCGTTTGCTGGAAGCGGCAGACATCTTGCCGTTTGAGGAAGTCCACGTCTGGAACGTGACGCGCGGCACCCGACTGCGCACCTACGCGATGGTGGGCGAGGCGGGTTCGGGCGTGGCCTGCATCAACGGCGCCGCTGCTCACCTTGCCCAACCCGGCGATTTGGTGATCGTGGCCACTTTTACCCAACTCGACGAAGCCGCCGCGCGTACTCATCGACCGCGTATCGTCCTCGTTGACTCCGACAACCGTATCCGCGACGCCGACGCTGAGGAAGTCGCCGGACCAGGTCGGCGTCATCCCCCCGAGGCACCAGCAAGGGAGAACCAATGAAGATCGTCGATATCCGTGTAATGGGCCTGACGGGCGGCACGGTGGATGGTGGTTGGCCGCAGGGCAACAAGCCGGAAGAAGACCTGAACACCCTGCTTGAAGTCCATACCGATGAGGGTCTGTCCGGCATCGGCAGCGCCATGACGAGCAAGGGCCTGGTCGCCGCCGCGGTTGATCTATTACGGCCGCACCTGATCGGCGAACGGGCCGACGAGCCAGCACGGGTCAGTGAGAAGCTGCGGCAAGCCATGTTCTGGCAGGGCCGCGGCGGCGCTGTCGAACATGCGATCAGTGGGCTCGACATCGCCCTGTGGGACCTCATGGGCCAAATCTGCCGCCAGCCGGTCAGCCGCCTACTCGGTGGCTGTTATCGGACACGCATCAAGCCGTATGGCTCGATCCTCTTCGACGAGCCGGGACGCTTGCGCGAGACGTTGCACCAAACGGTGTCGCGCGGTTTCCGGGCCATCAAGCTCGGCTGGCGCCCTTTCGGCCGCCGCGACCGCCGTTACGACGAACTCTTGGTGAGAACCGCACGCGATACGGTCGGGCCGGAGGTCGAATTGATGGTTGATGCCGGCGGCAGCGAACAATTTTGGCCGCACGGCTACAAGTGGGCGCTGGAAACCGCAAAGATGCTTGCCGACTACGATATCGTCTGGTTCGAGGAAGCGCTGCCGCCGGACGATCTGGAAGGCTATATCGAATTGCGACGGCATTCGCCGGTGCCCATCGCCGCTGGGGAAGTGCTAACACGGCGGCAAAGCTTTCGGCCGTTTCTCGAACGTCACGCCGTGGATATTATCCAGCCCGATTGTACCAAATGCGGCGGCTTGACCGAGGCCTGGCGCATCGCCTGGATGGCATACGAACACAACATCCAATGGGTGCCGCACGGCTGGAACACAGCGATCGGCTTGGCCGCCGACCTACATTTGTCGGCAGCTGTGCCGGTGGCGCGATATGTCGAGTATCTGACGCCGTGTGTCTATCTCGACGAACTCATCACCGAGCCGTTCCGGCCCGACGCCCAAGGGTATCTGAGCATCCCCGACAAACCGGGGCTGGGGATCGAGCTGAACCGCGAGGCTTTGAAGCGGCTGAGTTGTTAGAACTGCTCTCGATGTCGGACAGGCACTCGAAAAGATTCATGAAGAGTGCCAGCGATACCGTCAATAACACAGCCGACCCGAGGGAGGCGAGCGGGGGGTGTGAACCCCTCGGTTGCACTACCGGGTGTGAACCCCCCGGTTGCACTACCGGGGGGTTAACACCCCCCGCTCGCCAGAGTTACGCAACCCCGCTCGCCCCCTCGGGGCGCTGACGCAACCCCGCTTGCCCCAATCTAGCGACGCATTTCCTTAGCGGGAGGTTCCCGTTGACAGTATTGGCCCACCGGGTAACATCGCCCCCTCTTCGGAGCGTGCGTGTTCCGTTTGCGCTCTGGGTTCATGAGGACAAGCGATGCGACGGCGCCTTCTCTTGGCAAGCGTGCTAGTCGGTCTAAGCGTGGTCTCGGCGCAGGGACAGACGATTCAGGAATTGCGCGGCCATCGGGCCGCTGTCTACGCCGTTGCCTTGCGGCCTGATGGCGAACGCATGGCCACGGCCAGTTTTGATCACACCATCAAAGTCTGGGACGTGGACGCCGGCCGCGTAGTGCGGACCTTCACCGGCCATCAGGACAAGGTGCTGGCGCTGGCCTATAGTGCCGATGGCCAACATCTCGCCTCGGCGGGATTGGACGGCACGGTACGGCTATGGGACGCAGCCAGCGGTCGGCCGATAGCGTGTTTGACGAGTCGTAATCGCTGTGTGCAGGGTCTCGCCTTCACGCCGGATGGGCGTCGGTTGATCGCCTGTGGCGAGGCAGGCATTGCCGAAGTGTGGAAGATAAGCGCGAGCATCCTGGAGAGGATAATTGGTGTTGAGCCGGAGCGGATGCCGCTGTACGCTGCCGCCGTGTCGCCCGACGGACGGACGCTCGCGCTGGCCGGTCTGGATGGCCGTATTCTTTTGCATGATCTGACCACGGGACGACAACAGCGCGTTCTCGTAGGACATGCCGATGCGGTTTACAGTTTGGCGTTCGCACCCGACGGCGGCAGTTTGGCATCTGGCTCCGTCGATCAGACGGTGCGCTGTTGGCAGACGGCGACTGGCGAGCAAGGAGCATGTCTGGACGGGCATCAGGGGGCGGTTTATCAGGTCGGATTCAGTGCTGACGGCCGACGGTTGGTGTCGGCCGGTACCGATGGCGAGGTAATCGTCTGGGACGCCGGCAACGGCAGCGCCTTGCACCGCCATCGCTTTCCTGGCAAGACACTGTGCGCCGCCTTTACTCCGGATGGCCGTCATGTCGCCGCCGGCAGCGAGCGCTCCATCTGCTATCTGCTAACACTGCCGCGCCACGTTCGTTAACTCGCCACCGCTTGTGCTGTCACGTACTCGATGCCCAGACGTTGGCCTTCTTCTTTCGTCTGCTGCTGAAACAAGTTGGCAGCCGGTACGTCGATGCCGGCGCTGGCGTCTTCGACGAGAAGAACGCGAAAACCCGCCTGCCGCAGATCGCGCGCCACGAAAAAACAACAGATGTTCGTGGCGATGCCGCACACAACAACAGTAGTGATGCCGCAGGCGCGCAGGAACGCCGGAAAGGCCGGGTGTTGCGCCGTCAGTGCATACGCCTCGAAATCGCGGTCGTAGCCCTTACGCCAAATCGTGTGAAAGCGTTCGGTGCGCAGGCCGGGGAGGAAATCCGCGCCGGGCGTACCCTGGATGCAGTGCGGCGGATAGAGATTGTCGCGCTGGCCCAGGAAACTGCAATGATCCGGCGGATGCCAGTCCTGGCTGGCATCGATGCGCGCCCACGGCATTTCAAGCAAGCGATTGGTGTTCGGCACAATCTCCAGGCCGCCGGGAACGGGCAGCTCCTGCGGACACAGCTCAGTGAATCCGCGTTGCGCATCGACCACCAGCAGACTGCTCGCCTGAAATAGGATTGGTTCGCTCATCATACTCTCATGATACGGTGTCCCGCAAAAGAACAAAATACGGTCGTCGATTAACCAATTTCACAGGCGCGTCGCCGCCGCGCGATGCTTGTATGAAACGCCGCCGACCCGACATGGATGGGCTTGGCACGGTTCTTGCTCACTAGAAAACTGGTTTTGGAAGAAGGAGGATCGACAACGGAGTGGATTGAACCCGGTAACAGCTTCGGGCTGGCCCCAATTGCGCGTGGGGCTTGTTTCGCTTCAACTACCTCCCTGGGGGAGGGAGCGTGGCGAGTATGCGCGGACATGGACGACAACACGGCCTTGGCTATCTCATCGCTTTCGGAGCAACAGGGGTAGGACTGCTGCTGCGTCGCTTTCTCTCCACGGATGTATTCGGAATTGAAGCTCCGCTTTATCTTTTTCTCTTCGTCGTGGCGGCGTCGGCGTGGCTGGGCGGACTGAAAGCAGGCCTGCTAGCAACGACCCTGAGTACATTGGCCGAGATGTATTTCGTCTTGGCCCAAGACGGCTGGTCTACCGCTGAACCCCTCAGCCGACTGCGGATCATCCTCGTTCTCTTCTCCGGTGTAGCAATTAGCTGGTTCACCGAATTGGTACACCGCAGTCGAGATCGGGCTGAGCAGCAACGGGAGTCGTTGCGTATCACTCTCGATAGCATCGGAGACGCCGTCATCACTACCGACGCCGAAGGGCGAGTGGTTTCGCTGAACCCTGTCGCTGCAACCCTGACCGGCTGGACGCAAGACGAGGCCGTAGGACGGCCGCTCGATGAAATCTTCCACGTCATCAACGAGCGGACTCGTCAGCCAATCGAGAACCCAGTTAAGAAAGCGCTGGCCGAAGGCAGGATTGTTGGACTGGCCAATCACACGGTCCTGATCGCCAAGGATGGCACGGAGCATCCCATTGACGATAGCGCTGCCCCGATCCGCGATGCTGCGGGAGGGATCCGCGGCGTTGTACTTATCTTCCGCGACATCACCGAGCGCAAACGGTTGTACCAACAACTGCAAGAAGCAGACCGTCGCAAAGACGAGTTCTTGGCGACCTTGGCCCATGAGCTGCGCAATCCGTTGGCCCCGATCCGCAACGCGCTGCAAATCCTGCGCTGGGCCGGCGATGATAAGAAGGCCGTCGAGCAGGCCTTAACGGTGATGGAGCGGCAGCTGCAGCAAATGGTCCGTTTAATCGACGACCTGATGGACGTGGGCCGTATCATCCGCAATAAGCTGCGCCTTCGCCTCGAACAAGTTGATCTGGTGACGGTGCTGCGCAACGCTGTAGATATTTCACGCCCGCTCATCGAAGCGGCAGGTCATGAGCTGACTGTCACGCTGCCGGCTGGGCCAATCTATGTAGAAGGCGACGCAACGAGGCTGACCCAAATCTTCTCGAACTTGCTCAACAACGCCGCCAAATATACCGAACCCGGCGGCCATATCTGGCTGACGGTCGAGCTGGAGGACAAGCACGTCGTCATACGTGTCAAGGATAACGGACTTGGTATCTCAGCTGAACATTTGCCGCACATCTTTGAGATGTTCTCACAAGTAGAGCGCTCTTTGGAGCACTCTCAAGGCGGCCTCGGCATCGGCCTGACCTTGGCCAAACACCTGACGGAGATGCATGGTGGTACGATCGAGGCGCATAGCGAAGGGCAAGGTAAAGGGAGCGAGTTTATTGTGCGTCTTCCCAAAACCAGCAGCCTTCCAGCTCTCCAGCCGCCCTTTGCGGCCCCAGCGGAAAGCAGAGCTGCCACCGGACGAAGCAAGGTGCTGATCGTAGATGACGATGAAGATACGGTGACCAGTATGAGCATGATGCTGCGCATCCTTGGGCATGATACGTATAGCGCCCGCGATGGCCTGGAGGCGGTGGAAGCAGCGAATTCATACCGGCCTGATATCGTGCTACTCGACATCGGTTTGCCGAAGCTGAGCGGTTATGAGGTAGCACGTCGTATCCGCCAACAGCCGTGGGGCAAAGAAATGACGTTGGTGGCCCTGACCGGCTGGGGACAGGAGGAAGACAAACGCCGCGCCCGCGAAGCAGGGTTCGATTACCACCTGATCAAGCCCGTGGAGCCAACCGCCCTGGAAAAATTGCTGCAAGATCTGCACTCAAGCTCGGCCTAAGTGATTATAGGCACGGGTTTTGCAGCATTATCTCGTTAGTCGGAAACGCAAGTGCGGCTAAGCCGTACTTACGACCTCGGCTTGGGACATCATGTCCGATAAGGAACAAGCCATGCGTGTTCTCGTAGCGGACGACAACAAAGATACGGCCGATACTTTAGGTATGTTGTTGCGGCTGTGGGGCCACGAAGTCCGGGTGGCTTATGATGGGCCTTCGGCCCTGCTGCTGGCCTGCCGCTTTAAGCCGCACGCCGTCCTCTTGGACATCCAAATGCCCAAGATGAACGGCGGTGATGTGGCCCTCAACCTAAAAAGGCAATTTAACTCTGAAAAGATCCTGATTATCGCTATCTCAGCGAGTGATCCCGACGACCCTCGCCTTACCCGCTACAAGAGTGCCTTTGATGCTTTTCTCTGCAAGCCGTGCGAATTGGAGCGCCTCCAGGAGCTGCTGGCCGATTGCCGTTCCCGTACCGTTTCCTATCAGTCCGTCGCACCAGCGAGGAATACCGTCGCTGGTACAGCGAGCTAAAGAGGGAAAACGTCCTTCAATACGCCTTGGCAAACACCACGCGGCCTGGCGAGGGTCGGCCCGTGACCATACACGTGCCAGCTTCCTTCTTGCGATCGAAGGGAATGCAACGGATCGTCGCCTTGGTCTCGGCAGCGATGCGCTCCTCCGTCTCGCGCGTGCCGTCCCAGTGGGCCAGCAGGAACCCACCTGGTTCTTCGATTTTCTTCTTGAATTCGTCGTAGGAATTAATCTCGTAAGTGTTCGCCTCGCGGAATTTGCGGGCGCGCTCGAATAACGCTGTCTGCATCGCCTGCAACATCTCTGCGATGCGCGTCGCCGCCTTTGTCAACGGCACACCCATTTCCTTTGCTTCCTTGCCCGGCAGGTCACGGCGCGCCAACACACAAGTGCCTTTGGCGAGGTCTTTGGGGCCTAATTCGACGCGCACCGGCACGCCCTTCAGCTCCCACTCGTTGAATTTGAAGCCCGGCTGATATTGCTCGCGGTCATCGATGCGCACTGTCACCGGCTCATAATTGAGCCATTCGCGCAGCGGCAGATCACGGATGCTCTGCTCCAGTTTGTTTGCCGCTTCCAGCACGGCAGAGCGTTCGGCTTCCGTCTTGTAGATCGGCACAATAACAGCGTGAATTGGCGCCAGACGCGGCGGTAATACCAAGCCTTGATCGTCACTGTGCGTCATGATGAGGCCGCCGATCAAGCGCGTGGACACGCCCCAGCTTGTCGCCCAGGCATATTCGCGTTTCCCCTCCGGATTCTGGAATGTCACATCGAAAGCCTTAGCGAAGTTCTGGCCCAGGAAATGGCTTGTGCCCGCTTGCAGAGCTTTTTTGTCCTGCATCATTGCCTCGATGCAGAGCGTGTAGACGGCGCCGGGGAATTTTTGCCCCTCGCTCTTGGGGCCGACCAACACTGGCATCGCCATCCATTCTTCGGCGAAGGTGCGGTACAGCTCGATGATACGCTTTGTTTCTTCTTCCGCTTCCTGTTGCGTGGCATGGGCGGTGTGGCCTTCCTGCCACAGAAATTCGGCGGTGCGCAGGAACAGCCGCGTCCGCATCTCCCAGCGGACCACATTGGCCCATTGGTTAATTAACAGCGGCAAATCGCGCCAGCTCTGCACCCAGCTGCGATAGGTATTCCAGATGATCGTCTCCGACGTGGGGCGGACGATCAACGGCTCTTCGAGTTTCGATTCCGGATCCACCTCGACGCCCTGGCCGGGAATGGCTTTGAGGCGATGATGCGTGATGACGGCGCATTCCTTGGCGAAGCCCTCGGCCATCTGTTCTTCGCGGGCCAAAAACGATTTAGGAATAAACAGAGGGAAATAGGCGTTGACGTGGCCCGTGTCTTTGAACATGCGGTCGAGCGCCCGCTGGATTTTCTCCCAGATGGCGTAGCCGTGCGGCTTGATGACCATGCAACCGCGCACGTCAGAGTTTTCAGCCAGTCCGGCGCGGTGGACGATATCCAGATACCACTGCGAATAATCCTTGGCTCGACTGGTGATCTTCTCGGCGGCCATGTCGTCTCCTGGATCCTTGGTTCACGTTGTTGCGTATGTCCTGGCGAGCGGGGGGTGTTAACCCCCCGGTATCCGCAGGCGAGCGGGGGGTGTTAACCCCCCGGTTGGTTCTACCGGGGGGTTCACACCCCCCGCTC
>Ga0078972_1007794_pt1 | contig 23332 bp, 14 predicted proteins | sample YelNatPaOPGAMG01_FD_67568 | JGI IMG/M metagenome (GOLD analysis project Ga0078972, IMG submission 67568) | Hot spring thermophilic microbial communities from Obsidian Pool, Yellowstone National Park, USA - OP-RAMG-01 (SPADES assembly) (version 2) | ecosystem: Environmental > Aquatic > Thermal...
TCATCTCGATTTCATGGGAGCCGGGAGACAACGGTGGCTCGAACATCACTGGATACAGAATCTACAGATACGCAGATGGAGAAGATGAGAAGCTGATTGCAGAGTTAGCCAGCAATGAGACTACATACACAGACATGAATGTCACGGGTGGTAAGACCTATCACTATCGCGTGTCTGCACTGAATGACGCAGGCGAAGGTGAGAAATCAGCGGAAGTAAGTGCAGTTGTGAACACAGGAGAGGGCATCGTGACTGCGTGCCTGCTTGGAATGATTGCAGCGGTTGTGGCAGTAATTATCGTGGTTGTGCTTGTGGTGTATCTGTTGCTGAGGAAGAAGAAAGCACCGCAGAAACCTGAGGAAAACAAGGGATACTAAAACAATCTAACCACATTCTGGGTAATCATTGGCGGTATATTCGTAGAACATTCGGTGGATTATTACTGGAAGCACCGTATTAAATAGTTCGTTCATCGGGCTTATGTTTGTGAAGGTTAAATTAAAATATTTTGATGGTGTATGGACATCGATGTACGATATTGCGGTTATTGGTGGCGGTGTTTCTGGTGCAACATGTGCAAAGAAACTGGCGAAGAAAGGACACAGCGTAGTCGTGCTGGAAAAAAGAACAGAAAAGAGCTTTAAACCGTGTGCTGGATATATAAACTATGCAGCAACCGAACTGGAGCCAGTGGATAAGAATGTAATTGAAAGAAGAGTTGATGTGGGTAAGCTATACACATATACTGGCGTTGAACTGAAATTAAATATAAATAAATATCCAGGTACACTTGTTTATCCATCAGAATATCATCAATATCTCAGGGATTCTGCTGAAGATTCCGGCGCAGAAATAAGATACCAAACTGAGGTTAAAAAAGTGGAAATCAAGGACAAGTATGTGGCGATACTGGCAAACGATGAATGGGTGAAGGCGAAATACTGTGTTGGTGCGTTTGGCATGAATGGCACACTGTTAAAATTTTTCGGCAAAACACTTCCACCCCACATATACCTTGTTCAATATGAATTCCAGCTTCCATCCAGGGTCATTGAAGAGCGCTTCGGTAACAGCGTTGAATTCTACTTTGATAGCAAGTATGCTTCATACGGGTATTGCTGGGTGTTCCCAAAGAGAACCGGTATTACCGTAGGAACATACGCACTGCAGATCAATAAAGAGGTGCTTGAACGCTTAAATAATTTTGTATTCAAACATCCGAACATGAAGGAACGCATCAAAGGTGCACAACCGAAAAAATTTGAGAAAAGGTACATTTTTGCTGGTATTGTTCCCACGGAAGTTCTCCCGGAGATTTACGGGAAGCGCTTTGTGCTTGTTGGTGAGGCAGCAGGTCTAACAGACCCGGTTTCCTATCATGGAATATACAATGCAATTCGTTCAGGGAGATTGGCTGCGGACATGCTGAGTGACGCTCTGACACTGGAGAAGAAAGAGATGCTAAAGGAATATTCTGATGCTGTGCTGAATGAAATATATTATGAGGATATAGAGTATGGTGTGAAAATTGCAAGAACACTATATGGGCATTCTCTGGCGGACAAGGTTGCTGATGCAGTAATTCGCCTTGCAAGAACGGATGAAGAGCTGCGTATCTCGCTTGCGAACATGCTCCACCATAAACTGAAAAGAAAGGATTCGTTTGAGATTCTGAGAAAGAAAAAGTCGAGGATAATTAAACGGCTGGGAATGGCTGACGCACTTCGAATTTCCAAACACTTTCTGTGAAATGTCACTCGATGCGGATTTTAGAAACCCCGCATATCTCTTATCTTTTCGTCGATTTCTGAAACCATGCGTTGCTGCTTGAGCCAGAATTCTGGTTTTCTTGTTTCTACAAGTTCCTCCACGCTCTTTCCACGCTGCTCAACCCATGTATAATATTTAAGATTGAACCAGCGCTTTCTGGCAAGTAATGTGCCCTCTTCAATCCAGTCGAGCTTTGGTTTGAACACCGTATCATGTACTGCCCTGGCAGTAGAAGGCGAAATTGCCCCATATGTTTTTCGCATATCTTCCAGCACTGAGTAATATCTGTCTATCGAATCCGTAGCGATTGTGAACACCACATCATCCTCGTCCAGCTCATAGTACTTTGCGGTCTTTATTGCACCAATTATGTTGCATATGCCAGATATGCCAAAGAGTGTGGACATGAACTTTACAGTGTCCTTTGGTATTTTCAATTCTTTCACGAGGTACTCCATGCCTTTCGGCTCAGATAGCAACTGCAAGCCACGCTTGCATTCGATATCGTCGATGCACATGATTGCGTCCATCATCATCACATTATGTATCCAGGTTACATGTTTATCTCCGATGCCCTGAATATCATGTCCTCCGAATCCGTTCAAGAAGATTGTTGGGCACTGAATTGGTTCAAGTCCGATTGTTTTGCACTCATAAAATTCCTGCTTCAGACGCTCGCCAGCAGCGATTGTCCCACCAGAACCCATTGCAGATACAAATGCAGACACACGCCCGTTGCCTATTCCCTCTTCTTTAAGCTCTCTGACCACACGGATAATTGTGTTGCCAGTAACATAGTAGTGAAAGCGGTAATTTCCAAATTCGGAAAATTGATTCAGGACACGGATATTCTTATCCTTCCTTGCAAGTTCCTCTGCCTTATCATAGATTTCCTTTACATTGCTCTCACAACCAGGTGTTTTTATGTATTCCGCACCGTACCACTTAATCAGTTCAAATCGCTCCTTTGACATGAGTTCCGGGAGAATTACAATGCTCCTGTATCCCATTCTAGGCCCAACATATGCGCCACCAATTCCATAGTTCCCTGTGGAAGGCCATACAAGCGTGTGTACACCCGGCCGGATTTCTCGCTGTACCTGCTTCTCAATTGCACACGAATATGTGGCACCGACCTTATGGCTTCCTGTGGCAAATTCTTTTGCGTAAAGTAGAACAATGTTTGCCTTCACACCAGTAAGTTGCTTCGGAAGAACAAAGAAATACGGACGGTCGTGCTCATCAATCCATGTGATGTTGTACAGGTTTGCACTGTTCAGGGCATCTTTCTTTTTCTTTGCTAAGAGTGCCTTTTCCCGTATGTCCTTTCTTATCTTTTTCGGGTCTAACATTTCCTCATATGTAGGTCCAAATACAAGTTCCTTTGCCATGATTTTTCACCACCTGGTAGATATGCACAGGGCATAAAAACCTTTGCATTTGTTTGTCGGGTTGTATGACTGGCTGATGTGAATAATCTATTGGTCAGCACATATCCATGTTTGCACAAATACCTTTATATCTAGGCGTGCTATCTCCTGTCTAATAACAATCCCGATGACTTAGTGAGTTTACCGAGCATTAAATCACCCTTTATATTTTTTTGTGAACTACATTGGATTTTGCAGGCAGTGCAGGTGTGCAGTACTCAGGGTAATATTAAATACCTCGTTTGCATTATATCGTACAGATGTATCCTGCAAGCAGATATACAGTAATGTGGTGTGTTATAGTCCTGCTTTTACCTTCCTTGCTCAGTGGGTACGGGAGTCATGCAGTTGATGCAGGGCATGCTAGCATCCCGCAAGAAACACCTGCGCAGTTCTGGCAGAATTTTACGATGGGAGTTTACAAGCGAGGAATTGTAAGCAATGCAAGCATCACATTCTCCTCAAACACCACGCCTTCCGCCCGTGACCCGGCACTGTTTCTGGGCACAAAGAAATTGTGGGAATTTAATGGCACATTTGGAGCATACACAAACTTTACCACACCATTGACGATAAATTTCGCAACGAACAGCACCTGCACCGTGGGCATTGAATTGCCAGTTTCCCGTATTGAGGATGCAAGCATCACACTGGGTGCAAATGTTTCCGGCATGACCTATAACATAAAATTGTACGCAGGAGACACAGAAATCTGGCACAGGAATCAGAGTTCCCAGATGTTCGTAGATGGCAGTGTGCTTGGCGTTGCTCAGAACAACCTCTATGCCATTGAAGCAGGTGATTTAAATTCAGACGGATTGATTGACATCGTGGCAAGTGACAGAAACGGGAATCTATTCGGACTTAAAAATCTGGGAAATGGCACATTTGAACCGTTTTCTGTGTCAGTGCTCAATTACCTTGACCACCCTGCAAAAAAGATTATGCTCAGAATGAACCAGAATACTGCTTTGCCAGATTTGTTCTTCCAGTTCTACGATTGCATCCTCTGCCTGCGGAACAATGGAAATTTCACATTCTCAGCACCGTTTTCTGTGTCATCACCAGGAGCGGGTATAACTGACTTTGTAGTTGATGCAACAAACTTATATGTATCCAAGGAAAACGGCATGGTCTATGTTTATAACATCACAGACGAAGGTGTGAATTTCTGGGAAAACTATGTGCTTGCGAGTACACGCATAAATGCTCTCCTGATTACAGAGAATGTCCTGGGATGTGGTGCTGACGGAAAACTCTACAGTTCTAACGGCACAAATATCCCGGTTGGTGCCTTCCCGCTCACTGCAATCGCACTGAACTCAAATGCAAGTGTTGTGGTTGGCGATGCAAACGGGTCTATGTACATAATCACTCCAGATATGTCATGTGTTAAAGTTGCGCAGATACCCTGGCAGCAAATATGTAAAATACTCTCCTGCGATGTGAATGCTGACGGTAAAGACGATATTGTTTTAGCCACACTTACGAACAACCTGTTTGTGTACACCGCAGGAACCACATTCACCCAGATTTTTACAGGCGAGGGCAATTACTGTACAGCAATGGACATGGACGGTGATAGTGCAACAGACATTCTCACGAGTTCCTACATGAATCGAATTCTGCTGTACAGAAATAATCGAAATGTGTTCTCTGAGAGGATTAAGATTGAGGGTGCACTTCAGTCATGCATTGACGCAAGCCCGGTGAGGTACGATGCATGGGGAAACCGGTTCGCAGGTGTTAATTTTACCATGATATGCGATGCACCAATTAACCTGCATGTTTCTGACCTGGTTGTGAAGTACAACTACACGCAAACAATCTATATTACCAGCAGTCTGGTAAGTTATGTTGATACCGCACAGCCCAATGAGACCGGTTTTGTGAATGTGCCCATAATTTTTGAAAGTTCCCAGAATTTTTCAATCTCACCCGTGTTTGCGCTTCAGTATTCCTCATGTCCCCCGTATCTGGTCAAGCTCATCCCGGACCTTGAATTTGATGAGGATAGTTTTCCCAGAACCGGAATCGGTCTCCTGAACCTGTCCCAGTTCTTCGGAGATGAGAAGGATAGAAACCTGCGGTATCGGGTTGCATACATGGAAAGACCTGACTGCGTTTATGCCCGTGTAAACGGAACCTGTGTGGACTTCTATTCCGCAAAGGACTGGTATGGAAGAGCCATGTTCCGGGTTGCAGCCACGGACGCAGATGGTCTTGAAACAACCAGCAATTTCTTCAATGTTACGGTACAGGAAGTGAACGATGCCCCGGTACTTTCACTCCCATCTCTTGTGAAAATAAACAAAAATGTTGACTACTGGCTAAATCTGAGCGGATGCATATCCGATGTGGATAGTGTTGCATTTACAATCACCGCGGAATCGCAGTACATTCAAATATACAGTGAAAACCTATCGCTCTGCCTTAATTTCCCGGATGAAGGAAATTTCAGTGTCAACATCTCAGTGTCAGATGGAATTGATACCACAGTCGGTGTTCTCAACATCTCGGTTTTCCCGTATGGCTTCCCGCTCTGGAAGGATTTGCCAGTCATTTACACGCAGAAGAACAAAAACATCTCCGCAAGTACGGGTATTGATTTGAAGGATTATGTAATTGATGTAGACACACCAGTGCAGAATTTAAAATTCCGTGTGGTGAGCCAGACAGACCGGAATATAAATGTTAGCATTGTGGGTACGAAGATTCAGGTAAATCTTACATACAACTATGTGGGCAGGAATACAGCCAGGATTGCTGTGAACGATAGCATCTACGAGAATTATGCAGACCTGCTTGTTGTGGTAAACCAGACAAACTATCCCCCGGTGTATTTAGGTGGTTTGAACACCACATATCTTGCATATGAAGATGCGCCACTGATTTTTGAACTCTCAAAGTACTTTTACGATGTAGAGGATGGCACTGCACTTACTTACGGGTGTACAAGCAATACATTTACAATCAACGGTTCCCTTGCAGTATACAAACCGGAGCACGGTGCGCACAACTTCAGTGCCCAGTTCTTCGCAATAGACAGCGCTGGCCAATCTGCATTTTCACCGGTGATTAATTTCACCTATGTTGAGATAAACGATGCACCTGTGTATCTTGGTGGCCTTGAAAATGCCACAATTTTTGTAAACGACACATGGAGCATAGACCTGGATAAGTACTTCTGGGATGAAGAAGGAGGTCTCACATACAGTGCAAGTGATGCACGCATTTCAATAAAAAATCACACTGCATCATTCACAGCAAATACACCGGTGAGTATCTCATTCAATTTAAGCGCAACTGATGGGCAGTACACCGCATACTCCCCGCAGATTACAATCACAGTGATTCTGCCAAACCAGAAGCCAACTGCAAGCATCGTGCAAATAAAACCAGAAATTGCAGGTCCTGACACAGAAATAGAATTTTCTGGCGTCGGGAATGACAGTGATGGAGAGATTGTGGCATGGCAGTGGTATTCAAGCATAGATGGACTTCTCGCAAATAATGCCAGCTTCAAAAAGAAGCTTAGCATCGGTGAGCACATCATTCGATTCAGGGTGCAGGATAATAATGGCACATGGAGCGACTGGGCAGAGCGGATTGTAATTGTGAAGGAGCATGTCGCAGAGAAGAACCCGTACATCGCACTCATGCCAGGTGCTGGCATCGGATGCATTGTTGTGGGCTTTGTACTTAACATATCCGGAAGATTGCTGATGCGCTGGAGGCGGCGTTGATGCCCTACATCATCACACACCATGATGCTGACGGTGTTCTGTGCGCTGCAACACTCATGAAGGCATACAGGAAAAAATTCTGGGTTTACTTCACATCACCAAACAGGTTACTCAGCGCAATCTGTAACGCAGTTCTGGATTCAAATGGGAATGATGAACTATACATATGTGACATATGTGGAAACAGAAAGAGCATTTACTGTGCTGGTGCCTTCGACCGTGTGGTCTGGCTTGACCATCATGTATGGGAAAAATTGCAGGTGCCTGAGAGCATTGAGCTCGTTGTGGATGAGAATGCAGCATCTGCGACAGGTGTGGTAGGCAAATATACAGGTGTGAACGACTTTGTCCAGATTGCAGACGAAATTGATACAAATGCGGTGGTGACGGAAACTGCGGACCGAATGCGCTCAATTACATTTGCGATAAAAATGCTCTCTCAGAAACCTGATGTATACAGGAATCTCTACGGGCTCGCAGAGGGGCTTGCAAATAAAGGACCGGGATTTGTTTATAGTCCCGCATTTGATGAGATGATTGCAAAGTACAACATATTGTTGACAGCTGGAGTTAATGATGCACTGGCTACAAAAAAGGTGTTTGACCTCGGAAACCTGCGTGTGGCAACTCTGAAAATCGGAGAGAATATACCTGTTGCCCCCGTGTTTAACCAGATTGCACCAGATGCCCTGGATATTATTGTCTTCGTTGCTGAGAGGACGGATGGAACCGGAACTATCACAAAACTGGAATTCAGAACCCAGACGGAGCATGATGTTCTGAGTGCTGCAAAGGCATTTGGTGGCGGAGGGCATGCTTATGCCAGCGGTGCAACCGTGTATGGAAAGCTTGATGAAGATACGATAATTGAGAAGATAAGGAAAGCATACGGGTGAGTACATGCGACTGGCATTTATCTCAGATGTGCACTCGAACGCTCCCGCTCTAAACACCTTTCTGGAGATTATTGCAAGGGAAGATGTGGACGGAATATACTGCGCAGGGGATGTTGTGGGCTATAATCCATATCCAAATGAGGTAATTGCCTTATTTCGTCAAAAAGGGATTGTGAGCATTGCAGGTAATCATGATACTGGCGTTACTCGTGATGATTTCTCGGTGATGAATCATGTGGCTGCAATTGCAGGTAAGTGGACTGCCACGCAACTCAGCGCCTCTTCTTTTGCCTATCTGCGTACGCTGAAGCAAGCATATGAAATACAGACAGAGGCAGGAAAGGTACAGATATTCCATGGGTCACCGCAGGACCCTTATAAATATATTTATCCAGAAATGATTGGAGACCAGATTTTTACAGGAACGGATGCAGACATCCTGGTACTCGGGCACACGCATGTGCAGTTTTCAGCAAATGTCGGAGGAAAACTTGTTTTTAATCCAGGAAGCATCGGACAGCCCAGAGATGGCAATTGGCGTCCTGGCTATGCAATACTTGAAATAGACAACGGACATGCCCGTGTCAGATTGCACCGATTTGAATATGATGTTGATGCGGTTGTCGCCAGAATTCGTGCGACTGGATTACCAGAAGTACTGGCACAGCGCCTGCTCGGGGGGTGGTAATACATGCATGTAAGAATGCTTTCACGCGATGTGGATATACGAAAGGTGCTTGAGCGCATTGGCGTGCATCCCCAGGGAGTCGAGATACTGACAAGAAAATCAGAGTGCTACAGAATTTATATCTCAGGGCTCAGCCCCGTTTGTGCAAACATAATCAAGCAGGAGATGCTTGCAGCAGGTGGAGATGCAGCAATTCCGATGGATGCGATAACAGGGAGAGGGGGAAACTGTGATGTGGTTCTCCTTGGCACTGAAAAAACACTCAGGGTATTCATCAACAAACTCAAAATCCAGCCATTTAATCTCGGTGAACTTGCCAGTCAAATCACGCAAATTTACGAGAATTATGGGAGAAAAGACAGGTTATGGAATACGGGAAAGCACAGGATAAATCTGATAAAGCCAGTTGTGATGGGAATTCTGAATGTCACGCCGGATTCGTTCTCAGACGGTGGAAAATACATTGAGGCAGAGCGAGCAATTCAGCATACCAGGGCTATGATTGAAGCGGGAGCGGAGATAATTGATATAGGCGCAGAGTCCACAAGGCCAGGGTCAAGGCGACTGAGTGCTGATGAAGAGATTGCACGGCTCGAGGGTGTTCTTGGGCACATCCTGGATTTGAACAAGCCCGTGTCCATAGATACATACAAGCCAGAAGTTGCTAAATACGCAATAGAGCAGGGAGTGGAAATTGTGAATGACATCTTCGGACTCCGTAAGCCAGGCATGGTCGAACTCATAAAAGAGTACGGCGTCGGCGTTTGTGTGATGCACATGAAGGGTGAACCAGAAACCATGCAAAATGCACCGCATTATGATGACCTGATGGGAGAGATATGTACATTTTTACATCAACAAACTGCGCACGCTGAGCATGCAGGCATCGAGCATGATAAAATTGTAATAGACCCGGGTATCGGCTTCGGTAAGAGCGTGGAACACAATTACGAGATACTTGCACGCCTGGATGAGTTCCTGTCTCTGGGCTATCCAGTTCTGGTGGGAACCTCAAGAAAATCGTTCATCGGGAGGGTACTTGAAAATGCACCACCCGAAAGCCAGGCGAGGTTATACGGCACAATTGCAATGAATATGCTTGCACTTCTGAAGGGTGCATCCATTCTCCGTGTGCATGATGTGAAAGAAAATGTTGACCTGATTAAGCTTTATGAAAAGGTAAACATCTGATGCATGTGGTTGCGGTGCTTTCTTGCACGGGCATACGCAATTTTTGGAAGTATGCCTGCAAAATCACATCGGAATCAAAACATATATCAAATACAAGTACATTTATGCAATTATGAACATTCCATTCGTAGGGCGTGAAAAGGAAATAAAATTGCTCTCTGAGGCGATGGGGGAAGTGAGGAGTGGCAGGGGCAGGGCTTTTTTTATCACAGGACCCGTGGGCATCGGAAAGACCAGATTACTTCGTGAATTTTCACAGCACGCAGAGAAAAATGGTTTTGTTGTGTTATTCTGCAGGGCAATAGATGAGAAGGCGGTACCATACCTTCCAGTGAAGGACGCTCTCGACGAATACATGTCAAAACACCGCGAGGAACAACCTTTGCCTATTGGACTCATCGGAGCGTTATCCAGCACCCGGGAAGTTGAATTTGCACAGACCAATGTGCTTGCAAGGGAAAAGACCCGACTGCTTGAAAGATATCTCGGGCTATTCGAGAAGTTATCAAGTTCTGCACCGGTACTGCTGGCAATAGACGACCTGCACTGGGCTGACTCAGGCACGCTCTCATTATTTCACTACATAACCAGAAATGTATCCGAACTCAGGATGCTTGTTCTGGGTGCATACACGGATGAGTATTTTCGTGGCGGTAGAAACACATTTGTAGACACGGTACAGCACATAAATATAGAACGAAAGTGCCCTGCAATCACGCTCCACCCGTTTACGGTTGATGATGTGTCCGTTGTTCTCGGAAGCATTCTGGGCACCTGGAAGGTTCCTGAGGACTTTGTGTATGCAGTGCATCGGCGTACTGGTGGAAATCCGTTATTCGTTGAGGAAGTGGGGCGTAGCATTGTGGAACAGGGACTGTTTGACATCAACGAGAGAAAATTGAAGGTGAATTTTTCACAGATACAATTACCTGACTCAGTAAAAACCATGATTGCCCAGCGTATTGCAAATCTTGACGAAAACACGACAAAGGTTCTCCGTGCATGTGCAGTTCTTGGCAGGGAATTTGAGTATGAGGTGTTGAAAAATACGCTCGAGATGGACGACGAAACTCTGCTTGAAGTAATTGATAATCTCATAACAACTGGATACATAGACCAGGGCGAAGGCGTGGAGGAGACATACCGATTTGTGCATAATCCAATGTGGGAAGTTGTGTATACGAGCATATCTGCACCCAGGCGAAGAATGTTGCATAAGAAAGCGGGAGAAGAACTCGAAAAAGCGCATGGAAAGGAGCGGAAATACTGGTCTGAAATAGGACGGCACTATTTTCTAGGTGGTGAGCTGAATAAAGGTGCCACATACAAGATACTGGCTGCAGAGGATGCACTCACAAATTATGCGATTGAGGAATGTGTTGATGCGTGTGAAGAGGTAATAAAGGTGCTTCCAAACATTTCCGATAATGATTTCAAGCAGGATTGCACAATAAAAACATACACGCTGCTTGGCGATGCCCGATACATTGTATGTGAGTACGATGAAGCCATAACCGCCTATGAAAGTGCACTGAAGGTTGCTACAGATAGAAACACCAGGATAAACCTCATGATAAAGCTGAGTTATCCACATCTTGGAAAGGGTAATCTGGATAAGTGCCTTGCTATCCTTGAAGGTGCATTTGGAATGCTGGATGAAAATGACCATGCAGGAAGGGCAGAGATTCTCAAAAATATTGGCTGGGCATACGAGAAAAAAGGTGAATTTTTGAAGGCGGTGGAATGTTACAAAAAAAGTTTGCTCATGAGTGAGAAGGCGGGCGAGGAAATTACGATAGGCGAGGTATACCACAGATTGGGAACCGGGCTCTGGTATCTTGGAGAATTGAAGGATGCACTCCGATTTCTTGAGAGGGGGCTTGAAATACGGAAGAAGCATAACCTGAAAAAAGGAATTGCAGGGTCTTACAACAACATTGCAATTGTTCTGAAAGACATGGGCGACATATTAAAGGCAATGGAATACTACGAGTATGCAAAGAAAATTTACGAAGAGATTGGTGATATATCTGGAGTTGCAACGGTTTACCACAATCTTGCAATCATATACTCTCTGCTGGGAGAGGATGCAAAGGCAATTGAATTCGACAAAAAGGACCTCGAGATTTCAAGGAGAATCGGTGATGCACCTTCTCAGGCACTTGCAGCGTATGCACTGGGTGAATGTTATCAGGATATGAAGGATTACGCAACTGCAATGAATTACTACAATGAAGCAATTCAGGCATCTGAGAGATACGATGATAAGCGTATGCTCGGCTGGAGTTTTGCAGCACTTGCAAGGTTGCACGCAGAGAATGGGAAATTTGATGAGGCGGAGAAGTACCTGGATATGGCAATGAAGTACGCAGAGGCAACTGGCAACAAGGAACTGCTTGGCGTTGCATACACATCTCGTGGTGATGTTTTACTCTATGAAAAGAAATTTGAAGCATCTGAGAGGGAATACCAGAAAGCAATTGAGATTTATCGTGAAGTGGGACAGGTGGAAAGTATCCAGAGTACAAATTACGCCCTTGCAAAGCTATACATTGCGTGGGAAAAGTATGAACTTGCAAGACGCCTGCTGTTCGAGGCACGGGATTTTTACATCAAAATAAATGGCAAGGGCATGATAAAGAAGATTGATGAAGAGCTAAAACGCATTGAGGAAAATGAAAAGATTTAATACTCTGCCATAAATCAGGGGGATATATGGCTAAGGACTACTATGAGATTCTCGGAGTTCCTCGCAATGCCACGCTTGATGAGATAAAAAAGGCGTATCGACAGCTCGCCAAAAAGTACCATCCAGACATGAATCGTGACAATCCAAAGGCAGCAGAGGAAAAATTCAAGGAAATCTCTGAGGCGTATGAGGTGCTTGCAGACCCGAAGAAGCGGGAGTTGTACGATAAGTACGGACATGAGGGCTTGAAGGACACATTTGGTCCTGGTGGTTTTAAGTGGGAGAATTTCACACACGCAAATGACTTTGAGGATTTATTCGACGCTGATTTTTTTAAGCGGGTATTTGGTGCAGATTTCTTTGGCGATTCTTTATTTGACGCATGGATGCGGCATGGAAGGATGCCTGAGCGTGGCAGAGACCTTGAAGTCACAGTTGAGATAACACTTGAAGAGGCGTACAACGGTACAACAAAAAATATTGAGATACCGCACGATGTGTTCTGTGATGAATGCGGTGGCACAGGTGCAAAGAAGGGCACACAACCCCGTGAATGTCCATCCTGTCACGGCTCCGGGCAGGTAAGGTATTCTCAGGTGCGTGGCTACACACATTATATTTCTGTATCTCAGTGTCCTGCATGTGGTGGTAAGGGTGTTATCGTAGACAATCCCTGTCCCAGATGTGGTGGTAAAGGCAAGGTCACAAAAACGCAGACATTGCAGCTGAAGATTCCGAAGGGAGCATACTCAGGTCTTACCCTGCGTCTCACAGGCGAAGGAGATGCGGGCTCGAAAGGAGGACCGCCTGGCGATCTCTATGTAGTAATCTCTGTAAAACCCCATCATCTGTTTCAGAGGAACGGACTTGACCTCTACTATGAACTTCCGATTTCAATTCCACAGGCGGTGCTCGGGGACACCGTAGAGGTTCCCCTGCTCTTCGGAAAAACAAAAATAAGCATACCGCCTGGCACAGAGCACGGTAGTGTGTTCAGGGTGGAAGGTAAAGGAATGCCAGACATCAGAACAAACCGACATGGAGATATGTATGTAAAGGTAAAAATCATGATACCAAAAAAGCTCACGGGGAGACAGAAGGAACTTTTCACCGAGCTGGCAAAAACAATGGGAGAACAGCGTGAGAAAAAAGGATTCTTCAGGTAACTTTCTTCACATTGAAAATCCTGATGATATTTTCTTTCAGTTTCTCATCATAGTTCTTTTCAGCCAGCTTTGGCTTTTGCGTGTCTCTTACCTTCGAAATTTTTTCAAAATTACTTTCTAAGCTAACCTCTTGATTCCGCATCGGAACACCATGGAACGCAAAGAGTACTCTGGATGTTTATTTCTCCCGCATTATCTTCATCCATGAGCCACTTGCATACACTGCCAGCTTGTTTTTCTTCAGTATATTCTCGAACTCTTCCCATGTAATGACCTCAATATTCTGGCTCTCCGCCTTTGTGAATCTGAGAATCTCAGTTCCTTTCACTTTGCCGGGCTTCACATTTGCCTTGTTTGCCAGCTCTTTCGCTTTTTCTATTGTTACTTTTTCAAGTGCCATATATAGACCCCCTAGTTAACCCTATATGTGAAAGTAGGATATTAATTTATCTCATGTGTTATAGCCCGAATCCATCACACAAAACGCTTCCAGCCAGCGTTAACGACTTCTTCGTATATTTTTACCATTGCCTTTGCACTGTTTTCTATGCTTCCATGCCTGGCTATGAATTCGGATGCGTTTGCTCTCAATTTCGCACACAATGCATGGTCTCCTGCAAGCACCTGCAGCACATTTGAAAGTGCCCCTGCATCCCCTGCCCTGAAAAGCATTCCATTTTCACCGTGTTTGAGAAATTCAACAATGCCTCCAGCATCAGAACCCACTGCAACTGCACCACACGCCATCGCTTCAATTAGAATTATGCCAAAGGTGTCTGCAAATGAGGGAAGAACAACCACATCAGACGCTTTCAAGAGAGCTGGCTTTTTCGGTTCCTCAACAAATCCCAGGAATTTGACATTTTCCAGCTTCCTGTCTGCAATGTACTTACGCACTGCATTTTCTTCAGGTCCAGTACCCCCGATTACAAAGGAAAAGTCCCTGTTTTTACACGCACATTCCAGAAATGTATAAATGCCCTTGTCCCTCACCAACCTGCTCAAGAATGTTACCACAAACTTTCCCTGAAGCCCAAGTTCCTTCCGCATGTCATATCTATTCATTTTAGCCCGTAATGCGCTAACATCTGGCAATGTCCACACAACTCTGATGTCCGTCTTGAATGGCTTGATTGCAGATTGATGTATGAAATCACGCACAACTGCGGAGGGCACGGTAAGTGCGTTGCACCGCCAGTATATTCCGAGTGAGTATCGCCAGCCCATTGCAACAAATGCCCGATTTGCCAGAATGCTGTGTACACTCTTGCTCATATCACGGATATTTGTGTGAAAGCTTCCCACGATTGGAACCCGAAGTTTTCTCGCACTCAGAAAACCTGCTGAGCCCACTGCAAACGGTGTATGCAGATGCACAACATCTGGCTTGAATTTTTTAAGGATTTTATATGCATTCCAGTATGGAAATACTGCAAGTTTGTATTGCGGATAAAATGGCACCGTTAAACTCATATGCCGATGCACACCTGCTTCTGCATCTCCGCGTGAGGCAGTAAATACAATCACATCATGTCCCATGCGTTCAAGTGCCTCTTTGAGTGCACCTACATAAACCGCTACACCATCTTTCGTGGGCACATAGGTCTCTGAGAACATGGCGATGCGCATCTACGACACCAGTTTTTTCAGTTTGGCAAGTAACTGTTCCGGGTTCTCAGCAATCAAGCGAATCATCGGTTCCTTGCCTACATCTCCGAGGTCGAAAATCATATCTGGAACACAACCTAGACCGCGAATAACGGTTTCAGTACCCCACTCCATGGTTCCGTCCCTGTGTTTTTCGCGTTCCGCATCCCGTGTGAATGTACCCACCACATACCCCAGCTTCTTTGCTTTTTCAACCATTTCAGGATTATAACGCATATTCATTGCACAGCGCTTCTGGGCATCAAACCGCATTACCGTGAGGATGATTCTGGGAATGTGGTCTCCCGCACCGAACTTCACGATGGGCAGGACACTGGGACCCACCGTAGTTTTCACAATTCTTCCGTCAATTGCGCACACATCCTCTTTCGTGGTTGCACCGGGTATGGCGTAACCAATGTTTATTCCCACTTCAGGAATATGCTCGTTTCTCAATGTGCTCAAAAATTCGGTTATTTTACCTTGCAGTCCAGTGTAAGTTTCCCATCGCTGTGCATTTACATGCAGCACATGTACAAGGTCTGGTATGTACTTCGTTCCCATGAAAGCCGGTTTTCGCAGTGCTTCAGAAATCCTCATCTTGCTTTCCCGCACTGCATCCACTACACGATAACCGAGAGCAATATAACCAGAAATAAGTGCAGCGAGATTACAACCCATGCTGCGCAATTCCAGAGGTATATGCTCACCATGAAATTCGTAGATTTTTCTTTCGTGTGCCAGGTAGTCCGTAGCGTTCAGATGTCCACCTTTCAGGAGTACACTGCATCCCATTCTGCGATGCAACTCAAGGCATGCAATCTTTGCATCATCCTGTGTGTTGATTTTAGTGCCCAGTAGCATTTCTGCCTCTGCGATGTTGGGCGTGACCAGTGTTGCCCTCTGCGCAATTCTACTGATAAATGCGTCTATGTACCTGGTATCTGCAAACATTTGACCGGATGAGGCGAGAAAAACCGGGTCTGCGATTACTGGTATATCCTGCGGGAGGAGTGCACATACACGCTCAGCAACATCCGCCCTTCCAATCAACCCGAGTTTTACTGCATCTGGTTCTTCACTCAAACATGTTTTGATGCCCTTCTCAATTGTCTCAAGCGGGATGGGAAATACCTCTACAACTGCATCCTGGGTCTCAATCACATAATTCACAACGACTGGCATTGCGTGAACTGAAAGCGCTGAGATTGCTCTCACATCTGCTGCAGTCCCTGAAATTCCACTGGTGTCCAGTGAAGAGATACATAGAACCTTCTTTGTTTTTTCCATGTGGAGGCATAAAACTCAAACTGATATATTACTTTCTGAGACAGCATCACATGCTTGTTAACTACAGTTTGTGAATGTGGTACTGTGCTGGTATTGTGCAACACATGTTTAAATACACACACAAAAATCAGCGAGCGGTGATGAGTAATGAAATGCCTTTTCAGATGTGCGCTGGTAGTGGTGTTTATATCAGTGAGTATGCTCAGCGGTCAGAGCACGATGCAAATATTGAATTTTTCAGAGCATGTTGATGCAAGAGCGATTCAGACGGTTGGAGGAACATGGGATAAGTATCATTCATACAATTCCACAAACAGTTTGACAATGGAACTCTTCAACCTTTCTGCCCAGCATCCAGATATTATGAAGGTCATAAGCATCGGGAAGACCTGGAAAGGCAGGGACATATGGGCGGTTAAAATTTCGCAAAATGTGAATGTGGATGACCCGAACAAACCGGAAGTTATCTTCGATGGGAACCATCATGCCAGGGAGTGGCTTACAGTAGAGGTGTGTATGTACATAATTCACAAGTTTGTGGACGAGTACGGAACAAACGCTACAATAACGAACCTTGTTAATACAAGGCAGATATGGGTCATACCTACAATGAATCCAGATGGGCGTGTGTACGATGGTGGTGGAAACGATGGAATTGACCCGAATAATGTGAAAAACTGGCGTAAGAATCTCAGGGATAACAACAACAACGGCCAGATAGATACCTACGACGGCGTTGATTTGAACAGAAACTATGACATCGGATACGGTGTGGGCTCGAGCACCAGCCAGAGTTCTGATACATATCAGGGACCGGCACCATTTTCAGAAAAGGAGACACAGGCATACAGGGATTTTGCAAAACAGCATCATTTTATCACGGGTATCACCTACCACTCATATGCACAGCTTATTTTGTATCCCTGGGCATACACCTCTGCACACACCAGCGACAACACATATTTCACAAGTGCTGCGAGCAAGATAAAAAGTTTAATCAAGAACAATGCGGGTTCTGCGTATTCATGGCAAACTGGACAGCCACCGGAGATTCTTTATGCTGCAGGTGGTTCAACATTTGACCATCTTTACTATTACTATGGAACATTCCAGTTCTGCATAGAATTGTATCCATCTCAATCAGATTCAATATCAGATGGATTTCATCCGCCAACAAGCAAGATTCTGCCTGCCTGTATGGACCAGATAGAAGCAGTTGTGTTCATGGTTGAGTCAGCAAAGAACCCGTATTATATTCTCGGTAACAGCGATGATGTGGGTGTGTATAAAATTGAACCATTTACAAATATGACGAATTATTCCGCAGGAACACATAGTATCAACGCGTATATCGAAAATTTCGGAAAAAATGCACAATCTGGCTTTAATGTAAGCATCACGATTTCGAAAGTTAATGGCTCCTCAGCAGTCCAGGTGTATGCGAATACACGCACAGTATCTAACACACTAACTCAGAATCAAACTGAGGTACTAAACTGGACTTATAATTTTCAGGAGGCGGGCACTTACAATATAAAGGTTGAAACCCTTAAGTCAGACAGTTATTCCGCAAATAACAAAAAAGAGATACGAATAAACATAACTGGCAGTAGTGGTGACACAACACCGCCAGTAATCTCAAATGTAGCTGCAAGTGGTATTACCGCAAGTGGTGCAACCATCACATGGACAACGGATGAAGCAAGCTCAAGCGTTGTGGAGTATGGAACCACGACATCCTATGGCCAGAGTGCAACAGGTGCAAGTGGTGTTACATCACACTCGGTAACACTAAGTGGGTTGAGTGCCTCAACCACATATCACTTTAGAGTGAAATCCGCAGATGCAGCAGGCAACACTGCAACCAGCTCTGACTACACATTCATAACGAGTGCAAACGCAAGCGATGTAATTTCGCTTACAGATGGTGTAGCCACAACTGGCTCTCTCAGTACAGCAAAGGATGCGAAGAATTACAGCCTGGTGGTACCTGCTGGAAAGTCACAGCTAAAGGTTGAGTTAACAGGGCCGTCTGGCACTGATTTTGACCTCTATGCAAAACTCGGTGCAAAACCCACAACATCCACATATGACTACAGAAGCATTGGCTCTACATCCACTGAGACCATTACAGTAACAAATCCATCAGCGGGGACATGGTACTTCATGGTGTATTCCTATTCTGGCTCAGGCACATTCACAATCAAGGCAACCACAAGCACATCCCAGACGAATGTAACGCAGCTGACTGATGGAGTGTCAGCAACAGGAACGCTGAGCAAGACAGGTGCAGGTGCAAATTACTCAATTGCGGTTTCTGAAGGGAAGGCACAACTGAAAATCGAGATGAACGGGCCAGCAGGCACGGACTTTGATGTTTATGTCAAGTTCGGAACCATGGCTACCAGAACAAGTTATGATTATAAGGGAACTTCCAGTAGTTCCAGTGAAACAATTACCATTTCAAATCCGAATCAGGGAACATGGTACATCTATGTATATTCGTATTCTGGCTCAGGCGATTTCACAATTAAAGCTACCACATACAACACCACAACCCAGGATTTCAGCATGCTGATTTCTGGCGTATCAAAGAACGGAACACTCGCTCAGGGACAAAAGATAATTTTCTACATCAGTGTACCCGCAGATACATCGCAGTTAAAAATAGAACTTGTGGGTGCGACAAATACTGATTTCGACCTGTACATAAAGCTTAATACAAATCCATCTACATCTTCATATGACTATCGCAGTGTGAGTTCAAGTTCTACAGAAACAATCACGATAAACAACCCCGCAACGGGTGTGTGGTATATTATGGTGTATGCGTACGCGGGTTCAGGTGATTTCACAATCAAAGCCACATATTCAGGGTAATTTCGCCCGACTTTCCTGAGGTCACATACAGAAAATTAGAGTTTCGCCAGCGCAAAAATTGTGAGGTTACAGTCACCACACCTGAGCCCTCTCGAAAAGCATATATAGTGAGATACCAATTATATATGGCAGTACGATGAACGGGAAAATAAAGGCATACATTATTGTGGTACTTCTCCTTTCATTCACGACTGGCGTGTTGAGCGTGCAGTATGCAAAGACACCTGGAACCGGGAGTGAGTACGGAATTTCAACGAAGACATCGCAAATCCAGTTCATTGCAAAGGATGTGGACGAGTTTGCGTACAATGCATCAAACCCGCACACCGAGTATGTGCTCAACAACTCCTCTGGCACCTATACGCTGAAGTTAGGGAAATGGATGGGCGGCTGTGCACGCTCCTGGCTCTGTGCATTTGCAGTTGTGAATGTGGAGCCATATCCCGTGTATATAAAGTCAGTTTCCGTCTCAGGCGATTTCGCTACCTGGCTCAGAATTTATGCACATGCAAATCCGAACATCACCGCAGACAACTCAACGCAGAGGCCTGGAATGATACAGGAGGCGGATGCGAACTTCACACTGCTCTGGAATGGAGATAGTCACGGCAGGCAGAGTTCTGTGCGGAGCGACTGGAAACTTTCAAATGGCACGGGCTATGCTGGTTCTTATCTGGGCTACGACAACAACACATCGTACAATGCAGGGAAATGGGCATACAACAATGCAACCTGGGACGATGCAAACAAGCTGTGGGTGTACAATTCCAGCAGTGTGCATCTGGTGAATGATACTGCACTCTATGGCACTGCAAATTTCGTGTGGATTGAGGTTGTGCTGATTGTGCCCACGGGTGTGGATACAAAGGACTACAACTGCACGATAAGATTTAATCTGGAGGGCGGGACATGAGGAAGTTAATTGCATTTCTGCTTGTGCTTCTCCTCGCCTTTTCCTCCTACCTCTACCTCGACAGCTACGCAAAGCAGTTTGCGACTGCACCGCTGGATGCAACAGCGAATGTCACAAGGGCAGAAAATCCGAGAACGATGTTCATGCACAACAACACAACTGGTTCACCGCAGTTAATCACGAATGACACACTTGGAACGCAGGATAAAACATACTATGAGAGCATCCGTAGTGGTGCAAACAAGACATGGACATCTGTGCCAGCAATGAACGAGGAACGGTTCATTGACAACATCTATGCACGGCTTTACCTTGAACCAAGGCTGGAACTCGAGGGATTCTTCGGTGCGACACCTGATTTGCGTGGCATCCAGCATGGAATTCTGAACTTCAGCGGTGATGCTGGTAGTGTGAAGATAAACGGGACATCGAGCAGTGAGGCGGGTTTCAGCGTGGCAATTGTGGATTTGAACCACGATGGGTATGACGATGTTGTGATTGGTGCACCGTACAACTCAAGCGCTGACGGAAGCATTTCCGAGTGCGGTGCAGTGTACATCTTCCTGGGCAGGGAATTCTTCGACATCTACAACGACACGCCAAGGGCAACGGTAACAATATATGGCGCAGGAGATTCCCAGAGTGCGGGACAGCACTTTGGCTGGAGCGTTGCCAACGGCTCGGATTTGAACGGCGATGGTATCTATGACTTAATTGTTGGAGCACCCGACAATGCATCCAGCAGGGGAGCGGTGTATGTGTTCTATGGCAGCACATCCTGGGACAGGAACTCTGAAACCAGGTACACATACTATGCCTGGCGTGATGCAAATGGAAGTTTCATCGGCCAGAGTGCAGGAGATAAGTTCGGCTGGAGTGTGGCGGGACTGGGGAATTTTATCGGGAGCAGTGGAACTGCACTTAACGGAGATTTCTGTGTAGGTGCACCGTACAAGGATGTTGAGGGATATGATGCGGGAAAGGCATACATATTCCTGAGCGATAATGCTGGCTCATGGTCTCCCACATCGCCAGTAAGTGCAGGAAACGCAGATTATTTGCTCACCGCAACGCACAGGAACTGGGAGTACTTTGGCTATAGCGTTGCAGGTGCGGGTGATGTTGATGCAGATGGGTTGAATGAAACAATCATCGGGGCACCGGGCACAAACAGGGCGTACATATTCCATGGCGACTGGCAGAACATCACCGTTGACTTCGAGAACCACACACTGGGCACGGTTACAGGTACCTACACAAGCGTACAGCAGAGCGACGATGCGCGGGAGAGCATTGCAGAGGCAAAGACACTGCTTACCGTGTGGTACGATGACTTCGAGACGGACAAGGGCTGGACTGGATATGGTGGTACTGGTGAGTGGCAGCGGGGGACGCCTGTGTCAAAGAGTGCACCATCTGGAGGAGACGGGGACTCAGACCCATCCTATGCACATTCTGGCACAAAAATACTTGGCACGGATATCGGTTTAACCACTGCAGACAATGGTGCTGCAAATGGTGATGGCTGGTACAGCAATAATGTAAACTACGCGAACATCACATCGCCACCAATTTCTACGCTTGGATATACAGGCACGGTACTCCGTTTCTGGAAATGGCTGAATGTTGAGGGGGCTGGCTACGATGTTGCGGTGGCATGGGTGAGCAACAATGGAAATACATGGACGGAGGTGTTCACAAGCAACCAGACATACTATGCAGATAACTGGGGCTGGACACAACTTGTGTTTGATATTTCCGCAGTTGCAGATAACCGGGCAACGGTTTATGTGAGATTCGGACTTGCATCCGGACTTGCATCGAATGATTTATACACATACTCGGGCTGGAATATTGATGATGTGGAAATCCTGGCAGGCGGGAGAGTTTCGCTCTACACATATGGGAGTGGTGGAGGCACGAATAAGTGGATTAACCGCAGTGCAAATGCGGGGACGACACCGCCTACAACGCTTGTAGCACCTAACGAAGGTGCGTACACAGGTTATTCTTATGTGGCAACATCAAATAATGTAGTGGGTAGTTTAACAATCGCTGCGAATGGCGTTTATGGTTTGTGGAGATTTGATATACAGGTGAGCGATACAATTTCGGATATGGCTGGGATTTATTTTGCGCTCGAGGGAACATCTGGCGAGGGCGGTGGTAAGGTAACACCTCTTGTTGTTCAGGTGTGGAATTACACAGCCAATCGATGGGATGATTTAGTGCCATCGCTCGGATGGTATTTTATCGCTGATGCGCCTGCGGATGGTGCTACGGTTATCACCACTACATTTGGAATAAACACCACAATTCTCTCTGGTTTTCCAAATTATTTTAATGCAAGCGGGGACATTCACTTCCGCTGTTATGCACAGAGGAATGCTGTTGGTGCTGGTATATGGGTCGACTATGTGGAACTGAAGGTGTTATGCAAGGCAACCTACTTCCTCGAGCACAAGTGGCGTATCACAATTCCGTATGTGAAGTCGGGTGTTCTGGGCATTGAGGGGAAGACGAGTGGGGAGACGATGAAGCTCTATTATGCACGGAGCAGTGCGGGGAGTGTGAGCACATGGAACTATCTTAGCTCGCTCACATCTACAACTGAAACCGTTCTCCAGTTTAACTTCGGAGAGTTGAGTGCTGGTGCATTATGGATTGGTGTAGTTGATGCGAACAGAGGCACATCAGATACCACAGCGGATACGCTCACGCTGGATGCAATCTGGTTCTATGTAGGTCCAGGTCCTCCAGTTGAACTTTATCGGTATGTGGACACATACAGCGTAAAATTCGGGAGTGTAAGCAACTTTGAGAATGCACAGGATGACGATGCAGATTATGCAACGCTGGCTGAGCAGAACACGGGACTGAGCAGTGTGCCTGCAAACCACAATTTTGACACGAATGCAGATGGATGGACAAGTGCGAGGGCAGGCACGGATGATGATGCGGTAACAAATGGCTACGATGCCACATATGGCAATCCAGCGGGCTCCATATTCTCACAGGGGCAATCA
>Ga0078972_1007795_pt1 | contig 23326 bp, 18 predicted proteins | sample YelNatPaOPGAMG01_FD_67568 | JGI IMG/M metagenome (GOLD analysis project Ga0078972, IMG submission 67568) | Hot spring thermophilic microbial communities from Obsidian Pool, Yellowstone National Park, USA - OP-RAMG-01 (SPADES assembly) (version 2) | ecosystem: Environmental > Aquatic > Thermal...
CGGGGATTATCCTGGCCACTTACCGGAACCTGGGGGGCGAGGTGTCCCCGGACCTGCTGCGCACCGCCTTGAAACGGGGCCGGGGCGTGCCCGGCGGCTATTGCGCTTTTACCGGGGCCTGTGGCGCCGCCGTGGGAGTGGGCATCGCCTTCAGCCTGCTTCTGGGAGCCAACCCGGTGAAGGCCCGCAGGCGCCAGCAGGTGCAGCAGATTACCCAAGCGGTGCTTCAGGAACAGTCCGGCTTGGCTGCGGCCCGCTGCTGCCAGCGGGATAGCTGGCTGGCCCTGAAAAAGGCCGCGGAGTTATCCAAGGAATATCTTCCCCTCGCCCTGCGGGCCGACTTTCCCCTCCCCTGCCGCCAGGCGCACCGGAATCGGGAATGTCTGGGAACCGCCTGTCCTCTCTGGGAAGAAGTCCCAATTGCTGACAATGTTGCAAAACTATCCCAAACCGGCCAAAGGTTTTTCTGAGTGCCCTGCACCGGGACAGGAAGGCCGGTTAACCGGGGGGGCCGCCAAAGCCGGCAAAACCGCCACCTAGAAGGCTCTCCTGGGGGAACCAATCAATATCTCGACTATGACCAGGTCCCCGCGGCCATTTTCACTTCCCCCGAAGGGGCCAAGATGGGGCTTGCGGAAGAGGAGGCGAAAAAGCGGTATGGGGCTTGCGCCCGTCGCGCCTTGTGGATGAAAGATGTCCCCAAGGCCCGGGCCGTCAACGATACCAAGGGACTTATCAAAATGGTGATAAACCCTGAGAGCGGCAAAGTGCCGGGGTGTTCATCTCCTGGCTTCCCGGGAGACCGCGATCATTCCCGAAGCCACCCTGACCTCTATATTTTGCGGTCGTGCAAGGAAGATGCCCAGGAAGACAAGGAGAGATCGACAACGGGCTCTAACCTCTTGATATTCATGGCGCCCCCGCCCGGACTCGAACCGGGGACACAGGGATTAGGAATCCCTTGCTCTGTCCATTGCTGAGCTACGGGGGCGTGGTTTGCCGCCGCGGCTGGGGAATGGCCGCGTGCCGCTACATTATATGAAAGTTGTCAGGGGCCTGCAATCTTCGCGACCGGTCTCCTTGTCAGGCCGAAAGGGGCTCAAGCGCCCCTCACCTGCTCTTAACGGACAGCCAGAGCGGAGAAATAAGCTTCACTGATTTATGGGTGAGCTCTAGACCCATGAAAATGCGTGGAGCGCGCCATACGCTCAGCCCTGAACCCGGACCTGACCCTCCTGAAAGTCACATCGCCCCCCAACCGGCGTCTTGAAGCCCGGGGATGCCTGTGGTATGATACGCCGATTTGAAAGGGAGGGGTATGTGGAGAAAAGCGCTCTGGTTCTGGGCTTGGCTTGCCCTGTTGCTGGGGGGAGGTGCGGTCTGGGGCGCAGAGATGCCCCTCTTAAAGCACGAGCGTTTCCAGGGAGGGCCTTGGCGCCTCCGGGCCAAACGGGTGCTCTATGACGCCAATACCCGCACCTACACCGCGGAAGGGCAGGTGGAAATCGTCCAGGGTGACCGGCGCCTGACCGCAGACTGGGCCAAGGTCAACGAAGCCACCAAGATCGCCCACCTCAAGGGCAATGTGGTCCTGATCCTGGGGGAGGACGTTTTTTCCGGCCAGGAAGGTTCCTTCAACCTGGTGACCCGCAGCGGTGAGATGCACAGAGCGCGGTTGTTCCTCAGGCGCAACCATTTCCGGGTGGACAGCGACCTGATCCGCAAGACCGGCGAAAATACCTATTTTGCCGAGATGGCCACCATTACCACCTGCGACGCGGACCGGCCGGCCTGGAGCTTCAAAACCAAAAAAATCAGGGTGGTTCTGGACGGCGCGGCCCAGAGCAAGGCAACCTCGCTACGGCTGGGCGGAGTGCCGGTGTTTTATACGCCGTTTCTGACCCTGCCGGTCCTTACCAAACGGCAGTCCGGTCTGCTGCTGCCGAATGTCGAGTTCACCAAGGCCAGCGGCACGGTTTTGGAGTTTCCGGTCTATTGGGCCATCAGCAATTCCTCGGATCTCACCCTTTATCAGAACTACTTAAGCAAACGGGGTTATATGCAGGGACTGGATCTACGCTACCGGGGCCGCAACAATGCAGCCGGCGACCTGCGCTTCCTTTACCTGAAAGACGGCAGCACTGACACCCCGGTGGCCAACCGTTTCTGGGTGGCCGGCATGGTGGATCAGCCTTTGGCGCCTAATGTCGAGATGCGCCTGACCGCGGACCACGTGAGCGATGCCGCGTTCCTCGAACGCTTCAACTTCGGGTACCTTGGCCTGAGCCGATACTCCCGGGATCTTCTGAGCACCTTCGGCCGGCAATTGGAACAGGAAGAGGTCAAGACCAGGGTCTCGACCCTGCTGGTCTCAGGCAATTTCCCGTGGGCCAATCTTACCGTGCACGGGCGCGACTACCAAAGGCTGAGGCTGGATGAACCTTTCCCATTCAACCATGTCCCGGGCGCCAATTTTACCACCCTGACCACTCCCGTGAAAAATTGGCCGTTTATGGTGGGTCTGGAATCGTCCTATGGCTATTTCCTGCAGGAACGGGGCGGCAGCGGCCACCGCCTGGACTTCCACCCGCAGGCCTGGTTCCAAGCCAATCCGCTCTCGCTGTTGTCCCTGGAAGCCCGGGCCGGGTTCCGGGAAACCGCGTTTTTAGTGGATGTGGCTGATCCGGCGCGGCAAAGGGTCTCTTCAAGTTCCCGAGAACTTTATGACATCAAGGCGTCGGTGGCCACCACCTGGTTCAAGGATTATAAAATCGGCCCGGAGGACGGCGGGGAGCTTTACCGCCATTATCTGCGGCCGGAAGTGACTTATTGGAACATGCCTTTTTACAACCCCCTGCGGCTGCCCTACTATGATCCTTTTGACTGGGGCTGGGTTGACCGGACCAGCCGCAACCTGCCGGTGCGGGAGGGGGAAGACCCCCTGGGCGGGGTCAATTCCATCACCTACGGCATCAGCAGCAACTTCCTGCACCGGCGGCAGACCGCCCAGGGGCAAATGGTGGTTCAGGATGTCTTCTGGTTCCGCTTCCTTCAGGGCGTCTTTTTCAACAAATTTCACATGGGCCTGGACGGGGTGCCCCAACCCCACCGCCGCTTCTCTGACTTCTTGGCCGAGGCGGAATTTTATCCCTCCCACCGGGTGACCCTGGGCGGAGAGGTGGCCGTCTCGCCTTATAACGAGGGTTTCACCCACGCCAAGGCGAAATTTACTTTCTTTGACACCATGAAACAAAGATATTTGAACATCAATTACCTGTTCATCAAGAATTTTGCCAACCAGATCAGCTTGACCACCTACCTGAACCTCTTCCCTTCCGTTAAGACTTGGTTTACGATTAACCACACGTTCCTTACGAGCAACAAACTTGAGAGAAGATATGGCCTGATCCTCAAGAAGCAGTGTTGGGGCGTGGCCTTAAGCTACACGGAACGGCCCGACGACCAGCGGGTAAGCGTTACTTTGATCATCCCCAGCCTGATGGAGAAAATCAACCGCTTGCCGGTTTATATTCCGGAAGGGCGGGAGAGTGAACGGGCCGTCATCACTCCGTCGCTTGACCAAGGGTTTAATGACAAAATGAGGAGGTAGCACTACCACATGAAACTGGCAATCGTGGGCGCGGGCTACGTGGGTCTGGTGACCGCCGCGTGCTTCGCTGAGATGGGTAACGAAGTGATTTGTGTGGATGCAGATGCTGAAAAAATCAGCGGGCTCAAAAAAGGCCGCATTCCTATTTACGAACCCGGGCTGGAAGATTACGTCAAGCGCAACCACGCCGACAAGCGGTTGACTTTCACCACCGACTTGGCCAGCGCGGTGCAGAAAAGCCTGGTCATTTTTATTGCGGTGGGCACCCCGCAGGACAAGGACGGCTCCGCCGACCTGTCCGCGGTTCTGGCGGTGGCCCGGGAAATCGGCAAGACCATCAACGGCTACAAGGTGATCGTGGAGAAATCCACGGTGCCGGTGGGCACCGCGGCCAAGGTGCGGAAGGTCATAAGCGAGGAGTTGGCCGCCCGAGGGGTGGACTATGAATTTGACGTGGTCTCCAACCCTGAGTTTCTGAAAGAGGGGACCGCCCTGGATGACTTCATGAAGCCGGACCGCATCGTGGTGGGCTGCGACGATGTGCGGGTGGCCGAGCTGATGAAGGAACTTTATGCCCCCTTTGTGCGCACCCATCACCCCATCATCATTATGGATGTGGTTAGCGCCGAACTGACCAAATACGCGGCCAACGCCTTTTTGGCCACCAAGATCTCCTTTATCAACGAAATCGCCAATATCTGCGCCCTCACCGGGGCGAATATCAGCATGGTTCGCCAAGGCATCGGCTCGGACTCCCGGATCGGCCACCTGTTCCTCTTCCCGGGTTTAGGCTACGGCGGTTCCTGCTTTCCCAAGGACATGCAGGCGCTGATCCACACGGCCCGGTCCCTCGGCTATACCCCCCGCCTCCTGGACGCCGCGGAGGCCATCAACTTTGCCCAGCGGGAAAAATTCGTGACTGTGATAAAAAACTATTTTCAGGGCAACCTGAAAGGCAAAACCCTGGCAATATGGGGTCTGGCCTTCAAACCCGGAACCGATGACGTGCGGGAGGCCCCGGCCCTTACAGTCATTGCCCGTCTGGCGGAGTTGGGCGCCACGATCCAAGCCTTCGATCCCCAGGCCATGCATACGGCCCGCCAGGAGCTGGGGGAGTTGCCCCAGGTGAGCTATGCCAAATCCTGCTACGAGGCCCTGAAGGGCGCGGATGCCCTGGTTATCAACACCGAGTGGACCAGCTTCCGCGAGCCGGACTTTGAGCGGATAAAATCGCTGCTGAAACAGCCGGTGATCTTCGACGGCCGCAATCTTTACAATCCGGGGAAAATGGACCAACTCGGCTTTCAGTATTTTTACGTGGGGAAAAAAATCGGGGCGGAGTAATACCCGGGAGAAGACCACGATCAGCCCACGATCGTGCCCTGCGGCTTTTTTCAAGACAGGTTCCGTCGGCTGGTTTGTTGGAGCTGGAAGCTGAGGCCACCCTATGAGTCTAACTTGGGATGAACCAACGCCTTCCCTGGAGCGGCTGCGCCAGGCCGACCTGAGGCGGTTTGCCGGCCTGCGGGTCCTGGTGGCCGGCGACTTCATGCTGGATGAATACATCTGGGGCAAGGTGAGCCGCATCTCTCCGGAAGCCCCGGTCACCGTGGTTGAGGTGGAGCGGGAGACCCGCACCCTCGGGGGCGCGGGCAATGTGGTGAACAACCTGGCGGCCCTGGGGGCCAAAGTCGAGGTTATCGGCCTGGTGGGAGAAGACCCTCCCGCGGCCACCCTGCGTCAGGAACTAGGGCGTCTTAAAGTTGCGGCGGACGGCCTGTTCACTGCCCCGGAGCGGCGTACTACCCGCAAGACCCGAGTATACGGGGGACAACAGCAGATAGTACGCATCGACCGGGAGACCCGGACGCCCGCTCCGGAGAGCTTCACCACCCGGGCTTTGGCTTATCTGCAAGAACGGCTGCCAGGCCTTAAGGCCCTTATCCTCTCGGACTACGCCAAAGGGGTGCTGACCGCAGATTTCTTAAAAGAAGCCATCCGCCTGGCCCGGGACCAAGACGTGCCGGTGGTGGTGGACCCCAAGGGCCGGGACTATACCCCTTACGCCTTTGCCACGGTGGTCACCCCCAATGTCAGGGAACTGGAACAGACTGTGGGGCGGCCGCTGGGATCCTGGGAGGAGCGGGTGGCGGCCGCCGGGGAACTGCGGACCCGCCTGGGACTTGAGGCCGTCCTGGTGACCGAAGGCTCCGCCGGCATGACCCTGGTGGCCCCCAGGGGGGCGATGAAGCTTCAGGCCCGCACCCCCCGGGAGGTCTTCGACGTCTCCGGGGCCGGGGACACGGTGGCTGCGGTCCTGACCCTGGGTCTGGCCGCCGGCTTCACTTTGGGTGAAGCCGCGGCCCTGGCCAACCTGGCCGCGGGGGTAGTCGTAACCAAGCGGGGCACCGCGCCCATCCTGCTCAGTGAAATGGAGCGGGAACTTAAAGGAACCGTGCATCAGGCGGAAAAGATCGTGGGCCTGGCGGAGCTTGCTTTCATCGTGCCCCACCTCAAGGCCCAGGGCAAGCGGGTGGTCTTCACCAACGGCTGCTTTGATCTTCTCCATGTGGGCCACGTCAGGTTTTTGGAGGAATCCAGACGCCGGGGAGACGTGCTGGTGGTGGCGGTGGACACCGACGCCTCGGTGCGTCGGGTGAAGGGAGAAGGGCGCCCGGTGCTGGCTGAACAGGAGCGCCTGCGGATGCTCGCCGCCTTGGCCGCGGTGGACTACGTCACCTTGTTCGAAAGCAATCAACTCTCAGAAATTCTGACCACACTCCAGCCCGACGTCTTAACCAAGGGAAGTAATTACCCGGAAGAAGCAGTGGGAGGCCGGGATCTTGTCACCGGCTACGGCGGCCAAGTAGCCCTCGTACCGGTGAGCGACCCGGTGTCCATAACCGGCCTGATCAACCGCATCCGGCAGGAATAAGGCTTTTAAAATACCTGTGAACGCCGGAATCATAAGATCCGATAGGGCTTCCTGACTGTTTAATTTTCCGGTTTTACCTCCCGAAACCTCCCCGCCCCCAGGATGGCAGGCAGGCGATCGGCTCAGATGCCGCCAGAAATCGAGCGGCGCGTTGTTTTTCAGGGGGCGATACGGTTGTGGTAATAGCTGATGATGTCCCGCTTGGAAATCATGCCGACAATTTTGTCTGGATTTTCGTCCTGGATCACGGGCAACTCATCCACACCGATCATGGCCATTTTATCCAGGGCGCTTTGTAGGGTATCGTTCCAGGAGACGGTCACTACACCGGAGGTTGCCACGTCCCGGGCCACCACCACCTTGGCAAGGGACTCCTCGAAGAGGAATTCCCGCACATCGTTGATGGAGAGGATGCCGATCAGCTTGCCCTGAGAGTCGATGACCGGAAAATGGGAATCCTGGGAGCCGGTCACCAACTTGATGAGCATCTCGAAGGGCATATTTTCAGGGATTAGGGTTACCGGGCGTTCATCCATGGCGTCGCGCACCAGCATGTTTTCCAGGACGCCCCGGGCGAATTCCCGGAGGTGGGCCGGGGACGCCAAGCGATCCACCAACTGCTTTTCATAGATGCTGTGGCGACCCAGGAGGAGGTAGGCCACGGAGGCTACCAGCATCAGGGGTACCAGCAGGTTGTAACTGCCACACATTTCGGAGGCCATGATGATGGCCGACACCGGGACCTTGGCCACCCCGCCGAAAAATCCGCCGATCCCCACCAGGACAAACGAGTTAGGATGAATGACCCAGCTAGGGGCCAGTTGGTGCCCGAGAAAGCCGAAAGCCCCGCCCAGCATGGCGCCGATGAAGACCGACGGCCCCAGGATGCCGCCGCTGCCGCCGGAGCCGACGGTGATGGAGGTGGCCGCGATTTTTAAAAAACCGAGGGCCAGCATGAGTCCCCAGAAAAGGCTCCCCTCCATGCTGGTCTGGATCCAGCCGTAGCCCCCGTCCAGCACCGGCGGAGCGAGGTAGGCGATGACCCCTAATATGAAGCCGCCCAGGGCCGGCTTCAGAAAGCGGGGAAGGTCAAGGGGTCCGAAGACGCGCTCCCGGGCGGCGAAAAAAACCTTGATGAAAATATAACCCGCCAATGCGATGAAGCCGCCGAATACTAGGTAGGGGAGAAGTTCCCTGGGGGCGAAGTCCACGTGACCGGGGAAGAAAAGCGCACTGCGTCCGAAATGTTGGTCAAAAATGGAGGAGGCCACGATCGAGGAGACGATGCAGGGCATGATGGCCTCAGATTCAAATTCCGCCTCCCGGTAAAGGACCTCCGGTGCGAAGAGCGCGGCGCCCAGAGGGGCGTGAAAGATGGCGCCGATGCCGCCGGCCGCACCAGCCAGGACCAGAATGCGGCGGACTTTGGGTTTCAAATTGAGAAAGCTGGCCAGAATGGACCCGAAACCGGCGCCGATCTGGGCAATGGGGCCTTCTTTTCCCGCCGAACCGCCGCTGCCGATGGTGATGGCCGAGACCACAATCTTGACCAGGGGAACCCGGCGGCGGATATAACCCTCCCGGTGGTGGAAGGCCTCGATCATGGCGTCCGCCCCCTCGCCGCCTGCCTCCGGAGCGAGCAGCATGACCAAAAGCCCCACCACCAGACCGCCCAGGGCCGGGATGATGAAATAGAGCCAATGACGGTGGGCGGCCATGGTGGCCACCAGGGAGGCTTCTGCGGCGCGGCTGGGCTCTGAAAAGCCGGCGGGCAGGTGCAAAAAGTAATAGAGGGCCTGACGTAGGAGCACCTCAAACAGGATTGCCCCAAAACCGGCGACAATCCCCACGACGATGCTCAATAGGGGCCACCGGAAATGCCCGGCCCAGCCATAGCGGTCTTCAGTCAGCCATTCCAAGATCGAGCGTTGTGATCCCCGGTCCACGTTTAGTGGTTCCTTTTAACGTATTTAGGTCCAGATTTAAGGTTTAAGGTCAGGGGACAGAAGGCGGAGAAAATGGCTCGCTCGGTTAGGAGATCGCCTGATTTGAACATATTATGAAAATCCCGCCGGTGCAAGTCTTCGCTTTTCTTTATCCGTTCGTCACTTTTCCGACAGGTGATCTCGGTGGCGGGGAGACACGGAGTTTGTTACCATTGTTCAGCGGGTGAAGGGGTTAAGGGGGGGGCCGGTGGGCCCTTACGCTCTCCCCCGCACCCCCTCCCTCCTCCCTTGTGGGCTGGTAACCGGGCCGGGGAAGTCGGGACGAATGTCCTTCTCCTCGGTTCAAAAAAAGGGTTGGCAGGATGGGTGTGGGAGCGGACCGGGTGCCGCGGCTCCCGGCCCGCTCCCCCAAAAATATTTATTATGGGCTTGGCGGAGCAAAGGGCATAATAAGTGAAAAATAACTCAGACTGAAGTCTTCGCTGCGCCTGTGCTGCGCGTGGCGCACTTTTCGCTTCAGGGGTCCCATGTCCACGTATGAAGTTGTCATTATCGGAGCCGGGCCGGCGGGGTTGTTCGCCGCGCTCAGCCTGGAGGATTTGGGCGCGGGCAAGGTTCTGCTGGTGGAACAAGGGCCGGACCTCGAAGAGCGCCGGCGGGACCAGCCCGGTGGTCTCCTGTGCGGCTGGGGCGGAGCCGGGGCTTACAGCGACGGGAAGCTCATCCTGTCCCCGGAGGTGGGCGGCTTCCTTGGCGACCTTATCCTTTTGGATGATTTGACCGCGCTGATCCAGGAAGTGGACGACATTTATCAGTCGCTGGGCGCCCCGCCGGAAACTCACGGGGGCGACCAGGATACTGTGGAACTGCTGAAAACCAAGGCCCGACAAGCCGGGATGATCTTTATTCCCACCCGCCTGCGCCATATCGGCACGGACAATTGCCAGAAAGTCCTGAGCCGCCTGAGGACGCGGCTGACCGGTCGCGTGGAGATTCGCACCAACTGTCGCGCCCGGAAGATTTTGGCGCCCACGGGGGTGGTAACCGGGGTGGAGTTGGACACGGGGGAGACAGTGGAAGCCCGCCGGGTGATCGCGGCGCCGGGCCGTTCCGGGGCCGCCTGGATCCGGGAAGAGGCCCGCCGCCTGGGTATTCCCTCGGTCCCGAGCCCGGTGGACATCGGGGTGCGGGTGGAGGTCCCGGCCCCGGTCCTGGCGCCCTTGACCGAAGCGGCTTATGAAGCAAAATTGGTTTATTATTCCCGCACATTCGATGACAAGGTGCGCACTTTTTGCATGAATCCCCACGGCGAGGTGGTTCTTGAAGACCTGGACGGCCTGGTCACCGTCAACGGCCACAGCTATACCTCCCGGACCACGGAAAACAGCAATTTCGCCATCCTGGTAAGCTCCACGTTTACCGAGCCCTTCGACGATCCCATCAGTTACGGACAGTATATCGCCCGGCTGGCCAATCTCCTGGGCCAGGGAGCCCTGGTCCAGAGACTGGGGGACTTGCAGGTCGGCCGCCGCACAACCGCGGCCCGCCTGGAACGCTGCCTCACGCGGCCCACGCTGAAGCATGCCACCCCCGGCGACCTGAGCTTCGTCCTGCCGTACCGCTACTTGATAGACATCCTGGAAATGTTGGAGGCCTTGGATGCCCTGGCCCCGGGAATCAACGACCGGCACACCCTGCTCTACGGGGTGGAAGTAAAATTTTACTCCCACCGCCTGAAACTGAGCCCGGACCTGGAAACCCCGATACGCCGGCTCTACATCATCGGGGACGGCGCCGGCATCACCCGGGGAATGGTTCAGGCTTCGGCCAGCGGCCTGATTGCTGCCCGGGCCGTACTGCGGGACCGGTAGGACCTCCCGGTGCCGGGCGGAGATGATTTGGAATAGAGGTACCTGGAAATGACCCAGAAAACCTTTTTTACCAGTGAATCAGTAACTGAGGGCCATCCCGACAAGGTGGCCGACCAGATTGCCGACGCGTTGCTTGACGCTTACCTGGAAAAGGATCCGGCCGCCCGGGTGGCGGTGGAAGTTATGGTCACCTCCAATTATGTGCTCCTGGCGGGGGAAGTCAATTCGCAGGTCCGGGTCAACGCGGAGCAGATAGCGCGGGAGATTATCAGGGACGTCGGCTATGTTTACGAGGACTTGGGGTTCGATTACCGCAACGCTGAAATTGAGGTGCGTCTTCACGCCCAGTCGCCGGACATTGCCCTGGGAGTGGACCCCGATCAAACCCGGGGAAAGCCGCTGGGGGCAGGGGACCAGGGAATCATGTATGGTTATGCCTGTGTGGAAACCGCGGAACTTATGCCGCTGCCCATCATGCTGGCGCACCGGCTGGCCCAACGGCTGGCCGCGGTCCGAAAAGAGAAGATATTGCCCTACCTGCGCCCCGACGGCAAGACCCAGGCAACCGTGGAATACGTGAACGGCCGGCCATCCAGGGTGGCGGCGGTCGTAGTCTCGGCCCAGCATACCGCGGAGGTGGATATTGCCACCGTGCGGGCGGATCTGACCCGGGAGGTGATCCTCCCGGCTATTCCGGCGCCGCTGGTGGATGAGACCTGCCGCTTCTTCATCAATCCCACCGGCCGCTTTGTCATCGGCGGCCCCCACGGCGATACCGGAGCGACCGGCCGAAAAGCCATGGTGGATACTTATGGCGGCCTGGCTCATCATGGCGGCGGCAGCTTTTCCGGCAAAGATCCCACCAAGGTGGACCGCAGCGCCGCCTACACCCTGCGCCAAGCGGCCAAGTCAGTAGTGGCCGCGGGCCTGGCCCGCCGGTGTGAATTGCAGGCAGCCTATGTCATCGGCGAGCCGACCCCCCTTGCCTTAGGGGTCGAAACCTTTGGCAGCGGCACGGTCCCTGACGGGGAAATCCTGGCCCTGGTCCAGCAATATTTTGACCTGACTCCGGCGGGGATGATTGCCGGCTTGGGGCTGCAGCGGCCGATCTACCGGGCCGCCGCGGCATACGGTCACTTCGGCCGCACCTATGACGGCGTGCATTTCCCCTGGGAGGCGGTGAAAGCTTTTTAGCGGGGCCTGCCCCCGGCCGGCGCCTTCCTCAGGCTTTCGCAGCAAAGCGGTGCCCTAACGGCTCAGAGATATTTGCCCACAAACCGTTCAAGCCGGGCGTAAAAGATCCACAGGTCCATTACGAAAAAGTGAAAGATTAGGAGCCCTACGAAGAATGTCACGCCGGCGGCGGACCAGATCAGGCGTTTCCGCTGTTTTTGCCGGGCGAGGTCTTCGGGGGTGATGATGCGGGTAATCCGGCCCAGGACCGGCAGACCGGTCAGCCAGGCCAGTTCGTCCGTATTCTTGACAGAGTGGTCCAGGTTTTCGGTCAGGGCCACCAGGCCCAGACCTGCGCCCAAACCGAGTATAAGGCCGGCCAAGGCAATGAGGCCCCGCTTCGGAGCTACCGGCTTCTCCGGGTAGCTGGCCGGGTCGATGATGGTGAATTTTTCGCCCTTCTGGGATTCTTCCATGCCCTCGGCGATCCGGGCCTCCAGGATCTTGTTCATGATCTCCTGGTGCTTGGCATGGGCGTTCTGGTAGTCCCGGGTCAGGGCCAGGTACTCCTGCTCCACCTTGGGCGCGTCTTCCAGGCGCTGCCGGTATATCCTGAGCTTGCTCTCCAAATCGGCCCTCTGGCGCTTAAGGGCCTGGATGTCATTGGCGGCCGCCTGGATATTGGTCAGGAGATTGACATAAGCCGGGTTTTCCGGCTGTTCCACGGGCTTGGCGGCTCCCCCGGACGCAGGCATCTTTTCCAGTTCAGCAATCTCTTTTTTGAGCTTGACCACTTCGGGGTGTTGGTCGGAATAGCGACCCTGCAAGGCGGCCAACTCCGCCTGGAGCTTGGTTAATTTCTGTCTCTTGATAGAAGGGCTGCCTCCGGGAGAGCCGGTCAGCTTCTGCAATTCGGCCATCTCCCGCTTGACCTTGATAACATCGGGATGGTTGTTGGAAAATTTGGACTGCAAATCAGCCAGCACTACCTCCAGTTGATGAAGACGGGAGTTGGGATCCAGGACCCGTTCCCCGGTGGCGCTGATTATGGGGGTATCTGGTTTGACGCTGGCCAATTGGCCTTCCAGATAAATCTTGCGGTCCTCCGCCGCCTGAATCTGCACCTTGAGCTGGTCGATTTCCTTTTCCAGACGATCGGCCTGGGAAATGTTGAACTGCTGCAATTCCGGTAAAATTCCCTCATTCTTGGCCTTGAAGTCGGTAATCTTCTGGCCGATATCTTTTAAGCGCTCCTGGATCTCCTTGAGCTCGGTTTCGAGGAATTTTGTGGTGGTCTTGGCCTGCTCTTCCCGAATCTTGAGGTTTTCCTGGAGATACAACGACGCCAGGGTGCCGGCCACCTTTTGGACAACATCCGGGTTCTTCCCCCGGTAGGCGATGGTAAAGGCAATGGTAACGCCTTCCTGGCCGGTGCGGCCGGGGCGTTTGCGCTTCTGATCGCCCACTTCCGCACTGATCAGCTCAATGTTGATATCGTCCCGCATTTTTTCGACGATTTCTTCCTGGGTGTACCGACCCCGCAGGTCGCTGTACAGGTCAAACTGCCGAATGATGTCCAGCAGTCGGGTGCGGGACAGAATCTGCTGGTTGAGGCTCTGAATGCGTTGGTCCGCATAACCGGTGACGGTGGATTTGACAAAATCCGGGGGTATCTGCTGTTCCTCGATGAGAATGGCGGACTTGGATTCATAGACGGAGGGCAACAGCAGGGCCACCAGAATGGCGATCAGCATGACGGCCAGAGCCGGCCAGATGAAGTAATGCTTCCGGACAATCAGGGCCCGCCAGTAATAGCGCAAATCTTTTTCCGGTTCCATGACGTGCAAACTTACTCCCTTGTTATCGTTGGAAATGTAAGGGATTGACATATCTCAGGTAAAGCCAGACAAGATTGCGGCTGACGGTCCGGTCGCTGACCAGGTCGTCCCGCCAGCCGTAGGTGTAGGAAGTATTCAGGGTAAATTTTTCAGTCAATTTATAGGCAACTTCCGGAGTCAGATAAAAAACCAGGTTATTATAATTGCTTCCCGGACTGCTGGAAATTGAATAATAGAGATTTCCCCGCAGCCCGCCGGTCAGCCTCTCCGTGATATTATGGGTCAGGCCGGCGTAAGCGTTGTGGAACTGGTTGATGGTGCCGCTGCCTGAGGGGGACTGATCGAGTTTGTAGCCGAAGGTCAGGTTGGTCCTGGTCCAGCGCCGACGGGCGGAAATGTCAAAATAGGGAGTGACGGTGAAATTCTCCAATTTTTCCTGCCTGACCCGGATAAAGGCGGTGAAATTCAGAAAGTCCAAGACCGCGGTCTGACTGGTGAGCCAGTTATAGTTAAGGCCGGCAAACGCAGTTAAGCTCCAATCCTCGGTGAACTTGTGATCCAGGCCCGCATAAGTGCCCAAGTTGCGGTAAAAATTACTGATCGACGGGTAATCGACAAACCGGAATAAAACCATGCCGCTGACAGTAGTCTTCGCGTTTTTCAACAAATAATTCAACCCCAGGTTTATGGTATTCTGAGAGTAATCAATGTAGCGGGGATCCTGGTAATTCACTTTGTTGAACCCGTACCCTAAACGCAGGAGGGCCCGCTCCGTCAGGTTAAACTCCAGGCCGGGAGCCGCCTCAAACGCCTGCCGGCGGGAGCGGTTCATGATAAAGCCGGAGCTGATCAATTCCTCGTTCAGGGTGGAATCCAAAATGTACCCGCCTCTGAAATTAAGGGCGAGGCGCGGCGCCACCTGGCGCTGGCCGAAAATGCGGTAGTATTGGTTTATGGTGTCCAGGTTGCCGTTTTTGACATAGGCCAGGCCTTCCAGGGCTAACCGGGCGGTGAGTTTGCTGACTTCGCTGGCGTAGTTCAAATCCACCGCGGGGGATACATTGAAGATGAAGTCGTGCCGGCGTCCCACAAAATTAAAATTTATGTTACTGTCGTATTTCGCCCCCAGGTTGATATCAGGCACCACCGACCAGTCGGTCGCCTGAGCCGGCAGATCGACCGAGGCAAGAAAAAAGACGAACAGCCAACAGGCAAGCCGAAAAGGCTTGCCTGCCCGGGGTAAAGTGAACCTCATCTTGCCCTTGTCTTTGCACCCCATTGATTCCCCCCCCAGGGGAGGGCCGTTGCCCCCAAGCCCCTCCCCCTGCCAGATTTCCATAGCTCTCTAATGGAGCAAAAGGCAGAATCGCTAATTGAGAATTCAGTTTGCCTTAGGGCAAATTAGCGCAAAACGGCGGACAAGTCAAAACAGTTCTGGATGGGGGGGTAAGAAGGGGAAGCCGGCGGAATCCCACCAAACAGAAAGGGGTTACGACCATTACCGCAACCCCTTGCTTGTTTCTTTGGTAGGCGGTGCAGGATTTGAACCTGCGACTTCCACCGTGTGAGGATGGCACTCTACCACTGAGTTAACCGCCCATGGTGCCTGCTGTTTATTTTATATGGAAAATTTCCGGGCTTGACAAGAGTTTTTGTTGAGAAAGCCGTCCGCCGTCAGCCTTGGGGCAGAGGAAGTTTATTCTGATTTCCCCGTTTCGAGTTTCCGGTGGGCTTGATCCGAAGCTTTTTGCTCAAAGCCCAAGGCCTATAGCTCACTGCTCAGATGAGAGAGCAACAGGCCGGGCCGTGGCTGCCAATTCCCGGCGGACGATCTCGCCGGCCAGGTCCACGAGCACCTCTTGGGCATCGATCAGGTGAGTGTCGCTGGTGGCCACGGCTCCCGGAAAGTCCAGGAGTTCCCGCTCCGGCACCGGCACGGCCCGGGCCTCCACCTGTAGTCCCGGCGCCGCCAAGATTTGCCGGGTCTTCCGGGCCAGGTCCCCGCTCCGTTTCATGGGCGCGTCGTAAAGGATGGTCAAGGGGCCGGGACGGTGGCGGCTGAGATACGCCGCGAGCAGGTCAAGGGCCTGGCGGGTGGCCGGGGAGTCCCGGAAAGTCCGGGAGATTTGGGCCACGTCCCGGATAAAACCGTCGTCCGCGGCCACCAGAGGGCGGCCCAGGAGCGCGCTTTCCAGGGTTATAAGCACATTATGGCCGTCAATGGCCAGGGGCCGGCCGGCCAGAGCAGCCAGAGGCCGCAGCTTGGCGCGGCGGGCCCGGGCCAAGGCGTCGGCGAACACGCCCCGGTGGAGGAGTTGGCGGGCGGCACGGGGAAGGTCGTAGCGGTTGCCCACCAGGGTCAGGCTGGCCCGGCGGGGATAGCCCCGGTTGAGGAGGTAGCGGAAATCGGCGGCGGCCTGCTGCAGGGAAGGCATGTTGTCAGGTTGTTGAGGGGAGGACCGGGGGCTCAGCGGGTCCCCCGCCCTTCCCTCAAGAGCCTTTTCGGAACAGTCTTTCTTTATTTCCCCATCAGATGCTCCCGGGCCAGTTGGGCGGCCAGGCTGCGGGCTTCGTTCAGTTCCTCCGGATCGGGGATATATTTTATTCTCAGGCCGTCGTGGGGGACGTTTAAGCCCATGGCCTTCAGTTCATCGGCAATGATTCCCACCGCCTGGCCGCTCCAGCCGTAGGAGCCGAACGCCGCGGCGGTCTTGTTCCGGGGTTTTAAGCCCTTGATATAGGTGATGAACTCACCCACCGAGGGGTAAAGGCCGTTATTCAGAGTGGGGGAGCCCAGGAAGAAGAGGCCCGCGTCCAGGAGTTCGGCCACAATGTCACTGTAGTGGGTGCGCCTGAGGCGATGCAACTGGGCCTCCACCCCGGCGTCCATGAGCCCTTGGACCAGGGCTTCGGCCAGCATTTCGGTGGAATGCCACATGGTGTCATAGATCACCAGGGCCTTGGCCGTAGCCTCACCCGCGCCCCATTTCCGGTAGGCCTCAAGGACAGCCCCCGGGTCTTTCCGGTAGATGAGGCCGTGGTCGGGGGCGATGATCTTGAAGGTGAGCCCCAAGTCGGCTACCTGCTTTAAGAGCTTGGTGACCAGCGGGCCAAAAGGCATGAGGATGTTGGCGTAATATTTCTTCAACTGGTAGTAATACTCCTCCGGGTGGCCGGGGAGGTCGTCGTCGAAGCGGGCGCTGGAGGCGTAATGGGCTCCGAAGCCGTCGCTGGAAAAGAGCAGTTGCTCCTCCCGGAGATAGGTCATCATGGAATCCGGCCAGTGGAGCATGGGGGTTTCGAGGAAGGTCAAATTATAGCGGCCCAGGGAAAGCTCGCGGCCGGTTTTCACTTCGACCAAAGGCAGATCCACCTTGAAGTGGCGGGTCAAACCGGCCTTCCCCTGGGGGGAGCAGAAGATCTTGTCAGGCTTGATCCGGTCCGCCACCTCCACCAAGCCGCCGGAATGATCCATTTCCACGTGATTGGAAATGAGGTAGCTGATCTTTTCGGGAGCCACGATCTCGCTGATGCGGTTCATCATTTCCGGGACGAACTCGTGTTTCACCGTGTCCACCAGGGTGATTTTGTCGTCCACGATGAGGTAGGCGTTGTAGGTGGAACCGTCCTCGGTGCGATAGCCATGAAAATCCCGGATGGTCCAGTCAATGGCGCCCACCCAATATACTCCTGGCACTAACTCTACCGGCATGTTGTCCTCCGTTTCCGTGAACCGTAATCAGTAAACCTTGGCTAGGGAGCGGTAAAAGAAATAACCTGTTCGCCGGCTGACCGGTTAATGTTCCGCCACCGACGCGCCCGCTCAGCATTTCTTTAGGGGCAGGGGCGGGCGCCGGCCCGGCGCTCAAGACGGCGGCAAGCCCAGGGGAGGCCCGCCCTAGCGGATTTTTCCATGTTACTGCTGCTGACTGCTCCTTGAGCTATAGTCCTTCCTTGGCCAGTTCTTCCAGGAGGGCTTTTTGTTTTTTGGTCAGGGTATGGGGAATGTCCACCACGATGCGCACATACTGGTTGCCCCGGCCCTTGCCGTTGGCATGGGGCAGACCGTAGTTTTTGAGGCGCATCTTGGTGAGGCTGCTGGTGCCGGGGGGCACCTTGAGGCTCATGGTCTTGCCGTCCAGGGTGGGAACCGTGACCTTGGTCCCCAGGGCCGACTCAGTGAAGCGGATATGGCGATCCACATAGAGGTCGGTGCCGTCCCGTTTGAATACCGGATGCTCCACTTCCCGGAGTTTGACGTAGAGGTCTCCGGGAGGCCCCCCGGCCGGGCTGGGGCGCCCCTTTTCGGCAATGCGGAGGCGCTTTCCCGGCAGGGTCCCCGGCGGCACCTTCACGGTCAGTTTTTCCGGTTGGCCGTTTCTGGTGATGGTGATGGGCTTTTCCGCGCCATAGGCCATTTCGTGGAGGGTGATGGGCACCTCGATTTGGAGATCCTCCCCCTTGATCGGGGGGGCCATGTCCTGGAAGGCCTCCGGCCCGCCGAAGTGAAAGACCCGGGTGCGGCCGCCGGCGCCGGGGCGGGCCCCTCTCCCCCCCAAGCCGCCGAACAGCCGGCTGAAAATGCCTTCGGATATCCCGGCGTCAAAGATATCACTGAAATCGAAGCCCCGGAAGATGTCTTCCTGGGAGAACTTGGCCCGAAAGGCCTGGGAGCCGAACTGATCGTACTCTTTGCGTTTTTCCGGATTACTGAGGACCGCGTAAGCTTCGCTGATCTTTTTGAACTGCGCCTCGGCCTCTTTCTTGTTGCCCTTGGCCTTATCCGGGTGATACTTTTGGGCCAGTTTACGGTAGGCCTTCTTGATTTCCTCCGGGGTGGCGCTGCGGTTCACCCCCAGAATCTGGTAATAGTCTTCTGCCATTGCCTCTTCCTAAGCGATGTCCTAAATCTGATCTCTTAAATTATAAGGAGTCGGCAGTTTTTGTCAAGGTGACTGGAAGGGTAACAATTGCATTTTATTAGATAAATTAACAAGGTCGCGTTAAGACCGGTTTAAACCCGCGGCCTTCCCGGACTCTGGCCCGAAGCCTCCGGATTTTTACCGGTGCCCCTCACCTGGAGCAAACCTGACTTTTCCGGAAAAGGTTTCCGGGCCCCTGCCCCAATGGCGCTTTTCCGTCCGGGAAGCAATTTCCCGCCCGGATAATGAAGGAATCTGCTTGATATATTTTTTTCTTTATGATTAAGTATCCGCAATCGCAAAGGATGGCTCCGAATGTGGGACGGAGCTGAATTAACCGGTAGATCAGGTGAAGGAGGATAAGCATGACGGCGTTAATTGGCGGGCTGGTGGCGGTGGCATTGGGGCTGATCAGCCTGGGCTTTTTCTGGAAGGATTTCCTCAGCTTGCTGGCCGGCACCATTCCCTTATTGCTCCTTTTGGGCGGGGCCCTGGCGGTTTATCTGGGCTATGAAGAGGCCAAGGACAAGCTGTTCAAGAAAACCGAGACCCAGCCCTATGAGCCTCCCAAGGTTTCCGAGGCCGAGGTGGAGAAATATAAGGAAGAAGTAGAGCGCCTGAAATCTGAACTAGATGAGATGAAGAAAAAGAAGAAGTCCTGATCCCTGTCTGCGGGTTCTCAGACAAACTTCGGCAATTCGAGCGCTGCGCCGGACTCTGACAGGAGGTTCGGGGCGGCGCTGTGTTTTCCGGCCCCTTCAGCCGCGGCCCGGCGGCGGCATTCCCGGCGACTCCACGGTAATCTCGCCGGAAGTGACCTTTACCACTTCTCCCCGGGCGGTTTCGAGCACCAGAGCCCCGTCACCCGCAACTTCCCGGGCCAGTCCCTCCACCTGCCGTGATCCCTGGCGCACGGCCACGTATTTCCCCAGGGTGACGGAGTGCTGTTTCCATTCCTCCAATATTTCCGGAAAGCCGCGGGCCAGAAAATCATGGTAAAGGTTTTCGAACTCCTCCAGCCAGGCCTGGAGGATGGCCAGGCGGGAAAAGGGGCGCCCTGCCTCCCGCCGCAGGGAGGTGGCGATGCCTGCCAACTCGGGCGGGAACTCCGGGTTGTTGACGTTCAGCCCCAGGCCCACCACCAGGTAGCGGATCTGATCGCTTTCCGTCTCCATTTCCGTCAGAATCCCCCCGATCTTTTTGCCCTTCAGGATGACATCGTTGGGCCACTTGATCCCCGGGGTGAGCCCCGCGGCCCGGCTGAGGGCCCGGACGACAGCCACCGCGGTGGACAGGGTGATCTGGGGCAGCTCACCGGGGGGCAGAGGGGGGCGCAGCACCACCGACACATAGATGCCCTGGCCCGGAGGGGAGAGCCAGGAGCGTCCCAGCCGGCCCCGGCCGCCGGTCTGGCTTTCGGCCACCACCAGAGTGCCTTCGGCCGCGCCCTGGGTGCCCAGGAGCTTGGCGGTGTCATTAGTGGAGACCGCGCAGTCAAAATGGTAGATAGGCCCCCGGATGGTCCGGGTCCCGAGCCGGTGCAGGATTTCCTCGGGCAGGAGCTTGTCGGGCGCGGCCACCAGGCGGTACCCCCGGCGGGGTTCCCCATCGATGACATACCCCAAGGCCTTCAGGCGGTTAAGGCGCTTCCACACCCCGGCCCGGCTAAGGCCGATCCGGGAGGCCAGGACCTCGCCGGAGACAAAGGCATTCGCCTCCCGCAGGAAGTTAAGAATTTCCAGGAGTCCGGAGTCCGGTCCAGGCAAGGCGTGCAAGGGCTACCTTTCCAATAACTGGCGTTTGAGGGAATTATTGTAAACCGCGGCTCCCAGAACGCAACCCACCACAAAGCCCACCGCGCCCGCGGTGAGGGTGGGCGACACCAGGAGGGCCAGGCACAGGCCGGTGAGGCCGTAGGCCAGGGGGATGCCCACCTGGGCCAGGCGCTCCTGACAGGAAGCCGCCAGGGTCAGGATCAGAATCAGGGCCAACAGTCGCAGCCAACGGCGTTTTCTGATCCGCAGCATAAGCCCGCGCCCCCTTACAGCCGGCTCCATAACCCCAGGGCAAAAATCAGGCACATCCCCAGGTACAGGGCCAGGGTTAAACAGCATAAAAGCCGGATCCGGGCTTCCTGATAATAGGCCCGCCGCTTGACCAGTTCCTGGTTCACCATCGCCAGGGCGATCAGGCCCCAAAGCCATGGTTGACTCCGGTGGCCCGCCGCGGGGAAAAACAGATTTATAATTAAACTCAAAACGATCAGAATATTGACGATGGTGTACAACAGACCTGTGCCCACCGGGCCCAGCCGGGCCGCCAGGCTGGGAGGCTCCGGAGGCTGCTGCTGCTCCGGCTGAGGGAGCCCCGCCGCCAGCCCGAGGTTGAAGGCCGTCAGGCTCAAGGGCACCCCGTAGAGCAGGATTTCGCTGATGAGGTGGCGGGCCTGCAGGTAAAAGCCGGTCGCCACCGGCAGGAGGCCGAAAGCCAGGCCGCCCCAGAATTCTCCCCAACCCCGGCGCTGCCAGGCCAGGGGCGGGGCAAAGACAAAATAGCCGCCCAACACCCCCGCCCCTGCCAGGGGGATGGTGAAATCCCCGGTTCGCCAAACCCATTGCAGGAGCACAGCCAGAACCCCGGCCACCCCCAGGCCGCGATAAGCCAGGCGCTGCCAGCGCTCCCGGTCCGGACCCTCCAGACCGGGGCAGCGGCTCGGCCCGGGCGGGTAAGCGGCGCGGCCGGCCAGGCCGGCCAGGGTCAGGGCGGCCACCGCCAGGGCGGCCACCGCCACCACGAATCCCCGCGCCGGGAACCCGGAAGCACTGGCCAGGAGGACTCCCAGGCCGAAAGGAGCCCACGCGGCGATCAGAACCAACAGGACAAAAAGGGCGGAATTGCTTGCCATGCAACTGCCGACCCGGCCGGGCCTCTCCCTGGGGGAAGAAGCGCACCGGGCTTTAGAGTATTTTTCTGGTTACCGCAGACTATACCACAATCTGCCGGAAAAAGGGGGCAGGCGCCGTTGTTCCGGCTCCGGAAGCCGCTTGCCTCGAACCGGTGGGGCTGACTCGGGCTCGATTTTATTTGTTGCAGAAAATCCGGAAAGTCAGTAAACTCAATCCTGTCACCGCCAGGGCCGTTAGCTCAATTGGTAGAGCAAGTGACTCTTAATCACTAGGTTCGGGGTTCGAGACCCTGACGGCCCACCAGAAAAATCAAGGGGTTGGCTGATTCGGCCAACCCCTTTTTATTGCTGGGGACCAATTTTTCCGCTGGACGGCATCCGTCAATTCCCTGGGTACCAGAGAGGAGCCAAAGACTCCAGGTAGAGACCTCCAGGGGCTGGGGGGCGCGGCTGCCCTTCCTTATGAAGGCGTTCCCCGCTGTTGGCGGTTCTCCGAGGAGCCCCGGATTCCAGGGAAAGGGCAAAAGGTCAGGCTGGACTTAAGGGAAGGCTCCCGGCACCGCCGAAGGGACTGCCTTCGACCCGGGTCCCTTGAATTTCTGGCAGAATTTCCCTAAGTTGACCGGAGAGGAGGCCTGGAAGCTGGACCGGCTCCGGTGCGTCCTGAAAGACCCGTTCCTTTCAGACTTCGTCTCCCGGCGGGTGGGGCTTTTTCTGGGCTCTATGGGCAGCGCTCTTATTGGGAAAAATCACCGCGATGTGTCGATAAAACTACCCCCTTATCTAAAAAGTAACCACGTATCCAACTGTATGAAAAAAACTTCAACCACTGCCCCGAGGGCATGCTGCCGGGGTTTCCGATTATGACCGCGTCCGCTGCCGGAGGCCCACAGCCCCCAGGCCCAGAAGCCCGGTACCCAGCAGCAGCAGGCCGCCGGGGAGGGGGACATATCCAACAAGTTTGTCGGCCTTCACCTGCAGATTATCGAAGGAGACATTAAAGGCATCGGCAGTGTGGTCAATATTATAATTGTCTTGCCCCTGCAGGGAGAACCTTATGTCACCGGTGCAATTTGAGTCTTTCCATATCGTTGTCCAATCATTGGATTCTTTATAGTAAAATGTGACATCAGAATCGGTTCTCACCACCCGCATCGTTCCCTGATTACCAGCGGCAGTAGTCCCGTAAATGTATGTCTTCCAGATATGATAATTTTGTGCATGTGATAAGTCTTCGTTGCTGCGGACCAAATAGGAATAGTAAGAGGGGCTATAGAGTTCCAATTGGATTTGGACCCCATGAGCCAGTGGTGTTTCTTTTATTTTATAATCAACTTGAATGTCAAAATTGCCGTTCAGATAAAACTTTGAGGTGATAAATCCACCTTGGACACTAGGAGATCCAGATTGAGGATACCACTCGGCCGGCTTGGTTAGCTGCAATTCCCCAGCCGTATCACTCAGGCTAACGTTGGAATTGGTGGTGTAGGTAAAATTTTTAGTATCCAAGCCACCGGAAAAGTCCCAGGAAACAGTTACTGCGGACACAGGGAGCGGAAGAAAAACCAGCAAACCTGCAAAAACCGAACATAAGAGCGATTTCCGATACATTTGTGGCCTCCTCATGAATTGAAATTATTAAGGAGCGAGCCAATTATAAAAAATAAATCATTTTTGTCAATAATTTTTCGAATAGAAAACCTATAGTTGTTTGAAGAGGGAGTAATCTGCTCAGGACAAGCCAAAAAATACCCCACCGTGATAATCGAACCATGCCCCCTGGTAGGAACCGAAAAAGGCTCCCCCTTGTGAGGTTTCGTTGAAGGTTAACAGACAGCCGGTCGGGGCCAAGCGGGCTCGGCCCGCCAGCACCAAGCTTTTGCGGGGCAAGCCGAATCCGCCCCTCACTGCGCCAATCAGTATCCCCCGGCCAAGGTTGGCCCTCGTTGCCAGCTCTTTTACCACTAACCAGGGAGGGTCAATTTTCATTGACAATCTTCAGACAATTGGGAGAGCCGGGTCTTGGCCTCCTAGGCCCCTACTCGAAGCATACCGCCGCCATTGGGGAAACCTGATGAGATGATGAAAAACCTAGCTCTTAAGCTTGCGCCGCTGAGATAACAGGA